>Ga0156289_1012_pt1 | contig 20488 bp, 27 predicted proteins | sample RifCSPlowO2_12_FD_116157 | JGI IMG/M metagenome (GOLD analysis project Ga0156289, IMG submission 116157) | Omnitrophica bacterium RIFCSPLOWO2_12_FULL_50_11
TCAAAAAATGGAGTTTCCTTACAATCCTGCCGGGTTTCGATGAGCTGTGTCTTTTCTTTTGCGCTTACCGAGGCTTTTTGCACGTCGTCATTGCGCCCGCCACAAAGCTCGGCGGGTCCGCCGCGTCCTTTGGCGGAAGGCGGCATTCCAGGTAAGGCCGAAGCAATCTCAGCACTGGGATTGCTTCGGCCCTTCGGGCCTCGCAATGACGAATCAGTCCTCTCTCCATCAAATTCCTCGTTGGATTCCCGTGAGTTTTTCTCAAGTGTTTCAACAGAGGTAAGAACGCATTTGAGCCCTAAATAAACCAGATCGATATCAGCCACCGTGAGAAGAAGCTCCCCGTCGGCCACGACACCCTTATCCAGCAATCGGTCGAGCAGATCAAGGAGCGACACCTGCTGATGTCCAGTCCAGTTCTCTTGGGACAAGGTGGCCTGATTCACGAATGAGCCTCCTCGGACTGACACAATTCACTAAAGTTATAAGGCGGGAAAGGGCCAACCTGCTCAAATTCCCATCCCAAATCAGACACTTCCCTTTTAAGATCCTGGACTTCTTTGGTAAACCCATTCAATTTGCTCTTCGCGATTAAAAAAATTGCGTGGAAGATCATCGGCTTTTCCTTTCCCGTGAGTTCGCGAGGACTCAAGCCTCCTAATTTGGCTTCCGCTGCGTGGTGCGATAGGCGGTTGTAAATCTCCCGGAGCCGCTTTCCCTTCTCGACATCGGCCTCCTCGGTCAGCGCGGTATCAAACTTCTTTTTCAAAAGATACGCCATGCCCGCTGATTCCTGAGCGATCTCTTTTGAAACTGCTCGAACACGGGGATTCGTCTTTGCTAAGGTTGCCTTCAGGGCTTCGGAGTCTCCGTAGATCTTGACCGCCCATTCCAAGCGGCCCTCGAGCTTTTCCAAAAGCTCCAAAAATTCCTCGTAGGAATCCGCCAAGACCTTTACGAGACGCTCCTCAGAAGTAAAAATGGCACCAAACTTCATTGGGACGACGGTTTGCGAATCCATGACTTTCTCCAGCACCTTTTCGTGGGCCAAGACTTGTTCCTTGACCCATTCTAAATTTTTTAAATTCTGCGTGAGCGCGGATTCGCCAAATTCTCCGAGGTCGACCTCACTCACAAGCGCGGCAATTTCTTGATAAGGGAAGAGGTGGAGGCTTGCTTTGGGGTCCATCCACACGGTTGGGATCTCTTCACGGTTTGAGACAATTCCATAAACGTAGAGAGCCTTTGAATTTTCCATTGCTTATCGTTCCTGTCCTTGGGCCTTCAGTTCCTCGTAAGCCTTGGCCTCCTCAAGCCGCTTCAGGAGGAGATCTTCTCTTTCCTCAAATTCTTTCTTGGAGATTTGACCCGCGTGAAACCGCTCCTCAAGAAACTTTAAATCCTCCTTGATCGCAGGAATGTTGTACATCTTCTCATTCACGTGATCCCGAATCTTCTTTCCGAGCCAAACGGTCCCTTTGAGGGGAGCGAGGATAATATCATCGAGGAGAAACATTATGAGCCTCCTTGGATTCCCGGTCCCAGTGGATCACAATGTTCACGAAGTTGACCGGTGGGGCTTCTCCAACGTAGGTAATTCGGTGTCGACCGGGGAACTCCTCCTGAATCCGATTCACGGCCCGGTCAAATTCAGGCTCCATTGTTTTCTTGACGAGAAAGGCCGCGCTCGCAATAAGCTCGGGGATATAAGTGACGTGAACTTTAGAGTCCTCGGCTAATTCCTTCAAGGGCTTGATCAGAAACTCGCCCTCCTTCTCCCTTTTCTCATTGAGTGCCTTCTCGATCATCTTGCCGATTTCGATTTGGTCATAGTAAATCTGGTTCTGGGATTTCTTTTGGATCTGGTCCCGAAACGATTTGATGGATTCGTCGGCTTCCACCAGTTCATTCAGAATCGATTTCATATCCTGCCAATAAATCTTCAAGCCCAATTCTTTCTTATCGCGAATCCAGTCAAGGAGCTCTTGAAACTCTTCGTATCGCCCCCGGAGAACTCTCTCAATGATTTCTTCCTCACTCTCCGCAATGGTGGAGAAACGGATGGGAAGCACGGGATATTCCTTCATCACCGTCTCAATAGCGCGCTGGTGCGTCATCGTATTCTCACGCGTGACGCGATACTCCTGAATGGGAGAATTACTCACGACGGCACTCAGATCGTGATAGGTCACTGTCGTGAGTTCATCTCCACGTCCCCCAACCCCAACAGGACCAAAATTTTTCACTGAATTGCCCTCGATGACGCAATACATATACTTCCCTTCACGGTTCATCCCACCACCTCCTTGACTTGCCCCTTCGGGGCAAGATCTTTTCCTAAAGATAAAAGAGTGCGCTGTCCTGTTGCCTTGTCCAATACAGCGCACTCTTTGCAAGGAGGTGGTGGGATCATGTTTTCACTCTCAAATTCAAGTTGACAAAGCTATAAGGAGGCCTTTCATCCTGATACTTGAAGTCAATTCTTCCCTCACATTGATCGCCTAACTGGTAAAGATCCTTTTCAAAGGTTTCCTTCTTTTCTCGCGGAAGCAAAAACGAAACATTCATAATCATCTCGTCCTCAAACGTCGGGCCTCGCATCACGTCCTTCGCGTGCCGCCTGAGCGAGCGAATGAGCTTTTCCGATTCTCTTTCCTTCTTTTCTCTCAATGCCTCTGAGATCATTTGGCCGATCTTGATCCGGTCCTGATAGGTCGCATCAAAAGGCTTTTTGGCAATTTCTTCTTTGTAATGCGCGATCATTTTGTGTTCCTTGAGAATTTCCTGAAAGACCGTCTTCCTGTCTCGCCACAGGGCCTTCACATTGACCTCGATCCGGCCTGAGATTTTGCTCAAGGTCTTCCGAATCTGGGAGCAATTGTCCCGAAGCATCGCCTCCACCGCTTTCTCATCCGGCGCGACCGTTCCAAATTCAAAAGGGAGAAGGGCGCGATGATTTTGAATGACCTCTTCCAACACTTTTTCATGCCGCATACAGTTCTCCGCCGTTGCCCGAATCAGATCTGCGTTCGATTCACTCACCACGGCTGAGATGTCTTTAAAGGAGAGCGCTCTCACGGCCACTCTTCCATTGCCCACTCCGGGCGATTGGAAGACCCCCTCGTGCGTCCCTTGGATCAAACAATAAAGGTAACGGCCTTCTCCTCTCATCCCACCACCTCCTTTAAAAGAGCGCGTTGCCCTAAGTTCAGGCGCTCTTTTATTTCTGAAAGAAATTCTGCCATTTCATGGTCTAAGGGTTCAAAAGAAATGGCAGAAAAAGGAGGTGGTGGGATCATCCCACCACCTCCGGATCATCTCGGTCGAGCAAAATAATTCTTTCCCCAAATTCCTCAGGACGGAAATGGTACCGATCTCTTGGATTCCTTTCACAATATTTCGAAAGGAGTTTGTAAGAGGCATCGATCCGCCGAAAGGTCGCTTCGGCTTCCTGATCTTCTCCTCGCGCCTGATCCGGATGGAACTTTTTGGCGAGATTCCGGTAAGCCTTCTTAATCTCCGATTCCGTGGTTTCTCCGGGAAGGCCCAAATCTTTGCGGGCCTCGTTGACCCGATCGAAGTCAACCACGAGGAGTTTCAATTCCGAAAAATGATACGGTGGAAGCGGCCCGGTCACCTTAAATCGGAGTTTATCCTCGAGTTTTTGATCAAGTTCCTGAATCAGGTTCTCAAAAGCAGGCGTATTTTCTTTCTTGAGGAGGAAAGCTAAGTTAAGAAGTGTTTCGGGTCTTGGTAATCGGAGCGAGGTTATCTTCTCAATTCCAAACGAAAGGGAGTTCTTCACAAAAGCGGCCAGCGCGAGCTTTTCTTTCACAAGTTCCTGCGCCACCACCTTTCCCACCTTGATTTGTTCATCAAGGGTAACGGTCCTTCCTTGCGATAAGCTTTTGATCTGTTGAATGACAGGACTATTCGCTTGTACCTCTTGGAGAAGCTTTTTTTCATCCACATCAATCTCGACATCGTATTCAACTTTCCCCCTCACCGCCCGAATGGCCTCACTCAGCTGGTCGCTTGTCATCTTCAATAACTCCCGCACCTCTTCCTCAGTCTTGGCAACTGTCCCAAACCTGAGGGGGAAGACATCGTAATCTTTCATCACAGTCTCAAGCACCCGGTTGTGCGCAAGTAGATTTTCTTGGGTATTCTCATAAATCTCGAGCGGCCCATCGCTCACGACAGCGGAAAACTCACCTTGGGGGATGGTGTAAGGTCTCGCCTCTCCACCTGAAATTCCTGGAATATCGAACCGCTTTTGCTTCCTTTCCTCGATAATTCCGTAAATGTATTTTCCCATTCGATCCATCGGTATCTCGCTCCTCACCCAACCCCGCACTTTCCTGTTCACTGGTGTCCAGAAAGTGCGGGGAGGGATCATCCCACCACCTGTATTTGGCCGAAAGGGCCAATCCGCCTTTGGCGGATATACAGGTGGTGGGATCATGGCCGTCATTAATAAGGATGTAACCGTTCAGCCACCCACGTATCGTCATTCTGAGGCCGCCCGCCAAAATACGTTGGCGGGCGAGCAGGCCGACTTGTCCGCCATGGTTTCTGGCGGAAGAATCTCGAAAAACGAGATCCTTCGCGGAGTTTACTCTGAGTGCTACTCCGCTCAGGATGACGGGGCTGAACGGTTACATAAGGACTCAACCTCTATGCCAGCTTGGCTGGGAAATAAAAAAAGCCAGTTTGTATTACCTAACTGGCTTATCTTAAATGAGTTACAGCTAATATTTTTTAATTACAGGTGTCGGGGCAGGACCTTACAATGCGGCCAAACGTCTTCATTATGTGGAATTTCACACATAGGATCGTGTGAAATCACACCCCTATGCCTTCCGGTTTATATTGAATTTCTTGATTCGATTGAGGAGAGCAAAACGGCTAATTTTAAGAAGCCTTGCCGCCTGGGTCTGATTCCACCGTGTTTTTTCAAGGGCACGGATGAGCCATTGCCTTTCCATCTCCTTGAGCCCCGCACTTTCTTGCTCTTTGGCGTCGAGAAAGTGCGGGGTCCGTTCCAGCAGCAAATCGTCGGACTCGATCAGATCTCCCGTGCACAACAGAATCGCTCGCTCAATCACATTCCTCAGTTCGCGAATATTCCCCGGCCAATTGTATTGCGTTAATTTCTGCTCCGCAGAAAAGGAAAGCCCTTTAATCTCTCTGTCTAATTCTTCATTGAGCTGCCTCACAAAATGTTTTGCCAAGGCGATGATGTCTTCTTTATGCTCCCGGAGCGGAGGAACGTAAATCGGAAAGACCTTTAATCGAAAGTAAAGGTCCTCGCGAAACTTCCCTTCTGAAACCGCCCGTTCCAGATCCCGATTCGTCGCCGCAATGATCCGGGTATCGACCGTGATCCGCTCGGCCCCTCCGACTCGGCTAAATGTCTTTTCTTCAACAACTCTCAACAATTTGGCTTGGAGAAGAAGGGCCAAGTCTCCAATCTCATCCAAGAAAAGCGTTCCCCCGTCCGCGACCTCAAAAAGGCCCTTCTTCAACTTTCGGGCATCGGTGAAAGCTCCGGCTTCGTGGCCAAAGAGCTCGCTTTCAAGAAGGTTCTCCGGCAAGGCCGTGCAGTTAACGGCAAGAAAAGGTTGACGGGACCGGAGCCCATTGTAATGGACCGCCTTCGCAATTACTTCCTTGCCCGTGCCTGTTTCACCTAGAAGAAGTACTGTCGCATCACTCTGAATGACCTGGGAGACTGATTTTAAAACTACCTGCATCTTCGGGCTCTCGGCCACGACATTTTCAAACTGGTAAAGCGATCTCTCCCGGTCTAAGAGATAAGTCTCCCTTCTTTTGGAATCTTGCATCCGAAGGGCATCCTTGATGGCGATCTTTACCTGATCGATTTGGATGGCAGGATGGGTCGAGGTCCCACTGCGGGTTCCTGCTGCTTCGAGTTCTTCTCTCACGCTCCTTTGGTTCGTGGGCGTCATCACGACAATGTCCTCATTAAAGTCTCGAAGTTCCTTGAGGAGCGCGATCCCCGGCCTTCCGTCGAAATCGGTGCCGAGAAAGACGAGGTCAGGAAGATTCGCCCGCGCTGACTCAAGAGCCGCCTGGCGACCAGCGACCGCCTGGATACGAAAACCCTCCCCTTTAAGGGCTTCCTGCCAAAAGGAGCGAAGCTTTTCATCTTTCTCAATCAGCAAAACCGTATGACTCATCCCACCACCTGCATATCCGCCTGGGGCGGATTGGCCCTCCCGACTTCCGCAACGGGACACCCAAGCCGTCATTCCGGCGAAAGCCGGAATCTAGACGCCTTTATACCAGTTCTTCAAACAAATCCTGCCAATCAGGATTTAAGGATTCAATCAGTTCTAATTTCCATCGCCTTTTCCATTCCTTAACCCTTTTTTCACGGCGAATGGCTGATTCCATATTGGGATGTGGTTCATACCATACCAATCGATGGACACCGTAACGCTTGGTGAACCCTTCTACCACGTTATTCTTGTGCTCCCAGACACGCTTCGCCAGATTCGATGTCACACCGGTATAAAGCGTTCCATTCCGGCGGCTGGCCATGAGATAAACACAAGGTTCTTTATTCATGTAGCTTCACTGGATTCCGGCTTTCGCCGGAATGACAGACTGTTTGGTATTGCTGACAGGACACCCGAATTTCATCCTTTCTCTGCTAAAAACAATTGATTTTAGTGCGGCTTGCGGAAGTCAGGACATCTTGTGTCGTATCAGGAAATCCGTAAACAATTGCTCCAGATTTCCCGATAATGAGATATTGGACTTTGTGTTTGAAGAATACCGCCGCCAGTTCCTCAAGCGACCTGCTACTAAACCCTCGTTCTGGCTTTTCCATATCCGAGCCATCTCGGTAATTTCTTCTCACACCAGAACCGGTAATCTTTCATTCGGTCAAAAACTCGATACGGCCGATCGTCCATGACCGGCTTGTAGGTTTTGATGAATCCACGCCGGAGCCTCTCCTCGACTTTTCTTTTGAGGGACAGTTCAAATTCCTTCTGGACGAGCTCTCCCTCATTCCCCTTTCCAAGATAGTAGAATAAACTACCTCCCATCGCCTTTTCGCCTCCTATATCCGCCTCCGCTCACACCGCTCCTTTTGGTTTTTTAACGCTTCCAGGAAATCCGATTTTGAAATCACAAGTTTCTTTTTCTCCTTCTTCTCGTTGAGGAAATTACGGACCGCCCCCAGAGTCGCCTCTCTTGAGATCGCTTCGATATCGGAACCGACGAGACCTTCGGTTTTCTCTGCAAGGTCGCCGAGATCCACGTCCTTGTCAAATGGCTTTCCTTTTGTGTGAATCTTAAAGATCGCCTCTCGGGTCTTCTCATCAGGAATTGGAACCTCTAAAAGAAAATCAAAACGCCCGGTTCTGAGGACTGCAGGGTCCACAAGCTCCAGGCGATTTGTGGCCCCTAAAACCAAAACCCCCTTGAGTTTTTCAATCCCATCCAGTTCAGTCAAGAATTGACTAATAACCCGTTCGGTCACTTGGGAATCGCCCCCGCTACGCCCTCGGATAGGGAGGAGCGCGTCGATTTCGTCAAAAAAGACAATGGTCGGTGCCGCCTGCTTCGCTTTCCTAAAGATTTCTCGAATCCCCCGTTCGCTCTCGCCCACATATTTGGAGATAAGCTCGGGGCCTTTCACGGCAATGAAATTGACTTCGCTTTCCGTGGCCAAAGCTTTCGCGATTAAGGTCTTTCCCGTCCCTGGCGGACCGTAAAGGAGAATTCCTTTGGGGGGCTCCAGATTCGCTTCGCGAAAAACCGCCTCGTGCTTAAGCGGCCACTCGACCGCTTCGATGAGCTTCTGCTTCACTTCGCGAAGACCGCCCACCTCGTCCCACTTGACGTTGGGAACCTCAATAAACACCTCTCGAATGGCGGAAGGTTCCACTTCCCGCATCGCTTCCATAAAATGGGTCTGGCTGACTTCTAATTTTGATACGAGTTCGTAAGGAATCTCATCCAGTTCAAAATTGACTTGAGGAAGAACCTCACGCAGACAGGTCATCGCGGACTCACGGCACAAAGCCTCAAGGTCTGCGCCCACAAAACCGTGAGTCACCTCGCTGATTCGGTCAAGATCCACGTCCTTCGCCAAAGGCATTCCGCGTGTATGAATATCTAGGATTTCTCGCCTGGCCTTTCGGTCCGGGATCGGAATCGAAATCTCCCGGTCAAACCGGCCCGGACGCCTTAAGGCCGGATCAATAACATTGGGAATGTTTGTTGCGGCGATCACGATGACCTGGCCCCGCGATTCAATCCCGTCCATTAAGGAAAGAAGCTGCGCCACGACCCGTCTCTCCACCTGCTTCTCTCCCCCCATCTCCTCGCGCTTGGGAGCGATCGCGTCTATCTCATCAATAAAAATAATGCTGGGAGCGTGGGCTTGGGCATCTTCAAATACATTTCTGAGCCTGGCTTCACTTTCTCCGTAGAACTTCCCCATAATTTCCGGACCGCTGATGGACGTAAAGTAGGCGTCGGTTTCGTTGGCCACGGCCCGCGCAATCAAAGTCTTCCCACAACCCGGAGGACCGTAAAGGAAGACACCTTTGGGGGCTTCAATTCCGAGTCGTTCGAAAATCTGCGGGTATTTCAAAGGAAGTTCGATCATCTCCCGGACGCGCTCGATCTCGCGGCCGAGGCCCCCAATATCTTCGTAGGAGATTTTGGTACCGCGTTTTCCGCGAGCCGCTTCTTCCGCCTCCATTTTGATCGCGGTTCCCGGGTGGATCACGACCGCTCCCTTGGGTGTGGTATCGAGCACCTCGAAATCACAGCTGCGTGCACCAAAAAGATTCGCCCGGATCCGGTCCCCGGCCATCATTGGCAAGCCTTCGAGCAGAGTCCCGATATATTTTTGGTCGCGGTCGTAACGGAGGGTTCGAACAAGGGTCAACGGGGTGAGGACGATTCTTTCAGCGGGCTTTGAAGCAGCTTTCAAGAGGGAGATTTTCTCGCCGAGTCCGACTTTCGCATTTTCCCGAACTAAGCCGTCAATTTGAACGGTTCTTTTCCCACGATCCTCCGGAAAAGAGGGCATCACCTTTGCAACGGTCTTGCGCTTCCCTTCAAGCTCCACAATCTCCCCCACCTCAAGGTGGAGTTTGGCCATATCCTTGGGGTCGATCCTTGCAATTCCGCGGCCCACATCTTTGGCCTGCGCCTCGGTAACCTGTAAAGTCAACGTATCCTCAGAAGTTTTCATCGGCAGAAACTTTCATCCCTTTTTTACTTCTCGTAGGATCGCCTCGTACTTGCGTTGCAGGTCCGGCAGATCCTGCTTCACGACGCTCCAAACCTCCTCGACATCCACGGTGAAGTACTCGTGAACAAGTTGGTTCCTGAGAGCCGTAACCTTTTTCCAGGAGACCTCTGGTGACCCATCTGCAATGGGGGTGATATCCCCTTTGCTGCTTCCCCGATAATTTCTATGTGGTGTATGATCCAGGTCTGTAACAACTCGTCACGGACAAATGCGTCGTGGCCTCGAGCCGCATAACGCTCGATCTTTCGGATGGATTCCAAGATGTCGACAAGACGCTCCTCGTCCTTTCTCATAGAGGTAGTGCCTCTTTTAAAACCCGCTGCCGTATTCCAGGACGAAGCACTCGTTCCGTCGCGACATCCACTCTACGCTCTAGAAGTTGTTCGAGATCAAGCATCAAGGCGATGCGATCCAGCAAGCTATGTCCAGGGTCCATCTCGACAAGAAAGTCTACATCGCTCCCCGGACCGGCTTCACCTCGCGCCATGGAGCCGAAGACGCGTACGTTACGGGCCCTGTGCTTGGTAACAATCCAGAGAATGTCTTCCCGTTTAGACTTCAAGATTTCGTCAATGGCCATCGTCTTATCCTCCGACTAACCCGCATTTCTCATCGCCAATGAGAAATGCCCTCGAAGAGGCTGTGGTGCAAATGGGCTTGTCCATTTGTACCACAGGGGTTGTCTTTTGCGCCCCGTTTTGACAGGGGCGCAAAACTTTGCCGGCCCTTTATGGGCCAGCACTGCACGCCGGGATGTCGATCATCCCGTGCGTGCATGTGGACGCAACTTCGTGCGTCCAAAGCGGTTTTCTCATCAATCCGCCAAATTGATGAGAAAACCGGACTAACGTGTGCGTCGTTTTGCGCGGTACGATGCGTAAGGAACCGCACGTTTGGGGTGCTTCAAATAATCGCGGAGGCGTTTTTGTGCAATGCGGAGGTCTTCGAGATCTTCACGGTAGAACATTTCCACGGCCTCCTTGACCAACTTAGAAAGTGAGGTCCGCCGTTCGACCGCAAGGTGCTTGAGCCCCCGGTGAAGTTCGTCAGGCAAATAGACCATCGTGCGCATCGTTTCACTTTCTCCTCAAGAGGAAAGGTAACATAATGGCATTATGATGTCAATCGGCCGACTTTAGGAGGGCGCATCCCAGTTCATGCAGTCGTCATTGCGAGGCAGCGTCCCAAAGCATCGCCGACTTGTCCGCCGGTAGTGTGGCGGAAGCAATACAGTGGCGCCGTCATTACGAGGAAGCATACGAGGCATGGACGAAGTAATCTCGGATCGAAGATTGCTTCGACCTAGCCCTGGTTTGCCGTCTCGCAATGACGGTGCGGTTGCATTTGCTTCGCATCACCAGGATTGCATCCTCGCAATGACAACGTTGTTGCAATTGCTTCGGCTGTGCTTTGGCTCGCTGCCTCGCAATGACGCTGGGGTTACTGCATCAAGCGGGATGCGCACCCAACAGAAATGACGGGGTTGACTTTTTTTGAGACCCGTGTAAAATACTCGTGAGTCTTTTGGATAGGCATTCAAATGAGTCGTGCCATTCTGAACCGTTACTTGAACCCCTTAATCAAGGCTGACCTGGGCGATAAGATCGTTCTTCTTTCGGGCCCGCGGCAGGTTGGAAAGACCACGCTCGCCCTCCGACTCCTGGGGGCCAATGAAGGTCATCCAGCCTATTTTAATTGGGACTACGAGGAGGATCAGCGAAGGCTCCTCGCTCAAGAATTTCCTCCGCACGAACGGCTTCTTGTTTTTGATGAGATCCATAAGTATCGGCGCTGGCGAAACTGGCTGAAAGGAATCTATGACAAGACAAAATCCAGCCGTCAGTACCTCGTGACGGGAAGTGCGCGTCTTGATCTTTACCGCCGCGGCGGTGACGCGCTTACCGGTCGGACGCACTTCTATCGGCTCCACCCATTCAGTTTGAGAGAAGTGGATCCAGAATGCAAGGTATCCACGTTCGAGGAACTATGGAAATTCGGCGGATTTCCAGAACCCTTTCTTTCCCAGTCCCTTACCCAACACCGGCGATGGCAGCGGGAGCGGACCAGCCAAGTTCTCCGTGAGGACTTGAGGGATTTGGAAAAGGTCGAGGAAGTCGTTTTGCTCAGCCGTTTGGTGGAGCGGCTTCCTGATTTAGTCGGATCACCTCTTTCGGTCAATGCCTTGAGGGAGGACCTGCAAGTTGCTCACAGGACCGTACAGAATTGGCTTTTCATCCTGGAGAGACTTTTTGTGCTCTTTCGTATCCCCCCCTTCGGTTCTCCCAACATCCGGGCTGTCAAAAAGGAACAAAAAGCCTATCTCTGGGACTGGTCTTTAATTCCCGAACCCGGCCCACGATTTGAAAACCTCGTGGCCTGCCAGCTTTTAAAATACTGCGATTTCTTGGAAGACACCCAAGGCTATGCGATGGAATTACGGTATCTGCGCGATACCGACAGGCGAGAAGTTGATTTTGTGGTCATCCAACAAGGGATACCTATCTTTGCCGTAGAATGCCAACTGAAAGAATCCCCCGTGGGAATCGCCCTTCCGTACTTTGCCCAAAGGACCGCGATCCCTCAGTTTTATCTTGTCCACCAGGGCAAGAAAGATTACGAGCACGCTGCGTTTCCTCTCCGCGTCGTCCCCTTTCAAACATTTGTCAAAGAGCTTGAGCTTCCTTAGGCGAAGTTTAAAAAGGAAAGAAGTGTCGTCCGTAAAGGGAAGTCTTCTGGAGGAAATTATTTCTTCTCGAGGCGGATTTCGAGGATGCCGTTCTTGAAGGTCTTCTGGAGGGTCTCAGCCTTCACAGGGGAGGGAAGAAGAATTTCCTTGTAGTACTTCTTGCCATTTTCTTCTGCCCTCAAGGTAAGGATATCGCCGGAAAGTTCGGTTTCAATGGCGGTCTCGCTCACCCCGGGGATTTCGGCAATCACCCGGATCTCCTTCCCTTCATCAAAAAGATCGACCATTGGTTCGCGTGCCTCTTTGACCACGGGGCCCTGAGGCGTTCTTTTGATGTTTCCAAAGGTGCGGATCTCCGGTTTCCCGCCCGCAAGGGTCTTGATGTTAAAACCATAAACGCCCCGGATCTCCTGGCCCCCTTTTGTGGTGCCCTTAAACTCACCTTCTCGTTTCAGTTCTTCGCCCTTTTCAGCCACCACCGAAGCAAGATCAATCAATTTCCCCAATCCCTTAAAGATGCCGCCAAGGGTGATCTTCCCAAAACCAAAATCAAGCTCCTCCGGCTCCTCTTTATCCCCCTCTTTTTTCTTTTTCTTCTTTTCCTCTTCCATAGGATTCCCTTCTAGCAGTACCGTCGAATCAAATCCTGAATGACCGGCACGGCCTTCCGCTTCCGCTCCTGATATTCGCCCATCTGATTGGTTTGACTCGTCAGGACATCCATGCACACTTCGCGAAATACTTTGTCACCCGCTTTCACTTTGGCGCCCCGAAGTTTCGTGACTTTGGCAATGATGATACAAGCGCGGATGGTCGGCGTATAACGGCATTTTCCCGATCGGCGGAGCGCGCGGATCACATCCACAATCTTTCGAGCCTCCTGTTCTGATACACTCCCCCGCAACTTCGTAATGGCGATTTCCGTTTCACGGTCAAAGAAATCAAGGTCAATCGTAACCATCCGGTCCCGCAACGCATCCTGCGTTTTATGGACGCCCGCGTATTCCTCGGGATTGGAAGTGAAGATCGCTTTGAAATTGGGATGGACTTGAAGGTAATCATCTTCTTGGCGCGCCATCGGGAGCGTGAGCATCCGCTCTTCCAGGACGGAGAGAAGAACATTATTCGCCTCCGGGCGAGAGCGGTTGAATTCGTCATAAACCAAAGTGAAACCGTTTTTGCAGGCCGAAGTCACCCGGCTATCCACCCAAAGCGAGCGGACATCTTCCTCAGTTTTTAAAACCGAATGAATAAAATTATCGACGAGTTTCCGGCGTCTCACCCCAAATTCCCCGCCGATGAGGTCTGAGGTGCCGAGCTCTTCATCGCCGAAAAGAAGGACACAGGGTTGGCCAAGTTGGCGAGCCAGATGCAGAGCAAGGGTTGTCTTTCCCGTTCCCGCAGGACCACTGAAATGGACGGGGAAACCCGCCTTGAGATAGGCGATCGCCCGCTCGGTAATATTTTTAATTTGAGGAGTCTCAACGAAACCTGGTTCAGGCTCCAGCTCTAAAACAGTGGGCTCATTTTCAAGAAACACATTGGGCATTTTTGTGTCCGCAGGTTTTGTTTCGTCTACTGGAATTCGAACCATGTTGCCACCCTCCTTAAAACGCGTAAACCCCCTTAGAAAGCTTTCTCCATTAATAGCTCAGTTTGATCGTCTTATATTGTTTTCCCGAACGGGGAGCTGGCTTTGGCGAAACTTCTCCACCGTTTCCTTGATAGCGCGAGGCGATCAATTCTTTTCGAAGCGCCATCACCCGTTGGTTCTTAAGTTTCTTCCCCAAAAGAATGGAACGCGCCTTTGCCACGTTGTCCAAAGAGCGCTTCAGGCTCTTGTCTTGCCGGAGGAAACGCTGCCTTTCTTTCCGGAGTTCCAGTTCAACCAATTTCTCATTGATCTTCGGCGTTGTCAGCTGTTCAGTCCCGGCAAGAGCACTGTGGGTTTTTGCGCGCCTTCCCTTCGCCGCTTCTATCTGGGGGAGGATGTCGTGCATCCCCTTGAGCTTGATACACTCGCGTATGAGTTTCATCGTTTTGGCTCCTCCTTTCCGGCCATTCTGCCTCTAAACCAAAATGAGCTCCCCTTTTCCTGCGCATTTAGTACATTCAAACGATTTCTCCTGTTCCCTTCCCTTTCCCTTACAAACAGGACAAGCCACAGAATCCTTGGGGATAACCACCCAACCTTTTCCGTTACAACTCGTGCAGCTCATCCGGCTAAAAGGATGGATTCCCCTTCCTTCACAGAAAGAACAGGGTTTTAACTTCGCCTCTCGCCGAGGAAAGGAAATCATATTCATTTTTCTTCCCCGACAGACTTGGCAAAGAGAATTCGCCCACGTGCCAGGAAAAGGATCTTTTCCCGTGCCTCGGCAATAAGCACAGGCTGCTTGTTTTCTAATGACAAAGTTGTCTTTGGGACTGGCCTTCTTTATGCGGGCTTCTCGTGCTTGAGTCTTCATCAATCCTCTTCTCTTGCGCGTCCCCGGTATAAGGTCGGATCCTTTTCCGGAGGACCCGACCTTTCACACATTACAACAGCGGTTATGAAGCAGGAGCAGCAGGAGCGTGATGCTTCCTTGTTCTCCGCATCTTCAGACCCGCTGGCTTTGCTGTGCCCTCGGTCTGCTGCCCTCCGCGAAGCGGATGCATTTGCCTCGCGTGGGCCATCGCCTTGAAAAACGCCTGCGCGGCCCCATGCATTTGTTTGCATTGGGCCTTCCGATGGTTGTCCTGAGTATGGAACTCCTGCATCATCCGCTTGTTCTCGTTCCGAATCGGCGGCATCACCCCTTTCAGGAACTGGTGCAATTCAGTCGCCATTCTCTTGTGACTCGTCCTGAATCCTGTGAGCAGCTGACGCGTATGCTGTCTCAACTGCGGCCGAACCGGCGCCAACAGCTGACGCGTATCCCGAAAGATGCCTCGGAGCATCGCGATCCGGTTTTGAAAGTCTCCCCGAAACTGATCCGTCATCTTCTTAAAATCTTCCGCGACATTCATTCCGAATTCCATCTTTGTCACCCCCTTTCCCTTAATTTCTCGTCCCTTGCCCTGCCCCGCACCTTCTGGACACCAATGAACGAGAAGGTGCGGGGCAAGACCATAAGGACTTTCTTCTCGACCGATACCTTATGCAGTCGCGGTGAGACCGATCGCTTCGGCATACTTCAGGTAGGTCTCAACCGACGCAATCACGATCCGCGCTTCGATGCCGAGAAACTCAATTCCGACGAGAGAGCATCTCACCCAAGCATCGATCACGAGCCCCTTGTCGAGAACGCGGTCTAAAACCTCAGCCAAGCTCGCGCCTGGTACGGATTTCTCAACGGCCATGATGTTTCACCCCCTTTCACGATTTACTTAAACGTTGTCTGCAAGCCGAGTCATTTCATCAATCTGAATCGGCTTATCAAGAAATGCACTAGCTCCGCGAACGAATGCCTCTTGTCTTGCCTCCGGGCTTCCGAACGCGGTGATGATAATAACTTTCGTATGAGGAGAGGTCTTTTTGATCTGCTCGAGGACATCAAGACCATTTAAATCGGGAAGTTTAATATCCAAAAAAACAAGATCAAAATCTTTACGGTCCATGAACTTCTTAAGTCCCTCTTTGCCACTTCCGCTCACAGTCACCTTGTGTCCCCGCTCGTGGAAAATTCGGCACATGATCCAACCCATGTCGCTTTGGTCGTCAATGACAAGGATTGTTTTCTTTTTGCTCTGCACCGTTGCTATTTCATCCCTTTCATATAGTCCGCTCATCTTGGGCAGGAGTCCTGTTTGTTAGGGAATAGGTTGCAGGATTTCATGGTCAGCTATTGTACGGCGAAACCCGTGCCAATCTTTTCCTTGTCTAAAGGAAAAATTGGAATTCCAGTTTAACCAGTGGTGAGATAGCGGGTTATGAAGAATAAAATTGTCTTTCTTCAGAGGGACGATGCGATTCTGTAAATCAGGAATATGGAAAGGATTCCATAACTATGGAAGGACTTTCGCAGGGGACGGTTCTATTCCGACCTATTTTTCTCCGGGTGAGGAAGCTTCTGAAGTGAAGCGATGAGCGAGTTCTCAGCTGAGGGCGTCTTGCAAAATTAAAATAGCGAAAGCAAATAGCCCAGTGCCGGGACTAAGGTCCGGTGGCTGGGATCGACGCTAAAGCCAAGCTCCTCTAAAGTGACCGCTCCCAGAAGAGGTTCGCTCCCTTTATCCCCAAAAAGAACAGGTGTCGGCATCGTTTTCTCGCGCACAGTGATGAGGACAAGCCCTAACTTCCTCCGAATGACCTTCCCACTCGCAATTTTCAAAGGGCGGGTTTCGATGGATTTAACTCCCAACCGTTTAAGGATCTCTTCGGGAATCCAGCTGTAAGTGGCACCCGTATCGACGATCGCTTCCAGGGCGATCAAAGCCTTCGGGCGCTTGGGATTAGCAATTTGAATTGGCTCTCGAAATGTTCCCATCTTTATCTATCCAAATATTGACTAATAAAGTTATCATACTTGTTGTAAGAATACCAATCTTTCTTGGGGGCGCATACCAGTTCATACAGTAGTCCTAATATGTCATTGCGAGCGCCCGCAGGACGTTAAACGATCGTAACCGCATCGTCATTGCGAGGCAGCGTCCCAAAGCAATGCCGAAGCAATCTACGTTCTGAGATTGCTTCGTCATCGCCTGGACCGCATCCTCGCGATGACGGTTTAAATGACTGCATCAAGTGGTATACACCCCTTTCTTGTAGGCGTTCAGTTACCCCTGCAACGTCATTCTGAGGCCGCCCGCCAAAATACGTTGGCGGGCGCGCAGATTACCCTGAGCACCACTCCGCTCAGGATGACGAGGCTGAACGGTTACTCTTTTTTGCACTTGTCGTTTCGAGGAAATTGCAGGATTAAGACGACACTTTGAGACTTCTGAAGGGTAGGCGATAGATGAGATAGGAAATCTTGAAGCCCTTGGGCAAGTATTTGTCAACCCGGTGCTCGATTCCGGTAAAGAGGAGGCCCGTTTCTCTGGCTTGAAGCGTTTCGTGGATTCGCTTCGCCACAAACCGGTCCCGCTTGACGAGAAGACCGTTTCTCCGGAGACGGGTCCTCTCAATCGCTCGCCTCTTCTCTTCAGGATCGGCAATTGCCGTCAATTCTTTGACAAACCGATATTCTTCCACCAAGTACTTGGGATCCTCCGTGCCCTCGAGTTGGGCTCCTTTTTCAACCAGTTCCAACACAATGCTGTAGTTTTGACTTCCAAGCTGCGAAACCTCACGGACAATTTCCATTTCCCGGCCGCAGATCGGGAGGCCGTCCTGGTAAACGCGCAATCGATGGGGATCTAATCGGAGTTGATCGATTCGGCGGCGAATCCCGGCCCACAGGTCACCTACAACTTGAACGTGGGCTTTCCATTTCGCCCTCCCGTATTTGCGGATAAATTCCTGTTTCAGAGGCTCCGCCATCGAGCCCATGTCTTCTTCCGTATGGATCACCGGAACGTAAATTAATTCTCTCACCCAGCAGTTTCCTCCAAATGACGCACGATTCCACCTCCTGAGACGATGAACCCCGTTGGTTACGTTGCCTCAAAAAACAAAATGGCAAAATTTCCAACCGGGGCTAAGCACAAAAAATGGATTAGCCAGAAGCGGTTACTCCCAAGGCGTCCCGGATACTCGCTTTAATCGCCTCCAGGTCGAAAGGCTTCGTCACGTAATCATAGGCTCCCAACGCCATCGCCTCCCGAGCCGTGTCAAGCGTTGCGTATCCCGTGAGCATAATCACGATGAGATCCTTTTTCATCTTTCTCATCCGGCGCAGCAATTCAATCCCGTTCACCCGGGGCATTTTAATATCAAGAAAAACGAGGTCAGGCGATTTGTCTTTAACGAGCCGCAGACCCTTCGTAGCGTCTCGTGCCGTGAACACCCGGTAGCCCTCTTTTACGATGATCTTCTTGAAGAGGCGGCAGGCGACCAGGTCATCATCAATCATCAGAATGGTTATCGGGAGCATCTCTTTTCTCCAGAGGTAATTTTAGTTCATTCGACTGGGAATCGAATGTTCCTTGAGTTTGTTGAAGAGGGTCTTGTAATCGATTTTGAGGAGGCCGGCTGCCCTTCGTTTATTCCAGTTCGTCTCTTTTAAGATCTTGAGGATGAGTTCTCTTTCCACCTTGTGAGCCGCGTCTTTGGAGACCTCCCGTAACGAACTATTCCCTCCGACACTCGCAACAAAAGACATTTCCCGAATCGATTCGGGAAGATGCTCAGGCAAAATGGCTTGCTCGCCGTCAGAGACCATCAAGAGAGCGTGCTTCAACGCATTCTCTAGTTCCCTGACATTCCCCGGCCAGCGGTAATGGGTCAGGAGAGTTTCGGTCTTGTTGGAAAGCCCTTTCACCGACTTCCTGAGCTCGAGGGAAAATTTCTGAAGGAAGTAATGACTCAGCAAGAGAACATCTTCTCTCCGCTCCCGAAGGGAAGGGAGAGAAATGGGAAAAACATTCAGCCGGTGATACAAATCCTCCCGAAACTCTCCTGAGGCAACGGCCTTGGAAAGATCCCTGTTGGTGGCGGCAATCAGACGGACATTGACGCGAATGGGCTTCGTTCCGCCCAGACGAAAGATTTCGCGTTCCTGAATGACTCTTAAAAGCTTGGCTTGAATCGCCTTCGCCAAATTCCCAATCTCGTCGAGAAAAAGAGTTCCGCCCTCAGCCTGCTCAAATTTCCCCGGCTGGGCTGAAATGGCGCCGGTATAGGCACCCTTCTCATGTCCAAAGTGTTCGCTTTCAACCAAAGTTTCGGGAATCGCCGAACAGTCTACGGGAACAAAGGGCTTGTTACGTCGCTCGCTCTCAGAATGAATGGCCCGTGCTACTAACTCTTTTCCCGTCCCGCTCTCTCCAACCAGAAGTACATTCACATCGTGACCGGCGACGCGGCGAATAAGCGCAGCGACCTTTTGCATCGGTTCACTCGTCCCTTTGATATCCTCCAGCGTATGACGCTTTTGAAGCTGTGATTCTAACGTGTGAACTTTCTCTGTCAGAAGGCGGGTTTCCAAAGCATTCTTAATGATAATAGCCAATCGGTCATTGGGCACGGGCTTCGTGAGATAATCATACGCCCCCAGTTTCATCGCTTCGACCGCCGTCCGAACCTCTTCGTTGGCAGTCAGCATAATCACAAGGAGATCTTTGTCAAATTGGCGGATCTGGCGGAGGAGATCGACGCCTGAGGTATCCGGCAGCCGAATGTCGAGAAAGACCAGAGCGGGTTTTTCTTCCTTTATGAAGGCAAGCCCTTCGCGCCCTGTCTGCACGGAGAAAATTTGATATTCCTCTCCGGCGATTTTCGAGAAGATCCATCCGATCTTCGGCTCGTCGTCAATAATTAAGACTTTCTCTCGCTCCATCACTCCATCCTATGTTGGCTTCTCAACGGCCAGAGGTTCTTCCATCTCTTTCGTGCCGGAAGTTTCCTTCGTTTCTGAATCCGTTGGGAGAGTGATGATAAATCGGGTTCCCTTATGTTTGCCGCTGATTTTACTCTCCACCGAGATGGCTCCGTGATGTTGGCTCAAGATCCGCTGGCAGATGGCCAGGCCAAGACCGGTTCCATCCGGCTTGGTAGTGAAAAAAGGAGTAAAAAGACGGGCTCGCTTTCCGGGAGGAATTCCTTTCCCCGTGTTCGCCACCTCAATGACAACGTGTTTCTCATCCAAGTTCTCTCCTGTTGTGACCGTAAGCTCTCCCCCATCGGTCATCGCATCCAGCGCATTCGTGATCAAATTTGAAAAAACTTCGTCCATTCGTTCCACGTCGACTTTGACTGGCGGTAAGGAACGGGAGTAGTGCCGATGAACCACGACTCGCTGGGCTCGCGAGCGTGCACTCGCAAGCCGAAGTGACGACTCAATCACGCGGTGAAGATCCGCGGGACATAGTTCCGGTTCTCGGGGCCTCCCATACTGCACAAGTTCCTTCGTAATGCGGTCCAGCCGATTGACCTTCTCAAGGATTGCCTCCGTAAACTCCCGGAGGGGATCCTCAGGTGCCAGCTTGCTGTGGAGATACTGGACGGCCATATTAATAATGGAGAGGGGGTTACGAATCTCGTGCGCCACCCCTGCTGCCAATTCACCCGTGGCAGCCAGCCTTTCCTGACGGACCAACTCATCCTGCGTATCTTTAAGCTCCTTATAAGCATCTCGCAGTTCCTCGTACAATTGTTCAACCTCTTTTTTGGCAGCCGTCAATTCGCGGATGAGCTTACTCTGCTTGTACTTCCCTTCGGAGTTTTTGTCTTGATGAGGCCTTTTTTCGGCTATTTTCGCAATCGCAGCCATTGGCTCCCTTAAATCGATCCCCTGGTAGGATCAGCCTCCTCAAAGTCCAACCGTTTCGTATGGAATGAAATCCCGACTTGCTTTCTAAAAAAAGCTTACCACATTTCTCCTACTTTACAATTCACCCCGTCACCCCGCACTTTC
>Ga0156289_1046_pt3 | contig 20475 bp, 20 predicted proteins | sample RifCSPlowO2_12_FD_116157 | JGI IMG/M metagenome (GOLD analysis project Ga0156289, IMG submission 116157) | Omnitrophica bacterium RIFCSPLOWO2_12_FULL_50_11
AAATCGTATTTTAACGGGCGCTTTTATGGCTTTGGGCGGCGGCATGACGGTTTCTGAACCGGACGCCGTCCGCGACAGATTGATTGGAGAAATAGAGAGGGGACGGCTGAGGCAAGCACGGCTTGGAATTTATGGCAGCCTTATTGAGCACGAGTTGAAACCGAAGTCACTTCTGGAAGAAGCTAAAGATCCTACCGTAGCGTGGTCAGTTTCAGATGATCCAGGATTCGACTTTTTATTCGTTACCCGCGACCCTCGTTTGGATTTAGCATCACTCCCGCCCAGCATGAAGCAGGCGATGTCCATCATTTCCTGGGAAGCCTGCGACGGTAGTTGTTCTTAATCAATCGACCGTCATCCTGAGCCCCGAAGGGGCGAAGGATCCCGTTCGGGATTCTTCGACCTTGCTCTGTACCGCCGTCTCAGAATGACGCGGTCTCGCTTGCAATTGACGGTACTCGCGTTCATTGCTAGAATGCCGTATCGAAGCTCATGCCAACCGATATCGAGACCCAACTTAAGATTTTCAAGCAGGGAACCGTTGACTTTATTTCGGAATCTGAACTTGCCCTGAAACTCGCCAAAAAGCGCAAACTTCGGATCAAGTATGGGGCAGATCCTTCCACGCCCGACCTTCACTTGGGACATACAGTCCCGCTCAGAAAATTAAGGCAGCTTCAGGACTTAGGGCATCAAATCGTTTTTTTGATCGGGGATTTTACAGCGCGAATCGGTGATCCGAGCGGTCGATCACAGACCCGCGAGACGCTGAGCGCGAGTCGTGTGAGGCAAAATGCCCGGACCTACGCGCGCCAAGTCTTCCGTATTCTGGATCGAAAGAGAACCGAGGTGAGGCGCAACTCAGAGTGGTTCGACGAGTTTCGTCCGGAAGAATTTATGAATTTAGCGTCCCGGTACACGGTGGCGCGCCTTCTAGAACGGGACGATTTTTCGAAACGTTTCACGGCCAAGCAGCCGATCACGGTTCTCGAATTTTTGTACCCTTTGCTTCAGGGTTATGATTCGGTTGCCGTCCGGTCCGATGTCGAAGTGGGCGGTACGGATCAAAAGTTTAACCTTCTCGTGGGCCGGGAACTTCAGCGTGATTGGAAGCAAGAGCCTCAAGTAGTAATGACCCTTCCTTTGATCGAAGGAACCGACGGCCAAGAAAAAATGTCTAAGTCGCTTGGTAATCACATCGCGATCGGAGCTTCACCGGATGAGATGTTCGGAAGAACGATGTCCATTCCGGATTCCCTTATGATCCGGTACCTGCATTACGTGACCGATCTGGACGACTCCGAAGTCGAAAAAATGGAACGAGAGTTGGAGTCAGGCGCGCTTCATCCGCGGGAGGCAAAGGCGAGACTCGCGCAAGAGCTGGTCCGATTTTATCACGGTGCGTCAAAAGCAAAAGCTGCGGAAGAGCGGTTTAACAAACTCTTTCGGGAAAAAAAACTTCCCGATGAGATCGAAGAAGTGGTCTTATCGAAATCTCTTTTAAATAACGGGTCTGTAGATGTTGTCACTTTGTTAAAAGAAGCGGGACTTACCGCAAGCAAGTCGGAGGCCCGCAGACTTATCCAGCACGGCGGGGTCAAGATTAATGAGTCGCGTGCCGTGAGCGTTGATCAAAGAGTCTCATTTGAAGCGCCTGTCGTTGTCCAATGCGGCAAGCGCAAATTTGCCCGCGTGCGTGTGTCATGATTTCTGTTCAAAATGTTTCTAAGTCATTTGGGTCCGTCAAGGCTTTGGACCGGGTTTCCTTTGAGGTTGCCCGTGGCGAAGTCGTCGGCCTTCTTGGGCCCAACGGGGCTGGAAAAACCACCATGTTGCGACTCATTACCGGTTTTTTCCCGCCAACCGAAGGCAAAATTCTGATTGACGGCGTTGATTTGCTACATTCCAAACCCCTCCTAAGAAAGAAGATTGGTTACCTCGCTGAGCATAATCCACTTTACGAGGACATGACCACCAAAGATTTTTTGTCCCACGTCGCAGTTTTAAAGCGTGTTCCGTTTCGGAAGCGAAAGCAAAGCATCTCAGCAGTCATAGAACGGTGCAAGATCGGCCCGGTTTTGAATCGACTCATTGGGAAACTGTCTAAAGGTTACAAGCAGCGGATCGGACTTGCACAGGCATTGCTTGGAGAGCCTGAACTTTTAATTTTGGATGAGCCGACCTCGGGCTTGGATCCCAAGCAGATTATTGAAATTCGTACCCTTATCCAGACACTTGGGCGTGAGCGAACCGTTTTGCTTTCCACACATATTTTGCCTGAGGTGCGGTTGACCTGCCAGCGGATTCTGATCTTAAACGAGGCGCGCTTGGTAGCCAGCGTGGCTGCTCCTGATGTGGCACCACAGTCGCCCGGAGCTCAGGAATTCCGGGTCACTCTGCGTGGATCGTGGGATCAAGGAGATGAATTCTTGCGCTTTGTGCCGGGTGTTTCGGAAGTGAGATTGGAACGTGACGGTGGTGCTGAACGGGATTACTTGATTGTCGCGGAACACGGCAAAGAAATTCAATCTGAGCTCGCACGGCGAATCCTGTTTTCTGGTTTTGAATTGCTCACGTTAAAACCTGTAGAATGGAATTTAGAAGAAATTTTTATGAACGTCGTGACGAGTGAAGTAGAACAATGAACGGTACCGAGTGTGATTGCAATCGTTCAGCCTCGTCATCCTGAGCGGAGCACCAGCTCAGGACAGGCTCCGCGAAGGATCTCGGTCTGGATTCTTCGGGCTTCGCCCTCAGAATGACACTTTTGTTAGTGGCTTTAACACGATGATCCAATTAATTGCGATTGCTCGAAGAGATTTTACGGCTTATCTCAACTCTTTTTCTTTTTATGTTCTGACCGCTTTTTTTCTCGGGGTGACGGGATATTTCTTCTGGTCTGGCTTGAGTTATTTCAGTCTTATTTCTTTTCAGGTCGCAACGAATCCGGAAGCGCAAGTGAAAGGGCTTAATCTGACAGAGGGTGTGCTGAGCCCTTTCCTTTCCAATATGACTGTTCTCATGCTCCTTTTGATACCGATTCTCACGATGCGCGCCTTTTCGGAAGAAAAAAGGTTAGGGACGCTTGAGCTTCTCTTTAGTTACCCCATTTCAGATCTGCAAATCGTGATCGGCAAGTTTCTTAGTTTGTTGGGACTTTTTGCCGTTTTCGTGTTTCCGACGATTTCCTACTTTTACTTAGGAGGCGTTGTGAGCGCTCAATTTGAGACACCCACTCTACTTAGCGGTTATGGTGGTCTTTTCGTCGTCGGCGCGAGTTTCATTTCGCTGAGCATGTTTATTTCCTCACTGACGGAACATCAAGCAGTAAGTGCGGGAATCGGCTTTGTCATTTTGCTTTTCTTTTGGATTCTCGGGTGGATGGCTGAATGGGTGTCGCCGGCCCTTGGTACAATTTTACGGGAGCTTTCGCTCGTGGAGCATTTTTATGATTTGTCGCGTGGCGTTCTCGATACGAAGGATATCGCCTTTTTTGTTTTGTTCATCCTGTTTTTCTTGTTTGCGTCTCTTTGCTCCCTAGAAGTCAGAACTTGGAAACGGTAGACCTATGAAATTCAGGAACTTGTTATCAGGCCTTCATTTATCGGTTCTCTTGGGTGTGGCTTTTCTCATTGTCCTTTTCTCTTATCTTATTCTTCGTTCGTACCATTACCGCTTTGATTTAAGTCCGAATCAAACGTACAGCCTCTCGCCGCAAACCATGCAGGTCTTGGAAGCGATGAGCGGAGAGCCGATTCGCGTCACTTATTTTTTTAGAGAAGACCATGCTTCGAAGCGTTTGCTCGAAGATTTGCTTAAGGAGTATGCCTATCGTCATCCGAACTTTGAATATGTGTTTTATGATCCCGATCGCAATCCTGGGAAAACAAAGCAGTACGGAATCGATGCCTATGAAACCATGGTGCTTGAGGCGAAGGGAAAGCGCGAGAAAACACGGCAGGTGACTGAGGAAGCGATAACGAATTTATTGGGGAAACTCCATCTCGACGACACGAAAGCTATTTTCTTTGCGGGAGGAACCGGTGCTCCTTCGCTCGAAGACGTAAAAAAACAGAGCGAGTATGGTTTGCTTGCCCAGCGTTTAAAGGAGGCGAATTACGAAGTTCGCACGACCGTGCTTCTTCGAGATGGGATTCCGCGCGATCAGGCGGACCTATTGGTATTGGGTGGGCTCAAAGTTGATCTCGTGCCGGAAGAAGTGGAGGCCATTCGGGACTACTTAAAGTCGGGCGGCCGGGTTTTGGTCATGATGGATCCCGTGGATCCGGGTGAGGGAAAAAACTTAGAGTTTTTCCTTTCCGAATTCGGTGTCGCTCTGGGCCACGATGTGATTGTAGATAAGCTGAGCAAACTCTTTGGTGCCGATTACCTGATCCCGCTCGTTACTGAATACCGAGCTCACCCGATCACGAGAGATTTTCAGCTTGCGTCTTTTTTTCCGCTTGCCCGTACCGTTCGCAAAGCACAGAAGGCCGCGAGTGATTTCGAAATTACGGAACTGGCGTGGACCGGTTCCGGTAGCTGGGCGGAGAAGAATTTCGAGAAGTTAGAATCGGGAAGTGCTGATTATGATGACAAGGAAGACGAACTGGGGCCGGTTCCCGTTGCGGTGGCTGTATCGCATCCAGAAGAAAAATGGCGTCTTGTTGTGTTTGGCGACAGCGAATTTGCCGCAAATGGATATCTCAATCTTTCTGGGAACAAAGACTTCATTTTAAATACATTCGCATGGCTTACAGGTGATGAGTTTGCGATGGCGATTCGTCCCCGCGAACGAAAGGCAACTCCGCTTTTTTTAAAGGAGACGGACCAGCAGTTTCTCTTCTTCGTGCCCGTTTTAGGGCTACCGTTTGTTTCGCTTGTGACGGGCACAGGTATTTTTTTCTGGCGGAGAAAGTTCCTTTGAGCGCCAAGAGAACACTGCTGTTCGCATTTGTTTTCTTGGCGGTGTCGGTGCTCTATTTCACGAGGGTATACGAACCTTCTGGAACGAATCGCCCGCTGGCGTTAACACCTGAGCCGTCACCTCTTCGAGTGCTTTCGCTCGAGCGCGGTGACATTGTGAATTCCCTTTCTGTGACGAATGCCGCTCAGCAAAGCGAAATCCTGTTTCGACGAGTTGGAGAAGAGGAGTGGCAGATTGTAAAACCAGTTGATTACCCTGCCGAGTCCATGATCGTGGCCGGCATGATCGGTCTTCTTAAGATCATGCCGAGGATGCGTTCGCTTCCATTCGATGGGCTTTCGGAGCATGAGTTTGGCTTCGATCAACCGAGAATGCGAATTTGTATATCAACGGAACGCCAGCCGAAAGATCGTTGTCTTCAAGTCGGCTCGGAAACGGTCGTTGGCAAAGGAGCCTACGCGAAATGGGAGGACGAGTCTCAATATTTCATCGTGAGCGAGAGGTTACTGGATGCGTTCGAGGCTTCTTTATACACGCTCCGCGAAAAACGCATTTTTGATCTGCTTGAAGAGGACACGAATGAGATTGAGTACCGCTCTGAAGCGGGAACATTTACGCTCAAACGGGACGGAAAGCATTGGGAGCTCGCGAAGCCGATCGAAGCCATTCTGGCGTCAGAATCAGTGCATGTGCTCTTGACGGGTTTAAACAATCTATACGTAAAAGAATTTTTAGATGACGAGTCGCCTTTAAATCCAAAGTTGGGACTTCTGAAAGGTCAGCGTGTACTCCGGGTGAAATTTCAAAACGGAGACAAACAAAAGCTCAGTCAAGGTGCCTCGGCGCCAGGCCGGAACGCTTATTATGCACGTTTACCCGATGGAAAAGTGGTCGTCCTCATCTCGAAAAGCAAGCTGGACGCAATTGACCATGCATTTCGAGCACTCGTATGAGGACGATTCCCATTGTGTTGCTTGTTTTACTCTTTCTTGCGCAGCCGGCATGGTCATCAGCGGATTCGCGCATTCCGAGCGAGTGGTATGATCGCGCCCGCTCAGACCTCGAAGTGGCTGAACTCGTTTTCGAGCGAAAGGTTCATCCGCCCACGGTTTGTTTTCATGCGCACCAAGCCGTTGAGAAATTGCTCAAGGGACTTGTGATCGAGCATGGGAGAACGCCTGATCAGATTCATGAAACGGCTCGGTTCGTACATGATTTGACGCTTGTTCAACCGCAAATGGAAATCCTACTTCCGGCAGCAGGAGCGCTCGACCGCTTCTACATTTCAAGCCGTTATCCGAAGCAAGGCGGGCCTCAGATTGGACGAGCAGAAGCGGAGCAATGTCTGACTCTCGCCAAACCTTTTTTCTATCTGGTGGAGGGTAAAGTGTCGGCCCGTATGTAAAAATAACAGGTACCGTATATCCCGTAAGTTCATGAGCAAACAAAGAACAAAGTCAAAAGCACGTCGCGATGCCGGTCCGGCCGATGCAGTCATTCGATCTCTCTGCAAAGGGCTCATTGTGATGAATAAGCAAGGCGAACCTGTGTTCATGAATCCCGCGGCTGAACGATTGCTCGGGGTAAAGGTCCAAAGTGTAAAAGGAAAATCTATTTTGGATAACGTTGGGGAAAACGCCGTGGTCACGTTATTAAAAGAGGTGCCAGGTTCCAGGCGGAGAGAAATTCAAACCACCGGGCGTACAGAAGCAAAAAACGTTTTGCACGCGAGTCGAGCAGTCATCCAAGGTGAGGATGGCGAGACGCTTGGCGTTGTTTCAGTTCTCCCACATGTGACGCGGCAAAAAGAGTTGGAAACGATGAAGGAAGGCTTTGTCGGTAGTGTGACGCATGAATTAAGAACGCCGCTTCAGAGCGTCAACGAGTGTGTGAATTTGCTTTTGGAAAAGATTGGCGGTGACCTCACAGCAAAGCAGGAGCATCTGTTGGTCGTTGCGGAACGGAATGTTCGGCGATTATCCGAGTTCATTGGCGATCTTCTTGATTTTTCTGAAATTGAGCGCGGCCAATTCCGTTTGAAGGTCGGAACGTTTAAGTTAGCTGACTTATTGGAACTGGTCGAGCAAGCATTCAAATCTTGGGCAAAGAGCAAAAATATTTCTTTCCAGGTCAAGGGCAACAATCGATCCCTCCAGATGCGTGGAGATCGTGACCGGTTAGGTCATGCCCTGGACCATTTAGTCGGAAATGCAATGAAATTTACACCGGAAGGAGGACGCGTGACGCTCGAGGCGAGACTGGGGAACCGCAAGGTCGGAGCGCTCGGCGAGTGGATTGAATTTCGAGTGACGGATACGGGGCCTGGCATTCCTAAGGAGGAGCAGGAGAAGATCTTTGAGCGGTTTGAACAGGTTGAAGCTTTGAAACAAACGGTAGTGACAGGTGCGGGTCTTGGTCTTGCGATTGCGAAAGCGGTGGTAAAGCTTCATCGTGGTGAAATCGGCGTGGAAAGTGAAGAAGGGAAAGGCAGCTCGTTTTATTTTAGAATCCCGCGAAACTTAAAGGAGGCGGTTCCGCATGCGTAAGAAAGTTCTTGTCATTTTAGCGCCTGGCTGCGAAGAGATTGAAGCGGTCGCAATTATTGACGTCTTGAGGCGGGCCGAAATGAACGTGACTGTCGCAGGACTCGGCGGGACGGACATTAACGGCGCTCACGGAATTCGTTTTCGAACGGATATTGCCCTTGATGATTACGACAAATCGCCCGACGCAGTAATTTTGCCTGGGGGGATGCCGGGTTCACGGAATTTGGGGCAGTCCAAAAAAGTGACTGAGATTCTCCAAAAAGCCGGTCGCGCCAATAAACTCATTGGCGCTATTTGTGCGGCTCCGGCGCTTGCCTTAGCGCCTGCAGGCATTTTAGATGGGAAAAAGGCGACGTGCTATCCTGGATTTGAACAGAACTTTGCGAAATCCGTGACTTTTTCAGAAGATCGCGTTGTGGTTGACGGCAATGTGATCACGAGCCGCGGTCCAGGCTCGGCTTTGGAGTTTGCGCTAGAACTTGTCGACCGCCTTGCCGGGAGCGAAAAAGCACGAGAGCTCCGCAGCGCTTTACTCGTCATTCCGGCAGGGACTCGGGTTTGATTCTGATTCTGCTACGGTTGCAAGATTCCGCTCTGCTGTGATAAAGTACACCCCTCATGATCCGTGACCGGTTTGAGGTTGTTATGACGCGTGTTCATAATGCCTGCAAGAGATCCGGCCGTGATCCTCACGAGGTCCGGCTCATCTTAGTCACCAAAGAGGTGGAACCATCGCAGATTCTTGAGGCCTATCAAGTTGGGGTTCGAGATTTTGGTGAAAATCGGGTTCAGGAATTTTTGAGGAAACAGGAGTGCTTGCCTAAAGATATCCAGTGGCACTTGATTGGGTCGCTCCAGACCAATAAGGTCAAATATGTGGTCGGAAAAGTGGTCTTGATTCACTCCTTAGACCGAGTAGAGTTGGCGGAGGCGCTTCAAGAGGAAGCCGAAAAAAAGAGTCAAACAGTGCAGGTTTTGATTCAGGTGAATACGTCGGGTGAAGGGACCAAGCATGGTTTTCGACCTGAAGATTTAGGCGAAGCAGCCCGAGAGGTGGCGCGTCATCACCGTCTTCGTATTCGAGGCTTGATGACGATCGGGCCTTTTACGGACGAGCGGGAACGGGTTCGGAGTTCATTTCGCTTACTCCGACGTCTCCGCGACCAAATGCAAAATGATGTGACACGTGCTGACTGGCATTGCTTGTCTATGGGCATGAGCTCGGATTTTGAAATTGCGATCGAGGAAGGCGCAAATTGCTTAAGAATCGGTACCGCCGTATTCGGTGAAAGGGCAGGTGTAAAGCGTAAGGCGTAAGGCGTAAAGCGTAAAGGATTTATGTTTCTTAGACAAAAAATTGGGTTGATTGGCTGCGGAAATATGGGCAGCGCGATTTTATCCGGGCTTTTTCGGAAACGGCTCGCTCAGCCAAATCAAGTCTACGTTTATGATCGAGACCGCGCGAAAACCATCTCGGCGCGACAGCGGTTTCGGGTCACAGCAGCAGGAAGCAATTCCGATCTCATTCGTCATGGTGAAATCATTCTTTTGGCAGTGAAGCCCCAGGATTTATCCATGGTGGCTGGCCAAATCCGGACGAGCTTGACAGAAGAAACGTTGACCATCATTTCGATTTTAGCAGGAACACCGGTTCGAAAACTCCGGCGTTTTTTAGGAACACGTCCACAGATCGTGCGGGCGATGCCCAATTTGGGCGCGCAGGTGAGTGAAGCGGTTACGGCGATCACCGGTTCAAACGGAACGGCTCTTGCAATTGCGGAAAAAATCTTTTCTGGCTGCGGAAAGGTGATCCGCTTGCCGGAAAAATATTTCGATCTAGTGACTGCTGTGAGCGGAAGCGGTCCAGCCTATTTTTTTTATCTCATGGAATTGCTTGTACGTGTGGCACGGAGCAAGGGCATTTCAGAAAAAGCCGCCCAGCTGCTGGCAGTTCAAACGGCGCTGGGTGCCGGCAAGCTTGCGGAAGCGTCTCCGTCGTCACCCGCGAAGCTTCGCGAGATGGTGACGTCCAAGAAAGGGACGACAGAAGCAGCGATTCAGTTTCTCAAGAAAAATGGATTTGCTGAGATTTTTTCTGGCGCGGTTGAACGAGCGATCGTGCGATCCCGCGAGCTGAGCTTATCGTAAACGTAGGTGCGTCATTGCGAGGAAGCGATCCGGACGTTGCCGAAGCAATAGCCCCTCCGTCATTACGAGGAAACATACCAGGCATGGACGAAGTAATCTGGATGCAAGATTGCTTCCGCCACACTACCGGCGGACAAGTCGGCAACGCTTTGGTTCACTGCCTCGCAATGACGATGTGGTTTGGACGCTGAACACGTACTCGTAAACACGTTGAGGAGGTGACATGTTTATTTTTGGGCAGCTATTTTCTTCGCTTGCGGTTTTATTCGCGATGATCTTTAAGGTTCTTTATCTTTTACTCGTCATCCGGATCATCCTTTCCTGGTTTCAGGTCAATCCGTATTCCGATATCGTGAGCACTTTGTATCGAGTGACCGATCCGATCCTGATGCCTATTAGGCGGCTGCCGCTTCAGATTGGTATGATTGATTTTTCGCCGGTGGTGGCATTTTTAGTGCTCGGTTTTTTGGATAGCTTCATCGTCGGCATTTTAAGACAACTCGCTTTTCAATTCGGAGCCGGAGGATAAACGATGAGTACGGAAATGGTAAGCCGCAGGCGTGCCGCGGGCTTGTTCGATCGAATTTCAAAATCGGTGCACGCCATCTGGCAGAAAGCAGCTTTTCGACCTGACGTTGCGGTTATCTTAGGGACGGGTCTTGGCAACTTGACCAAACGAGTTCGCAAGGAAGCCACGATCCCCTACGCCGAGATCCCCCATTTTCCACGATCGACCGTGATGTCTCATGAGGGACGTCTTGTTTTTGGAACTTTAGGTGGAAAACGAACCGTCGTGATGGACGGCCGCGTTCACTTTTATGAAGGCTACACGTTGGAACAGGTGACGTTCCCAGTACGCGTCTTGCGCAAATTGGGAGCTAAAATCCTGATCGTCTCCAATGCTGCCGGTGGTTTGAATCAAGCGTTTAAAAAAGGCGATCTCGTTCTCGTTTCGGATCATATCAATTTATTGGGTGTCAATCCCTTGGTGGGACCGAATGACAACCGCCTTGGACTTCGCTTTCCCGATATGAGCGCACCTTATTCAGAGCGGCTCATTGCGCTCGCCCAAAGAGCGGCTGTGGAAAAAGGAATCGCGCTCAAGCAGGGGGTTTATTTGGCTGTCAGCGGACCGTGTCTCGAAACGCGCGCAGAGTACCGGATGATGCAGAATTTAGGTGCTGACTTGGTGGGGATGTCGACGGTGCCGGAGGTGATCGTAGGCGTGCACGGTGGATTTGAAATTCTCGCTCTCAGCATCGTCACAGATGTATGCGATCCGGATCATCTCAAACCCCTCAAAATTGAGGAAGTGATTCAGGTAGCCAACGAGTCAGGCCCGAAACTAGACGACTTGGTTGAAGCAGTGGTCGAGCAGTTACCCCATGTCCGCTGAAGCAAAACCCTACCAACATACGATTCATCTTCCCAAGACCGCGTTTCCGATGAAAGCGGATCTCCCAGTGCGGGAACGTGAGTGGCTCGAGCGGTGGCGATCGGAACATCTCTACGATCGCATCCGGAAAAAAAGCGCTGGCCGATCCAAATTTATCCTTCACGACGGGCCTCCTTATGCAAATGGGCATATCCACATCGGTCACGCGTTCAACAAGATTTTGAAGGATATGATCGTCAAGTACAAGACGATGCGCGGGTCGAACGCCCACTATGTTCCTGGTTGGGATTGTCACGGCCTTCCGATCGAACACGCCCTCTTTCAAGAAATGGGAAAACGAAAGGATGAGGTTGAACAACTCCCATTTCGAAAAAAAGCGCGTGACTACGCTCAAAAGTATGTCTCGATTCAGCGTGAGGAATTTATCCGATTAGGAGTGTTTGGCGACTGGGACGAACCGTATTTGACGATGGCACCAGTCTATCAGGCTAAGATTGCAGAGAGTTTCTTGACGCTTCTCGAACGCGGATATATCGAGCAGCGTTTAAAACCGGTCCCGTGGTGTTACGATTGTGAAACAGCACTGGCAGAGGCGGAGCTGGATTACGAGGAAAAAACATCGCCTTCTATCTACGTTAAATTTAAAGGAATTGCTCCTGAAAATGGTTCTCGGCCGTACTGGGCAGTACGAGGTGATCGGCCGTTTTATTTTCTTGTTTGGACGACGACGCCTTGGACGCTTCCGGCAAATGTGGGTTTGGCTTTACACCCAGACCTTACGTATATTGCTGTGACTGAGCCTGAGAGAAAGGCCACTTATGTGTTTGCCGAGGCGCTCGTGGAAAGAATTGCTCCCATCACTGGACTTTCTCCCCTCGAAGCTACTGATGAGGTAGGGAGGTTTCAAGGGAAAGAATTTGTGGATCGTTACAAAGCTCAACATCCGTTTATTCCGGGACGTCAATCTGCGGTTGTTTTAGCGGATTATGTTTCCAGTACGGATGGCACCGGCATTGTACACATTGCGCCTGGCCACGGTGAGGAAGATTATGTTGTTGGGCTCAAATACAAACTTCCTATCCTCTCACCCGTGGATGAAAAGGGACGATTTACTTCTGAAGTGCCGGAAGCTCAAGGGATGCTTGTTCACGAAGAAGGAAACAAGAACATCATTGAGCTTTTGAAAGGGAAGGGAGCACTTGTTCACAACGAGCCCTATCGGCATTCTTATCCCCATTGTTGGCGTTGTAAAAATCCCGTCGTTTTCCGAGCGACCGAACAATGGTTTCTCAAGGTGGATCATGACGGCCTCCGAACGAAGGTTTCAGAGATCGTTGACCAAGGTGTCCAATTTACGCCTGACTGGGGGAAAAAACGCATCGGTTCGATGGTCACGATGCGTCCCGACTGGTGTCTTTCTCGGCAGCGCTACTGGGGTGTTCCGGTTCCGATCATCCGGTGTGCGACGTGCAGCCGGTTGCTCGCTTCGGAATCCAAGTCGAAAATCGTTTCTGTCCTTGCTTCGGAAGGTGCCGACAGTTGGTTTGAGCGGCCGGCTGAGTCGTTTCTTCCCGATCGATTTCGGTGTTCTTGTGGCAGCCGGTCGTTTAAAAAGGAATCCGATATCATTGATGTTTGGTTTGATTCCGGTGTCAGTCATCAAGCCGTGCTCAAGGATGGAAATGACCTCGCCTATCCTGCGGACTTGTATGCGGAGGGGTCGGATCAACACCGCGGGTGGTTTCAGACGGCGTTACTTACAGGGGTTGCGTTGGACGGGCATTCTCCGTTTAAAGGGGTTCTCACGCACGGATTCGTGGTGGACGGCGAGGGGAAGAAAATGTCCAAGTCCCGTGGCAATGTTGTCTCGCCTCAAGAGGTGATGGATGAGTTTGGGGCGGATCTCTTGAGGCTCTGGGTCGCGGCAAGCGATTACCAGTTTGATGTGCGGCTGTCGGTTGAAATTTTGAAGCGTATGGTGGAAGGGTATCGGCGGATCCGGAATACCTTTCGCTTCCTGTTGGGAAATCTTCATGATTTTGATTACAAGCTGCATCGCGTTGCCTTTGGCGAGATGGAGTCGGTAGATCGATGGGCGCTTGGCAGGTGTTTGTTGCTCGTTCGCTCGGTCACGCAATATGATGATCGATATTTGTTCCACCATGTTTACCGTGCCGTGCAGGATTACTTGGTGGTCGACCTAAGTTCCTTTTATCTCGATATCCTTAAAGACCGGTTGTACACGGCGGCACGCAATTCCAGGAAGCGCCGCTCCGCTCAGACAGCGCTTTTTTACTTGCTTCGAAATTTAGTGAAAATCCTTGCACCTATTTTACCCTTTACGTGCGACGAAGCCTGGCGGTCTTATCAGATTGAAGAAGGAGTTACCAGTGTGCATGAGGCGGACTGGCCGGGGGATGATCCGGAACTCATCGATCAGAACCTCATTGGGAATTGGCAAGATCTGCTTGCCGTACGGGACGTTATCAACAAGAAAATTGAGATGAAACGTGAAGCCAAAGAGATCGGAAGTTCCTTGGAAGTTCGGTTGCTTGTGGAAGCAAGCGACCAAGAGCTTAGTCATTTATTGAGGCGATATGAGCATGCTCTTGGCGAAGCATTCATTGTGTCTCAGGTAGAACTTGATTCTCAGGACAACATGGGTGAATGGATTTCTGTTCATTTTCCGTCTGACGGGAGGTCTCACGCTTTTCGCCTCTCGGTGGCTCGTGCTCAAGGTGCCAAGTGTGAGCGATGCTGGAAATATTCCGTGCATGTAGGGACGTTTCCGGATCACCCGTCGCTTTGTGAGTATTGCATGGAGGTGACCGGTTCTGTATCATCATGACCTCTCTGGAGGAAGCAGTAAGTCCGGGGGGTAATGGGACGCCCGGCCCAGTGATGGAATGGTGGTTAATCGGTAACGTGATTCATCCGATACATTAGATGAGAGCGATGACCCTACCGTTAAGGAAACGAAAACGATTGTTGCGCGTGGCGATCTTGACTGGGGCGATCGCCATTTTTGTTTTCTTTTTCTATTCTTTGATCCGCTTTGCCGCCTTACGGTTGTTCGCCTACGATTTCTCTTCCCATGAAATCGGCGTCTTGCTTGCCGCCGCTGCTCTTGCCGTTCTCCTGTACAAGCCTTTCGACTACTTGACGCTTCTTTTTTTCAAGGACGTTGTGTTTCGATCGAGTGGGAAGGTTGATTCGGCACTGCAAAATCTGGCGCGGGCGGCTCGGACAATCTTAGATCGAACCGAACTTGCCAATTTGGTCGTGAATACGTTTGGGGAAACTTTGGGCGTGCGGGTTGCTTCGATTCTTGCATTCGATCGGATAAAAGCTTGTTACCGAGTTGTTTCTGCCTTCGGCATTAAGACCAGCGATTGGCAATTCCTGGACTTGAAAGAAACCGATCCTTTCGTTCAGCTCTTGAAGGCACGGCGGATGCCGCTTGAGCGCGAAGCGGTGGTGAAGTCGTTTTCTTGGCAGGAGGCGAATCATCTCACACACGACTTTGAAAAGCTTCATGCTTCGCTCGTGATTCCGATGTTCTATGACGAAGCCCTCGTCGGTTCGATCAATTTATTGCCGGACGGAAGCAGCAAGCGGTTTACAGCGGTCCAGATGCGTTTTCTTGTGGAGTTTGCGTGTGAGGCGGCGATTGCGTTCCGTAACGCAGCGCTGTATGAAGAACTCAAACATAGCAATCAAGAGCTGATGAAGATTCAGTCGGAACTCCTGTACTCCGCGCAGCATTCAGCGATCGCGCAGCTTGCGGTGGGCGTCGCTCATGAAATTCACAATCCGCTCACGATCATTTCGGGAAAAGCGCAAGTTCTCTTGCTCAAACGGGATCAAATTGCTTACGACGGGCAAGTCGAGGAGGTTTTGAAGACGATTGTCAAGCAAACGAAGCGGGCAGTCGATATTACAAGGAAATTAATGATGTTCTCGGATTCACCGAAATCGACCAGAGAATGGATCGATTTCGAGGAGCTGGTTAATGACACGATCGCATTGCTGTCCTATCAGGTTTCACTCGATCAAATTCAGGTGGTCAAGCGCTTTATCCATCCGATCCCAAAATGGTATGGAAATGTAGGCGAACTTCGCGAGGCATTTCTGAATTTGTTTCTCAATGCCGTGCAAGCGATTGGAACGAACGGAACGATAGAAGTCAGTGTTGCTTATCGGGAGCTGGATCAGGTGATGGAACTCAAGGTTTCGGATTCTGGCGTCGGAATCCCGGAAAATCATCTTGCCCGTGTGTTCCAGCCTTTCTTTACGACGCGTGAAGGGGCAACGGGTCTTGGACTTTTTTTGGTGCAGCAAATCGTGCGTGGATATGACGGCACGATTCGCACCGAGCGGCGTACCAAAGGTGCCACTTTTGTGGTCGAATTGCCCGCCGCTCCTCGGAAGGAGCAAGACCGTTTTGGTCACCGTCATGGTGGGGAGGTCAGGCCGGATCCCTCCGCCCTCATAGAAAGGTCTTAACAACCATTCTTAGCGGAGGCGGAAGGTCGGCCGTGATCATTTACACTTCAACTGGGAGGAACTGGGATGAAGCTTTTAATTGTCGATGATGAGGTTGAAATTTGTGATTTCTTAAAGAGTTTTTTTGAGGAGCGAGATTATCAAGTCATCACCGCAACATCGGGAGAAGAGGCTCTCGAGTGGGTGGAAAAAGCGAAGCCGAAGGTCGTTCTTCTCGACATTAAGATGCCGGGGATGAGTGGGATTGAAGTGCTCGAAGCAATCAAGCAAAAAGAGCCAGGTACGAAAGTGATTATGGTGACGGCTATTGAGACACGAGATAAGATTGAGCAATGCCTTCGCTTAGGTGCGGATAATTACATTACGAAACCACTGAGTTTGGAATACCTCGAAAACGACGTCCGCGAAAAGATTGAAGGACTAAGCCGCCCGAGCCGGAATTGAAAGGATGAGGGCCTCGTTCCCTATTCTTGAAAAAAGCCCACCCGACATTTATCTTGTTATCCCATAATGACTTAGCGATTAATTACCGTTCTGACCTAAAACGTGAAATTGTGCTCCGAAAAGTGTTACTATTGTAGACAGGGTATCGCACACCAAGGCATGTGCGGTGCCCTGGAGTACGCATGACCAGCTACGATTATCAGGAAGCACTTAAAAATGCCGCGAAATCGATGGTGCGTGTCAAGCACCCGAGACGCTTGCTTCGAATGATGGTTCGCTTCCTTGACCGAGAAGTTGGTCTGACCCATTCCTCAATCCTAATTTATGACCAGTTTAAAGCGCGCTACATCTTCATCGACTCGAAAGGATCCCAGCGAATTCCCGTCAATTTAATCAAGCTTGACGCGACGAATCCGCTCATCCGTTGGTTCTCCGATCGCGACCAGCTTTTCAAAGTGAAGCGGGATTACTTGACTACCCAGTCGCTTTCCGGCTGGATGGAGGATCCTCATTCGATTTCGAATGGATCCGTGGCCGTTGAGGCGAAGTTAAGGCTGCGGCAATTGAACGACGCGATGAAAACGTTGAAAGCCGCCGTGTGTATCCCTGGTCATTACAAGCGAGAATTGTTAGGTGTTTTAATTTTGGGTGACAAGTTAAATCACGAATCGTTTACCTCCGAAGAGCTTTCATTTTTCCAAACGCTTGCCAATGATGCTGCGATGGCGCTGAAAACCGCAGCCTATCAAGAAGATCTACTCGCCAAAAACGTGGAGCTCGAGATGCAAAAAAAAAGATTGCAGTTGCAGCTCAAGGAAATTGAAGCCCTCCGGAAGAAGGAACAAGAAACCTATTACGAAATCGTGATGTCGCTCGCTCAGGAAGTGCATGCCAAGGATCCCTACACGTCCGGGCATCTCCGGGGCGTTGAGCGTCTTGGCGTGATGACGGCCCAGGAAATGGGCTACGACCTTTCGGGACGCGCGAAAGATATTCTTGTGGCTGCATTGCATTTGCATGACGTCGGTAAAATCGGTATTCCGGACCAAATCTTAAAGAAACCCTCTCCCTTGACGGAAGAGGAGTGGAAAATTATGAAGCTCCATCCGGAGAAGGGCGCAAAAATTCTTGCACCGTTATCGGGATTCAAAGAAGTGGCCAAGATCGTTCTTTGTCACCACGAACGTTACGATGGTGCCGGTTATCCGGCTGGACTGCGTGGAGAGCAGATTCCGTTTGAGTCAAGAATCATTTCGGTGGTGGATGCCTTTCACGCGATCATTTCTACGCGTTCGTATAAGAAAGGTTATCCGCTCGAGGCTGCCTATCAGGAGCTCGAACGTTGTGCCGGCACTCAGTTCGATCCCCGCGTGGTTCAAGCATTTATTCGGGCTCACAAGCGGTTGATGGCGAAATCCAAAGACGTAGAGGCAACACCCAAAACAGCTGCCTCTTGAATCATGGTTCGTTCTTACCTTCCTTGATTTTTGATTGACTCGGGTTGGCTGGTGGTATAAAATTCGCTCTCTTTTTGACGGTATGAATCGGGAGTTTGGCGATGGCTGAGAAAAAAGACTACAGTAGTTTAAAAGCAGCGCTAGAAGCGCAGCGCAACCGGATCGTTGAAGGTCTTGACCATATCGAGCGTGATAACCTGAAACGTAGCCAGCGTGATGCTGCAGGAGACCTTTCAGGATACTCTTTCCACTTAGCGGATGTGGCGACGGACAATTTCGATCGGGAATTAAATCTGGACCTCGCGTCTTCGGAACAAAGTCTCTTAAACCGTGTTGACGGCGCTCTTCAGAAGCTTAAGGACGGAACGTACGGTGTTTGTGAAAATTGTGGGAAGTCGATCGGTCTCAAGCGCTTAAAGGCGGTACCATACGCAGAACTCTGCATCAAGTGTAAGGAAGCCGAAGAGAAAAAGCCTCGCCGGCAATAATTTGCTCGGCTCCTTATGTTGATGATCGGTCTGGTTGCGGCGAGTGTCCTTGCCTGGGATCAACTGACAAAGTGGTCTGCCGTTCAATATCTGGCCCAAATCGAATCCGTCGTCGTCATCCCCCGCGTTTTTCATCTCACCTTCGTTGAGAATACAGGAATTGCTTTTGGACTTTTTCAAGGGCGCCCTGCCGCACTGACGGTGATCATTACAGTCAGTGTCCTTGTGCTTTTAATTGGTGCTTGCCGGTTCCGCCACCGGCCCGTTTCACGCAGGCTCGCTTATGGTTTCATCTTGGGGGGTGCTGCTGGGAACTGGATCGATCGGCTCCGACACGAGCACGTGATCGATTTTTTGGATTTTCGTGTTTGGCCTGTTTTTAACTTTGCCGACGCTTTTATCACAACCGGTGTCCTCTTATTCCTTTGGTTTACGTTGACCGCGGGCAAGGGGAAAAAAGTACTGAGGGACCGCGTCTGATGTATCCGACTCTTTTTTCTTACGCACCGCTTACGATCCATTCCTACGGTGTGATGGTGGGAATCGGCATTTTGATCGCGATTTATGTTCTACGTCAGAATGCGCAGCAGTTAGGCGTGCCACCGAATTTGGTGGTGGATCTTGCACTTTTTGTTGTTTTCTTGGGGTTTCTCGGAGCGCGGATTTTTTATGTCGGTTTGTACTGGGATTATTTTCGCGCCGCGCCGCTGGAAATAATTCAAATTTGGAAGGGCGGGCTCGTCTGGTACGGAGGGTTGGCGGGCGGTCTGATCGGTTTTTACCTCTTTACCTGGTTCAAGCGGCTCCCGTTGATGGCATTGCTTGATCTTTTCGTTCCTGCCGTAGCTTTGGCGCAGGGGTTTGGCCGCATGGGCTGCTTCTTAAACGGTTGTTGTTTCGGGATTAAAACCAATGTGCCCTGGGCGGTTCAGTTTCCTTTTTCTGATCATTCGATACACCCAACGCAGCTTTATGAATCCGGCTTTTGCTTTGTTTTAGCCGGATTTCTTTTCTTGTTGTGGCGCAGTCGCCTTCGGCCTGGGCTCGTTTCATTCACATATTTCCTCGCGTATCCTGCAGGACGCTTTTTCCTAGAATTTCTGCGAGGAGACAATCCTCACGTCTTCGGCGGCCTCACACGCCCCCAACTTGTCAGTTTGGGGGTCGTCGTTGTGAGCGCCGTTTTGTTCACGATCTGGTCATCCTATGGCGCAGCAAGAGTTCGTCGTACTTCCTGAACAAGCCGACAACCGACTGGATTTTTTTCTTGCCTGCAGTTTGAAAGGCACATACTCCAGGATGAAAATTAAGCAGCTCATCCAAGAAGGTTTGATCACGCTCAACGGAAAAACCGTAAAGCCCCACACGCAGGTGGCCGCGCAGGATAGAATTGTGATCGCTCACAAGGAGGAGCTCGTCGAAGAGAACAAAGCGGAAGCAATTCCGCTTGATCTTGTGTATGAGGACGGCGACATGATGATCGTCAATAAGCCGGCAGGGCTTTTGGTCCATCCGGGAACCGGCAATCCAAGTGGTACCTTACTCAATGCACTTCTTCATTACACAAAGACACTATCTCGCGCAGGAGATCCTTCACGCCCTGGAATTGTTCATCGGTTGGATAAAGATACATCAGGTTTGCTTGTGGTCGCTAAAACAGATGCGGCACATCGATTTTTGGCAGGTCAATTTAAACGGCACGAAATTGACAAATGTTATTGGGCCGTTGTGAAAGGCGTCGTTCAACATGACGAGATGTATTCGGAAGACCCCCTCGGCCGCTCCGCCTTGAATCGCAAAAAAGTGGTCGTACGCGTGGACGGCGGCAAAGCATCGCGCACCAACTTCCGAGTATTAAAACGATTCCCGAACGCAACGCTTCTTGCGGCTCGTCCCCAAACTGGAAGAATGCATCAAATCCGAGTTCATTTGCGCGCCCTTGGTCATCCTGTCCTCGGCGATGTCACTTATGGCGTTCCTTCTCCACACATTGCCCGACAAGCCCTCCACGCCAAGGAACTTGGCTTCATTCATCCGACAACGAAGCAAAAAGTCCTGTTCCAATCAGACCTTCCTAGCGACATGATCCATTTGCTCACCCATCTTGAGTAGACCGAAAGAGTTCGCTTGCACAAGGTTCGGCTCTTTCAGCCCTCGCACTGCAAGCATGTTTTTGTTAGAATAACGGCTCATCCCCCACCACTTTAACCCATCTTCTACAGTTGGGGGCTTGAAAATGCGGTTTTTTTGACGTAACTCCTTTGTTTTCAATAGGAGGGTTCTTTAAGCGGTACAAATCCTGGTGCCAATATTTAAGCTCTATGGCTCTTTTTTCCTTTCTTGATAGAGTGAAATGAGGATAATAGTCCTGGTGGTAATACGGAGCTTTGAAAGCCCATGTTCATCAGGACAAAAAAACAAGCTGGCAAGGTGTATTTGCAGCTGGTGGAGAATAAGTGGGTCGAGGGAAAAACGAGGCAGAAAGTCTTAAGAGGCCTGGGGCGTTTGGATACACTTCAGCATACGGGGCAATTAGATGGTCTCTGTCGCTCAGCGCTCAAAT
>Ga0156289_1102_pt2 | contig 19859 bp, 16 predicted proteins | sample RifCSPlowO2_12_FD_116157 | JGI IMG/M metagenome (GOLD analysis project Ga0156289, IMG submission 116157) | Omnitrophica bacterium RIFCSPLOWO2_12_FULL_50_11
GATGTAGCAGTCACCACCTTAGGCGATGGCCGAAAGCAAGTAGCAATGAGCCGCAGCGGTGGAAGCTGCGCGAACGGCATGGGCGGTTTTCAACCTTGTGTTGCAGTGGCCGGTGCGAAGAGCATTGTCTTAACCAATATTCAAAATCCGAGCGTTAACGGAGTTACGGGCCCATTTACCATTAGGACCGTGGATGCAATGAATGCACTCATTGAGGAGAAAACCGATGTGCCGGGCATTAACATTGGTCAAGCAGGTTTGAGGGACGTCAGCTTCATGCCGGAGAGGACTGCCGCTGGCGCTGTCGGCCCGGTCAAAGTGCAGTTCACAACCACAAATCCGATTCCCTGGGACGGCAGAATTGAGATTACGGTGCCAGCTGGTTACCAAAAAGATGCTGAGGGTACCACATCTGTCATGAACCTGAATGGTATGAACGGTACGTTAACGCCTCAATTCTCTCAGCCCGGCGACATCATTATTACCTTGATCCGCGGCTCAGGTGCGATGCAGGCACCAGGAAACTCAACCATCTTCTTTTACATTACGAACATTAAAAATCCAACGACCGCTGAGACGACAACCAACGGCTATTTCATTCGGACGATGGACTCACTTAACAACACGATCGATGAGAATTTCTCGGTGGCCGGAACGTTTATCAACGTGGCGGGCCACAAAATTTCGGGGACGGTTTACAGTGATGAAGGGGTTACGCGCGTTGGGGCGGGCTGGCGGGTGAACGTCATCGTCAACGGCGCCTTTATGGGCGGATACGGCGGCGGTAACTTTGCCCAGACAGACACAAAGGGCAACTACACGATTTATGGTGTGACAAGTTCTTACTCGAGTTCGATTAGCGTTTTTGTGGAACCGGCCTGCATCGGGAGTATGACGGGTGTGGATACTTTTGCTACGACTTATACCTGCGATTACACTGGAACCGGTTTCCAGAAAGGGCAGGTGATGCTCACCTACGACGGCGGGGAGTTCGCGTGTTCCAATACGGCCAGCCGAACGGATTGTGTCGACCTTTATCTCGGCCGGATGATTATGCGAAATGAGTGCGGCGCCAGTGAATGCGGCGGCACGAAAACGGCAATGACATTCAATGATTTTCATCAAGGTTTCAACGGCGGAGGGGCGTATTGCGATCCAAGCAATCCTTATATGAATTGTTCTGGATTAGATGCACCGGCTTTCCAACCGCCGGCCTATGCGGCGTATCTGGGTTTTAGACCGCAGGCAGGAGGAACCGCCGGCAATGCACTTACTTTTGACAACGACTTGAAGGTCTACATCTGGCCCGGGACGACGCTCGATGGCAGCAGCGCTGCGATTCAATTTTCTGCTGTGGAACTGAAGGGATCACTACAAGGCGGATGCACGAACGCGGCTGACAAAACAACGTGTAAAACATTCACCGTAACCGGCGACTGGAACATCGGCCAAGGTGCAACGTTCACGCCGAGTGGTTCTCCGGTTCATTTCAATAGCGCTGTCGCTCAGACGATCCGCGCACGGCAACAGGCCTTTGCCGATGTCGTATTTAAAGGCGGCGGGACTTATACAGCGCAGGCGGGTGAGGCGATGTATTTTGCCGGCGATTTCACCATTAATGCTGGCACGACCTTTGTACCTCCGACTGACCAGCCGATCTATTTCACGGCAGGAGCAGGTGTCACCCAAAAGATTACGGCCGCCGGTCAAAGGTTTAAACAGGCGGTGTTTAACGGCGGCGGGATTTACGAGGCGGTGGATGCTTTCATAGCCGACGGCAATTTTAATCTGGACAGCGGCACGTTTAAAGGAACAGTGGGTCAGACACTCACGTTTGGCGGTGACTTTAATATTGCGACTGGACAAACATTTCAGCATAACGGCGCACCGGTTAAATTCACAGGGACTGGTACCCACACGATCGCGCCGGACGACGAGACGTTTGACACGGTCCAGTTTACGGGCGGCGGGGTTTATAGATTCAGCGGGGCATCTGATTTTATTGTGAAAGGGGACTTTGACCTCTCGAGCGGAACCTTTGTCGCGGATGACGACAAACCGCTCATCATTAGACCTGATGCTACGGACACGAATCCAAAATTCACGATCGCGGCCGGGAGCACATTTACGAAATCAACAAGCGGCGCGCCGCTTCGTCTGGAAGGCGATCTTGTACTCGCGGATTACAATACTACGAAGCAGAACCTAGGGAAACTTGTAATTGGCGGCTCGCCGGATAATGTCACGCTCGGTTCCGATATTGCAGCCGAAGCGTTGACCGTCAACAGTGGGAACACGTATACAACAGCCGGCTACGACTTGACCGTTACAGGAAGTGACGGGGTAAGCGTGAGCGGTAACTTTGATGCTTCTGACGGCGGTGGTGGAGCAAGCACGATTAAGGTCACCGGCAAATTCGAGGTGCAATCAGGTGCTACATTTACGAAAGGAAGCTCGACCGTGGACGTCACCGATACGGGTACTGTCAATGTGACCACCTCAAGCCAAGCGCTTAATAGCTTCAAGGTGAGCGGCGGCGGCACGGCGAAACTGGTCGACAACTTGGATGCGGACGATGACATCACCGTTTCTTCAGGGACGTTTGATACGAATGGAAAGAACGTAACTGTGGGCGGGGACTTTACGGTGAGCGGCGGAACATTTACTCCAACTTCGGGGACCGTTACCTTTGACGGTTCGGCAGCACAGGATCTCGTCGACACCGGCAGTTCCTTTGTTAATCTTACGATTAATAAGAGCGGAACGGGAACGGCAGATGACGTGAATGTGAAGACCCAGAACTTAAATGTCACGCAGACGCTTACGTTGACAGACGGAGAGCTGGTGCAGGGTGCGGATGTAGAGATTACCGCCAAGACTGTGTCGGTCGCCTCTGCTGGGGCATGGACTCACACCGGAGGCAGTGACACGGACAATGCTACGATTACGGTCGGCTCCGGCGGTGTGACAAATAGCGGGATCGTTACCTTCAATGCGAAGGGCGGTGCCGCGAAGGGCGGCGATGCCGACGTGATTAAGATTCGTTCGGCGACGGCGGGAACTCAAGTCCAATGGAAAGGTACGGGTACTTACACTTGGTACGACGTGGACGTGAAGGATTCGATCCGAATGAGTCCTGCCATCGAGTGCTACAGTTGCACGGACTCCGGCAATAACACGAATATTAATTTCCACGCAGTGACTCAAAATTTACACATCACAACGTCTGAACCGACGACACTCTCTGCAGGGACTTCCATCAAAGTTTCCATTCAACCTTACGACAACGCCGGCACGGTGATCGGTTCGGGCTATACGGGCGAGAAGACAATTACCTTTAGCGGCGTATCGGCTGCGCCGAATGGCACCAAGTCAACCGCGCTCGATAACACGAATACTGCGGTCAACTTTGGTACGGGAACCAAACTCACCTTTCAGTGCGACGCAACAAACGGTTGTTTTGCGAATACGACCCTTGTGATTTACACCGCTGGATCGCTTTCCGTTGACGTCAGTGACGGCACGTATGATTCCACCGGCGGCACCAGTTATGACTTGGATCTGACGGTAAGTCCGCTCACAGCCACCGCGGTTAAGTTTACGACCCAGCCGTCGCCCACGAAGGTATCCTCGAAGGTCAATTTCACAACGCAGCCTGTGGTTTCGATCGTCGACACGTACGAAAATGTGGTGACGAGCGACTCGACGTCAAAGGTCACGTTAAAAGCTGTAGATCCCACGGATGGAAAAACAGAGCTTTCCGGTACCCTTGCGGCCACGGCCAATCCGGTTACGGTGTCGAGCGGTGCCGCCACATTTGCCGGTGTCAATTACGATAAGAATGAAAAGATGAAGCTCAAAGCGACATCGGGCACCCTCACGTCGGTGCTGTCACAAGAAATCACCGTGGTGAAGTCTGATTCGGTGACGAAGCTTACTGATGTCAACGGGACGGAACGGCTGACGTACAATATTGGAGAGTATATTTACGTTCAGGTAACGGACGCCGATGAGAATAGTGATACGTCTTCTAAGCAAACGGTCAAGGTTACCGTGCGGAATGCGACGACGGGCGATACGGAAGAAGTGAAGCTCGAAGAAACCGGTAATGACACCGGTATCTTTATGAACAAAGGGACAGCACAACCGAATGCGCCGCTTCCGAGCTCAAACGGGATCCTGGGAAGACCAGACAATTTCATCTTAGAAGCTTCATCTTCTGGTGACACGATCTCCGTCGAATACACGGATGATGATGACTCCAGCGATAAGACGTCTGACACGGCAAAGTTTGGCCAGATTAGTTTCCGCGTGACACCGGATGTGACCGGATCAGTGAAAGCAGGCGACTCGTTCGATGTTGTGATATCCGCGGTTCAAGGCGGCGGCGGTCTCGGCAATGTGCTCACGACTTATTCTGGAACGGCTGTTCTTTCCGTCAATTACGTCAAGCCGACGACGGGGACGAAACAGCTTACCGTCGTGAGTGCCGGCACCTTTGCGGCCGGTGTGGCAACGGCAAAGCTCCGCTACGATGACGCCGGCACCATTCAAGTGGTTGTGGCGGATTCGGTGGATCCCGTGATGGCGGGGAGTTCGACCTACATCGTTATCACTGCCGCAAAGTTTAGTGTGAGCTTGCCTGCGGACACCCAAACAGTGGGCAAAGAGTTTGAAATGACGATCACGGCCCAGAACACGAGCGGTGAAACGACGCCCACCTACGCAGGAAATGTAACCGTGAGCGTCAAAGCAGATGACAAGGCAACTTTGGGAACGCTTTCGGCGACAAGCACGAATACGTTTACCGCTGGTGTGGCGAAGCTAAAGAATACCTATGATAGCTGGGGCAAAGTTCATTTTACGGTGACGGATGACATCTATACGAATGTAACGGGTGATTCCGCTGTGGTGAGCTTCATTCCTAAGACACTCGATGTGTCACTTTCTGTGCCGCCTGGAAGCCGTGCAGGTGAGGATAAATACACGTATTACGTCGGCGAATCGTTTACCGTAACTCTTGAGGCACGTGGCTACGACGAGAAGGCGATTACCAATTACGGCGGGCTTGTCAAGTTGTCAACGACCGCTGGTCTTGCAATTCCGACAGAGCACCAATTTAAAGAAGACGAGAAGGGAAGTTATTCCTTTGATGTAACGACAACTACAGCGGAGAAGCTATTTACCATTGATGCCGCGGATGAAGCAGCATCTCTAATTGGCAAGTCTAGTCCAGAGGCAGAAGTGATTTCAGTTCAAGTCGTCGTCGTGTCCACTTATGGTTCGACGGGACAACCAGTATCGGTCACAGTGAAAGTGGTCGATTCGAGCGGAAATGTGGTGAGAGCAGATTCGACCACGCTCGTGAGAATTATTCTCAATATTGAAGGCACCGCAGTTGGCCAGTGGGATGAAGCAGCGCTCTTGGCTCAGATGACGGTGCCTGAGGAAAGTGTCATCCAACTTCAAAACGGCGAAGCGACGTTTGAGGTATCGTCGCAGAAGATTGTGAGTATTACCGCCCTCGCAGAAGTCGTGCCTGATGGTGCGGCAGCTCCAGCGATTGAGTCCATTCCAGGTACCATCAACATTGGTTCCATCGGCCGGCGGAGTGTGCGAATCTTGACCTGGTCCGAAGTTCGTACCCCGGTTCCTACTTCCGAGCAATCGTGATGTGGTATAATTCTTACGATTGAGGGCGCGAAAAGACGCGAATGTCATTCTGAGGCAGCATTCCCAATATGGCCGAAGAATCCAGACCGAGATCCTTCGGCCCTTCGGGCCTCAGGATGACAGCGCTTTGCGGGGCTCGGGATGACGTTGCGATGGCGATTCAGAGCACAGAAAAACGTGGGTACGTGTATCTCCTTACGAATAAAGCAAATTCGGTTTTGTACACCGGTGTTACGAGTGATCTGGCGAAACGAATTTACGAACATAAGAAGAAAGTAGTGGATGGTTTTACCAAGAAATACAACGTCGAGAAGTTGGTTTATTATGAGACGCTTGATTCAATTGAAGAAGCCATATCAAGAGAAAAACAGATTAAAGGGTGGCTACGAAGAAAGAAAAACGACCTGATTGAGTCAATGAATCCTGGATGGAAGGATTTGTATGGCGAAGTGACGTCATTCTGAGACGGCGTTACAGACGTCATCCTGAGGCAGCAGACCACAACGTTGCCGAAGGATCTCGGTCTGGATCCTTCGGCCCTTCGGGCCTCAGGATGACGATGCCCTTCCGGTGTCAGGATGACGTTCCAAGACAAACAAGGTTGACGACACGCACGTAACAAGAAGGATACACGCGTGCTTGAGAAAAAGCTAGAAACATTCCTGATGGATCGGTTGAAGGCGAGTACGACCATCTCCGCCGCCGACCAGTTTAGAGTCTTTGACGAAAAGCGCCGGAGCGGGAAACGGTTTCTTGATCTCCTTCCTTCATTATCCCTTGGCTTTCAGACCGAACTCCTGAAGCTCATGAGCGAATTCTACGAGATTCCTTTTGTCGACCTGGATGCTCATGCTGCGCCGGATCCGGAATTACTCAAGGCGATTCCAGAAAAATTAATCCGCCATTTTAAGGCTCTTCCGATCGATCGGACGGCGGATACCGTCACAGTTGCCGTGGCGGATCCTACGGATGTTGTGGTGGTCGATCGTTTGGGACAATATGCGAAGTGCGAGATTATACCTGCGTTTGCAAGTCCTGAGGCTCTCGATCGGGCGATCGATCGGGCGCTCGGACCGCTCGACACATTGGGACAAGCGATTAAGGGTGCCGGAGGAACACAGGCAAAAGGTGTCGGCGGTGATCGTGCGTCCGGTGTAAAACCTGCTCCGGTGTCGACGGCAATGTCGGTCGATCAAGCACCGTCTACGGCACAGACCGTTGAGGTTGTCAATACCATTATTGAAAAAGCGGTTGAAACTCGTGCAAGTGATATTCATCTTGAACCGACTGCAGATGCCTTCCGTGTTCGGTACCGCGTGGACGGCGTTCTCTACGATTATGAGTCCCCGCCGCCCAAATCGATGGAGGCTTCCGTTATTTCCAGGCTTAAAATCATGGCGAATCTCGATATCGCAGAGCGGCGGCTTCCCCAAGACGGGCGGATTCCGTATCATACGAAGGATAAAGAGGTGAATCTTCGTATTTCGACTTTTCCTACGATTTACGGTGAGAATGTCGTCATCCGTGTTTTAGATATGGGTGGATCCGTACTCACCCTTGAGCAGATCGGATTGATTCCTGATCTTGAAAAAAAATTTGAGCGCCTCGTCCATCAAGCGTATGGCATGATTTTGGTGACAGGGCCAACAGGAAGCGGCAAAACCACAACCCTCTATGCAGCTTTGGGTAAAGTCAATAGCGTGGAGCGGCATATTATCACGCTTGAAGATCCCGTAGAGTATCGAATGGAGCGTGTCCGCCAATCCCAAGTGGATCCAAAAAGCGGTTTGACGTTTGCCCGCGGCCTTCGGTCGATTATGCGCCAGGATCCGGATGTGATCATGGTGGGTGAGATTCGGGATCTCGAAACGGCTCAAATTGCGATTCAAGCGGCTCTGACCGGACATTTGGTGTTCAGCACGCTTCACACCAATGACGCTGCTGCCGCCATGACCCGGCTCATGGACATGGGGGTCGAGCCTTTTCTTATTTCATCCTCAGTCCTTTGCGTTGTCGCCCAGCGGCTCGTTCGTCAATTATGTACGTCGTGCCGAAAACCCTATCAACCAGATGGAGCACTCCTGAAACGGCTGAAGCTAGACGAACTGTTGCCGTCGGAGAAGCTTTCCAAAGTTACCTTCTATGACCACGCCGGATGCGGGCGTTGTAAGCAGACCGGTTATCAGGGCCGGGCCGGTATTTTTGAGGTCTTGGTACCCAATGATGAAATGCGGCGGATGATTGTCAGGAAAGATTCGGCGGAGGCAATTCGCAAAGTTGCAATCCAGCAGGGGATGAAAACCCTCCAGCAAGACGGCCTACTGAAAGCCTTCCACGGTTTTACCACCCTCGACGAAGTATTCCGCGTGACGCAAGAATAATGTAGGGGCGTATTGTAGTAGTAGGGGCGTATTGCAATACGCCCCTACACCTCAAGTCCCTCCCCATCTTAGCCGATTTAAAGTACGACAACTGTGTCAGAGATTAAACAAATAAGGAGATTGTCAAACAATGGTGCCACCCTTGGAGGGGCTTACACCTAATCCACAGAAGCTGGCGAAGACATACAGCGTTTCATTAGCCTGTAAGGTGGTTGGCGTGTCGTCGCGCCAGCTCTACTACTGGGAAAGCCTGGGGATCGTGAACCCAGTGTACGTGGAATTCGGGTCTTATTCCTATCGTCGATATTCGCAGGAGGACATTCATTTGCTCAGGCGGATTAAAAATTTCATGGACGAGGGTTACACACTTCGAGCCGCGGCACAGAAGGTAACGGGCAGAGATTTTAACGGGCGCAATGGCGGACCACAGGTTGCGAATGGGGGGTGAACTTATGTCCCTCGACGGTCCGAAGTCTGCGGGCAAGGTGAAGCATAAACGCTGGTTCGATTTAAAGCAGTTTCTGTTCGGCATCGGCGGAAATGGCGCCAATGGTTCCGGTCCCGATGGGGAAGGCCGTGTGGCGTTGCCGGCCGGTCTCCGGCCTGCCGTGATCACCACAATGAACCAGAAGGGGGGATGCGGAAAAACGACCACCGTTGTGAACTTATCTGCGGCGCTTGCGAAAGGCGGTTATCGGGTCCTGGTGGTTGATATGGATCCACAAGCGCATGCGAGTCTCGGGCTTGGCGTGAGGCTCGAGGCATTCCGCCGTTCCATTTACGAGTTTTTGCTTGACGACGATACGACTTTTGGAGACGTCATGCGCTCGACCTCAATTCGGGGTTTAGACGTTTTGCCTTCCGCGATGAAATTGTCGGAGGCTCAACTGGAACTGGCCAACATACCACGCGGAGAATCAGCGCTCAAACGCGCTCTCAAAGCTGTGGAACACGATTATGATTTTATCTTTGTTGATTGTCCGCCCACGCTTAACTTGCTCACGCTGAATGCTTTGGTCTATGCGGGGAAAGTTTTGATTCCGGTCCAGACGCATTACTATGCGCTCGAAGGGATGAAGGAACTCTTTCGCACGATCGAGGCGGTCCGGAAACGATTTAATCCAAATTTGGAAATTTTGGGAATTTTGGCGACGTTGTTTGATCAGCGGGTTACGATCGCCGTGGACATGTTGGGTGCGCTTCGGGATCATTTTAAGCGTCAGATGTTTGAGACGGTGATTCACACGAACGTGAAATTAATCGAGGCACCGATGTTGCGTGAGCCTGTCATTTCCTACGCACCGCGTTCTTCGGCTGCGAACGATTTTTACTGTCTCGCGACAGAAGTGCTGGATGCCGTGACGAAAGGAGTCGGACCTTAAGAGTAGCTAACAAAAGTATGTCATTCTGAGGCCACAAAGTGGCCGAAGAATCCCGCGCGAGATCCTTCCGCCAGAAACCATGGCGGACATGTCGGCAACGTTGAGGTCTGCTGCCTCAGGATGACGGTTGTGCTGGGGACACTACGTGACTCAAGACGGCGATGAAGAAGATTGATCCAAAGAAGGTAGTGGAAAGCATTTTCGGACCTGCGAGCGCGGCTCAACCGCCTGCTTCCGAGGAGCGGGTCGCGACACTCTTGGGCAAGGGTGATCGAAAGACGTCGCGGAAAAGGAAAGGTTTCCAGTTTCCTGCACTCTTGTCGGGCGGCCGGTCCAGACAATTCGGCGCCGTGGATATCGGTCATGACTCCATTAAATTTGTGCTCCTTGCCCAAGACCAGCGCCGCCTTTGGCTCAAAGATGTCCAAGTTGAGAGCATCGTACAGGTTACGGCTCAAGAGTCCGAGGTGGAGCGTGAGCGGGAAATCATGAACGGATTGGTCAAAATTGCATCTCGCGTGAAGCCAAAAATGAAAGTGGGGATTGCCATCAATGATCCTGCGCTTTATGTAGACTCCTTAATCGTGCCGGTAGCGACTGAAGATGAGTACCGAGAATTTGTTCGAAAAGCGCTCTCGGAGAAGCGGTTTGTGGATCCGGAAACAAGTTTTTTTGACTTTGCCATCACGAAAAGCGCATCTGGCGGCGCAAGCCAAGAGTTATTTGTGGTCGCCTGCCCGAAGGAGCTGGTCTACCGGCAATTTGAGATGGTTCAAAGCGCGGGGTTCAAGGTCTTGAGCGTGGAGACGAACGGCCTTGCCACCTTGGAGGCACTCAGGCGGATTGCCCGGTGGACGACACCTGAACGGGTTCTTATTCTGGATGTTGGGTCGCGTTTTACTGATCTGACGGTTCTCATCGGCGATCGGATTGTCTTTAATCGAATCATCCCGATCGCAGGTGAGCGATTTACGAAAGCGGTCAGCGATGCGCTCGGATGTGATGTGGATCAGGCCGAACGATTAAAGGTGAAATACGGACTTACGATGAGGAGTGATCGTTCTTCCAGCGTGGCTCCGACGGAGCTAGCAAAGGAGTTGCTTCACCCGTCAGGAGGCGACGATGGAGCTTCCGAAGGCGAGCGCGTGTCAGCGGCGTTGCAAGATGAGGTCAACAAGCTGCTCGGGGAAGTAGAACGGTCGTTTGAATTTGCCTTTGCAAAGGAAGCGGCAGCCGAAGGGCCGCGCATTCACCATATCTTTCTCTTCGGCGGTGGCGCACGGCTTGCGCTGCTTCGGGAATACTTGGGCGAGCGGTGGGATGCGCCTGTCCGCAACGTCAATGTTTGGGAGGGTCTTGGTGTCGATGAGCGCCGTATCGATCGAGATTTTCTTGTGGAGACAAACGACGTTGCTTCCGTGAGCCTGGGGCTCGCGCTGCGCGTGCAGGAATGACCAGGGACTGTTCATGAAGCGGATCAATTTGATTCCACCCGAATATGCCGTCGGGAAGAAAGCGCTTGTCGAAACGGGCTTGTACCGCAAGGCTGTTCTGCTGGGTGTGTTGGCACTGGCGGCTCTGGTGCTACATTATGGAATGATGTGGAGGCAGGTGCGATTATTGAAAATTGACGTCCTGCAGATCAAACAAGAAGCGGCGGACGCCGAGAGCTCTGCGGAATCGGTCAAACAGTCACGCTCGACGCTAGAAGCGCAACTTGAGAATTTGAAACAAAGACAGAGTTTGCTCGCTAGGAAACGTAGTGAGCTCGTAAAGCTCAAGGGGGGAGAGACGAAATGGTCCGACATTTTAGGCGCTTTCCATGAAAGTGTGCCGGACCAAGTTTGGATCGATCAGCTCAAGCTGAGTTCTGAGGAGAGCGGAGTGGTAGGCGGCACGTTCAGTAATCAAAAGGTCGGTACCTTCATTCAAAAATTAAACGGCTCAGATTATTTTAAAAATGCAACGTTTACCAAAACAGAGGCAGGAACGCTAAACGAGCGCGCGGTGGTTTTTTTTGAGCTGAACTTTGATCTGGAGGCATGACGACATTCATTTCAACTGGCTTCCAGGTTGGCATGACTGAGGAGGGCGATGGCATTTGTGAAACTGAGCCGAAACACGCAGATTGCCTTGTTCGTGGGCGGGGCGCTTCTCGCTGTGCATTTCTATTTCCAGTTTTTGGGGAAACCGCTGGGGAAAGAGATTCGACGTCTCCAGCTTGAAAAGAAGGAAATTGAGATGGAGCATCCGGATCTGGAGGTCGAGAAAGGAATGCTCGAGCGGCTTGAGGTGCGGTACAAACGTGAGTTTGAACGATATTCCAAGTTCGAGGAAGGAGTGCGGGAGCTAGAAGCGAACTTACCGTCACGGAAAGATATGGCGGGCCTGTTGGAATACTTGACCGCTGCACTCGAGGGGCTTGGGACAGAGTTTGTTTCGTTAGAGCCGACGCTCCAAAAAGCCGAAGAGGAGGAAGTGTTTGATTCGCTCAATATCGAAATGCAGTTTTACGCTGATTTTTCGCAAGTGATTCAGTATCTGAAAAAGCTAGAGGCAGCGCCAGCCATTTTGGGGATTCAAGGGATGGAATTGAGTTCGGATGAAAAAGTGGCTACAAAACCGCTTGTCACTCTTTATTTTTCGACCTTTGTAAGCGACCAGGTTCGGGCAGCCGATTTGAAGGAACAGGTGCCGCCGCCGTCTTTAACTCCGATTCTGGAAAAACCTGCGCCTGAACCCTTTCGTCCCGAAGCAAAGCCGTATGACAATCGGCTGCCGGGTGAGCACCACTTAAGTATGATCGTCTGGCAGGGCGGAAAATCGGTAGCTTTAATTGACGGCAAGGTGATGAAACAAGGATCGAAACTTGGAGAGCGCGTCCTTACGGAGATTGAAGAAGAAGGCGTCTGGTTTTCCGAAAACGGCGTGACATACTACTTGGCGCTGGAGACATAAGTGTAGGGGCGCAATTTATTGCGGTACCTGTTTGGCGATACATCCTCCCCCCTTGTGGGGGAGGATGTATCCCAAGTGAAAAGGTGGGGGGTGTTTGTATTGATTACCCCCCATCCTAACCTTCCCCCACAAGGGGGGAAGGCATTGATGCTAAACACCTATGAATCACGCCCCTACGTCAGGAGATATTGTGGGTGTGTTTAAATCAATAATAGCTTTAACCGTCGCTATCTTGCTTGCCTTTTTCCCGTTTCCTGCGGCAGCCGTTGAGAAAGCAGTCGGCAGCGTCCTCGATACGCGTGTGTCTTTTGAGGTCAGCGAAGCGGATGTGGGCGGTGTTTTGAAGACACTGGCCGAGGCTTTTGATCTCAATATTGTTGTCGGGGAGGGCATTACGGGCGAGGTCACGCTGAGTTTAACCGACGTACGCTTGGAGGATGCACTGGATCTCATTTTGGAAACCACGGGCTATTATTACACGTTTAAAAATAATATTATTTTGGTCCAGTCGCCAGAGAAAGAACTTGCCACCGAAATCGTCGTGCTCGGTTACGCGAAAGCTTCTGATGTCGAAGCGAGTGTCAAAGCTTTACTGAGTGAACAGGGCAGTATTGAGGCTGTGGACGAGCAAAGATTGGTGATTAAAGAGCTTCCGAAACGGATGAAAACAGTTCTTAACGAGATCGAGAAGCTTGATCATGCACCGCATCAAATCATGATCGAGGCGCGAATCGTGGAAGTCGAAGATACGGACTTAACTGCTTTTGGTATTCAATGGAGTGGCAACATGAATTTAGCCGGTTATCCGAGGAGTAGTGGAAAGCCTGCGCTGGGCTCTGGCCGAGTCATCGACACTCCAGGTTTTGACACGAGTAGTGCTGGAACACTCATTCCATCGACAACCAGCGCAACCGTCACGGGCAATTCAGCTGATTATAGGTTGGCTCTTTCGGAGACTTCGGCGGACTTAACGGGTGGACAATTTGTATATGGCTTGACATATGGGCGCGTGAACTTATCCAATATTATCGATGCTCTAGTTCGAACGAATCGCGCCCATATTTTGGCAAGCCCGACGATTGCAGCGCTCGACGGCGAGGAAGCAAGAATCATCATCGGCGAGAAATTCCCTTTTCGTGAAAATACCCTCACAGCGGTCGGGACCACCGAGACGACCAAATTTGTCGACATCGGAACCGCGTTGCGCGTCGTACCCCGTGTGATCAATAATAAAGACATCATGATTGAGATTCATCCGGAAGTGAGTTCACTTAATGAATCTTTATCGGCAGGGCCGCGGATTAATACGCGCGAAGCGACGACGAAATTGATCGTTCGAAACGGGCAGACCGTTGTCATTGCCGGTCTCATTCAGCATGAAAAAACCGTGATTCGGCAAAAGGTCCCGTTTTTTGGCAATTTACCTGTGATCGGCCTTGCCTTTCGAAACAGGAGCACTGACTTTGTGACCAAGGAACTGGTCGTGTTCGTGACTCCTTACTTGATGGAGCCACTCGTCGGTGAGGAAGGAAAACCCGTTCTTGATCTGTTTAGCGGCCAGCGCTTTTACAACAGGGCTGTCCGGCTGACAGAAGAATTTGGGATTGAGTCGCTTGGAAAAACAGAAGCACAGCGCTTCAGCGAAGCAATCGCGCACTTTAAAACCGTCATTCGGAATTTTGCTGATTCCGAAGTCGCTGACGATGCTCTTTATCAACTTGGCATGATTTATGACGAGAAAATGGACAGACCGGCGCTCGCGGCGGACGTGTGGAATGAACTTGTGACGAAATATCCAGACAGTCCATATACAGACAAGAAACTCTATTCACGTTTGAAAAAGGCACAAAAGAAAGCGGAAACGCAAGCAAAAGAACGACGCCAGCGCTTTCAGTAAGAGGGAAACGCAAAGGAGGAGCCATGTCGTCGTGCGTCGTTGCGAGGCGCCCGATGACGGAGGACCATGAGAGTATTCAAATACACGGTTGATCATTCAAGTGGCAAGACGATTCGGGGCATGATCGAAATGGAAGACCGGGCAGGTGTCTTTGCGTTCTTCAGGGAACGGCATTACCGCGTGGTAGCGGTGGATCTGGCTTCCAATGTAGAGGTCGCGCTGCATAAATTACGTGAGCGTTTATCCGGTATTAGCCGCGAGAGCGTGATCTTTTTTGTGCGCCAGTTATCGACTCTGGTCCGGTCTGGACTTACGCTCGCACAAGCGCTTGAAAGTTTGGCTGCCCAGGAGCGGAATCATAAGTTCCGTATCGTGATCGAGGCGCTTAAAGGAGACATCGAAAAAGGCACTCCTTTTTCAGAAGCGCTCGTGAAATATCAGAATTTATTCTCGCAGCTCGTGATCGGTATGGTGCAAGCGGGTGAAGCCGCTGGAATTTTAGATGAGGTGCTCGAACGACTCGCTTCGATCGGCCTTCAGGAACTCGAAATACGCACGCGGTTGCGGGCTGCGCTTACCTATCCCATTATTCTTGTGAGTATCGCGCTTCTTGTTTTGGGTTTTTTGCTCGTCAGCGCGGTGCCGAAGTTTTTGGAAATCTTCCGCACGACCCGGGCGGAGCTCCCGCTTGCCACGACCATTTTGCTTAATGTGAGTCAGGTGATGCGGCAGTTTTGGTGGCTCATCGTTGCCGGCGCGGCCGGCCTTTTTTTTGGTCTTTCTCATTATTATGGCACGCGAGCGGGACGAGTCGTGATGGATCAATTTTTCTTGCGGCTGCCTGTTCTCGGTGATGTTTATTTAAAGATCGCGGTCGCACGGCTTACACGTTCGGTGAGTGCGCTGACACGAAGCGGGATTCCACTGCTTCGCGCGCTTGAGATCTCAAAAGGGGTGATTGGGAACGTCGTCGTGCTTCGTTCCCTTGACCAGATTCGAGCCGGCATCAGCCAGGGAAAAAGCTTGACCGAGTTGTTCGGTGGTGCGGGAATTTTTCCGCCGATGGTGGTCCAGATGGTCTCTGTAGGTGAAAACACGGGTAAGCTCGACGAGATGCTGGGGGAAGTAGCTAAATTCTACGATCTCGAACTTGAATATTTTTTGAGGAACTTGACGGCGTCGCTTGAACCGATCTTGCTTTTGTTCATGGGACTGATGGTGGGGTTTATCGCGCTGGCGGTGCTCATGCCAGTGTTTAACCTTGTGAAAGTATTCCGTGGATGAACGCGAAAAAAAACGCGAAAATTTACGTGACTGCATTCGTGATCTGCATCGCGCTCTTACCCAACGCTTTCGGCGAAGGTAGTTATTTCGCGCAAAGTGGAGAAAAACTGGGCCGTGGGGCATCGAACATTGTGTTCGCTCCGCTAGCGGCTGCGAGGACCATTGAACGCGATATTGAACGAGACCAACCCTATCGGCTTGTTTTGGTTGCCCCGGTGGAAGGTACTCTGCGGATGGTGGGACGAATGGCGGTTGGCGTTTATGAGATGGCAACGTTTTGGGTGCCTCAGCAACCAATCCTGAAGCCAGCGTACCAGATGCCAAGCATAAAAGAATATTTGGACGAAGGACGCAGGCCGGATCTGGGGGGGCTTGCGAGCCGTGAAGGAAAAACGATCGAAGGCAAATCAGGGGGATTTAGCGTATGAAACACTGTAAACTGAAGGATACGAAGGGTACCGTAACGGGTACGGGCGGGTTTACACTGATTGAGATTTTGGTTGTTGTGGCCATCATTGCAATTTTGGCACTTGCGATTATTCCCAACTACGTCGGTTTCGATGTTGACGCACGTGTCGTCACCACGAAAAGCAACCTCTCAATGCTTCGGAATAGAATCTCGCTCTATCGGGCGAAAGAAGGGACGTATCCAGAGTCGCTCAATGAACTTTTGGAGAAAACGTACCTGGACGCAGGCATCGAAAAGCCATATCTGAAAAGCCTGCCTGCTGAACTCATTACTGAGAAGGCCGGTATTTCAACTTTTAAAGAGCAACCTTCCACCAAGAAGTTTTCCAATACGGGAGGCTGGATTTATCTCACGGATCGAGCCGATGTGGTAGTCAATTACAACAAGCCGCTCGATAAAGCGTGGGAGAGCTATGAAGGCCAAATCCCATCCGAGTGGTGACACCCAGCGGCGTCATCCTGAGGCGTTTTTTGCCGAAGGATCTCGGTCGGGATCCTTCGGCCCGCTAAGCGGGCCTCAGGATGACAGAGGTTCTATTCTCATCGCTTGCTTGATTATTCTTGCTACCCTCACGGTTTACGGCGGGGTGTTGGTAAGCGCCGTTTATGAGCGTTCCCTCAATATCGGCGTAGAAGTGGACAGGCTTCAAGCGCTTTATCTTGCGGAAGCCGCGTTAGCCAAGTCGCTCAACGAGGTGAAGTCGTTAAGCGATGCCGACGGTGATGGGCTTGGCACCGTTCCAGAGACGAAATTCGGGAACGGAGTTTATTACGCATCTCATGATCCTGGGACGCTGGCGATTACGGGAGTCGGCGAAGTGCACGGGATCAAGCGCCGCGTGCGAATTAAATATGAAGGACTGTAAACAACCAATTCAGAATCGTGTGAGCATTCGAGTAGAATCACGATTCGTAGGGGCGGACCCCTGTGTCCGCCCCGTGCGGCGAAGACAGCAGGCCGACACGGGAGTCGGCCCCGACGTCGTTGGAATATCGGCTCGCAATGACCGCCACGGCTTCACCTACATTGAGATGTTGGTGGTGATTGCGCTTGTCGCGCTCTGTTTCGTTCCGATTTTACACATGTTTACTCAGTCCATGGATGAGGTTCAACAATACAGCGATATCGGCACAGCCTTGCAACTCGGCAGGGAGACGATGGAGTCAGTTAAGAATTTCAGGTTGACGGAAACTCAGATTGAGGGCCAAGGAACGGTTTGGGTGCCTCCCGAAAAGGAATCGCCGCTCGTCATTAACGGCGTGCCATGGAAAGTGAAGAGGTACGCAGTAAAAAATACGGATCCGCTGGAAATCCACGTTGAAGTTTTTCGGGCGGAGAATCTGGAACGGCCGGTACTGGAACTTGTGACCTTTGTGGAGGACTTGTGAAGCGGCGAGCTTTGACGCTCATTGAAGTGCTTGTGGCGATTTCGATCGCTGCCGTCTTAACGCTCGGCATCGAGCGGCTGCTCACGACCGCACTGACAGCCTGGCGCCTTGCAACCGAGGAAGTTGCGATTTCTGGGTTGAGTGAGGAGACAATGCGCGGGCTGATGGAAGGCGATTACGATTTGCCCGGCATTCGAGACGCGGTGGAGATGATTGACGTCCAGGAAGATTCCATCACGTTTGTGCCGTTGTGGCTCGACATTTTTGATCCGGTGCCGAAAGACGGCACCTTCTATTTATCGAAACGCCTGCGCCCAGGGGCACCGACGCCGCTCGGTGAGGTCAAGTTCCGCGGTGCACGTCAGTTCGCGACTTATTTCGGAACCGTGAGAATGGACCAAACAGGCAAGCCGTGGTTCGATTTTGGATTTCCGATCCAGCGAGGCTCAGCCGTTCAGTTGAGTTATCAGCCGGATGTGCGGGTACATCCGGAACTGGCGATGACGTACAAATGGGACAAAAAAGCCCAGCGGATCACCCGATTTTACCGGGACGAGGTGACCCATTTCAATTTGAGACACGAGACGATTAAAACGACGTCGTTTCGGTTTACCTATCTTGATGGAAGCAATCGACCCGTCGACATCACGGGGAAGAAGCTTTCCACGGAAAACGCGTTGATACGGATTACAGCCGTGCGTGTCGAACTCAAACTCGAGGGAGCTGAATTAACGAAAGAGGCGACGAGTTTGGCCAACATCAGAGCTTTGGGAAAAGCAGGGCAGGGGATCATTTTATCGAGAGGACTTGATATTCCCATTCCGGACAGTGCCAACATCCGATTGATGCAGCTGCTCAACTTTACGGGCGTTGACGAGGGTCACGTGATCGAGGTCAAGGTCCATGCACCGCGGGCGAAATACGAGTGGCGCTTAAAGCTCTTGTTAGGAATTGAAGGGAATATTCCTGTACTCCGGCGGTATGAAATCTATTATCCAACCAACAAACTGGTCGTGGAGAGTGAGCCGGGCGAATCAGTGAAAAACGGACTCAATCTTCTCGAACTGACCCCGAGCGGTGAATACGATTATGACGAAGACGAGGGTGTGACAGACAAAGTGGTGTTTGCGGGAACCGAAGTCCTCCTGTCCGTCCTCCAAAGCGATCCAGAAGGAGTGATGCTCATTGTCCGACCGTAACCAGTCAACGGTACCGTTGAAACTCCCGTCGGTTGCTTTTCTCATCTTGTTGATCATCAGTACGGCTGGGAAACCGCTCTGTGCGCAGGGAATCGTCCAGGGAGAAGAAACAGGAAATCGGGCCGTGGAACAAACAATCGGCAAAGTGTTAGGAAATTTTATCGCTATTGGAACAGGGCAAGTGGCAGATGGCGAGCAGATTCCAGTGCCCGCTTACCGAGACGGGACGCGCGCAAAAAGGGACGAAACCTACTACTTCGTCTCTCTGAACCAGATTACGACTTCCTACGGGCAAGCAACAGGTTATGTTACGTGCAGTGTGGATGCCCGCGGGTATGCGCATGCCTCGTTTTGGATGCGCGTGGGCGAGCAAGATCTCGATGCGATAGGAACGAAGGGCGAGGAAGCGCTGGAAAAATATTATGAATCAATTTCTTACGGCCGTCGAGATCTTGAGACCATTCATAACGTAGCCAAAGCGGGTATCCGAGAGCAACTTGCCTCGACGTTGAAAGAGCTTAAGGAGGAAGTTTCCATTAATTATCTCGCCATTGCCATTCGTTCTTCGAAGAAATAGACCACCTATTGTGATGAAATCCGTACCTGACATCATTTGACTGTATTTCCTCTTTTCTGTATTCTGTTTTCATGAAGCGCTGGATCGTTGGCATTGACATAGGCGGAACGAAAATTTCAGTAAGCTTGTCTCCTCTGCACCCAGTACGATTGATTGCCACAAAGGTCTTGTCTTCCAAAGGAGGTCAGAAACCAAAGGAATCGATTCGCGAAATCGAAGCGTCGGTACTTGATCTTTTGAGCAAGCGCAGAATTAAGGTCAAGGAGTTGAAGGGAATCGGCCTTGCCGTGGCCGGCGCGATTGACACACGGAAAGGCATCATCGTAAAGTCTCCGCATCTTCGTGGATGGGAAAGGATTCCTTTAGCCTCGGTCTTGTCGAGGTGCCTCGCTACCCCTGTTTTTACCGAAAACGATTGTAATGCCGCCGTTTTGGGTGAGCAGTATTTTGGCTTGGGACGCGGCATCCGCGACTTCATCTATGTTACGGTGAGCACGGGAATTGGGTCTGGGATTATTGCAAATGGATCACTGGTCCGCGGCGCCGGCGGATGGGCCGGAGAGCTCGGTCACATGACTGTTGTGCGAAATGGAAATCGATGTCCGTGCGGGAAGAGAGGTTGTTTGGAAATGTATGCGAGCGGTACAGCGA
>Ga0156289_1038_pt2 | contig 19279 bp, 2 predicted proteins | sample RifCSPlowO2_12_FD_116157 | JGI IMG/M metagenome (GOLD analysis project Ga0156289, IMG submission 116157) | Omnitrophica bacterium RIFCSPLOWO2_12_FULL_50_11
GTACCGGCTTGGGGATCGGTTTAGAGAACGACATGGTTCTAACGCCTGAGCTAGCAAAATTTGAGCTCATGCGGCGGTTTGTCATTGGGGAACTCGGATCAACTACAACCGTGGAAGCCGACGGGAGGAAAGTTCCTGTGCTCAAGTTTGAGTATCGCGATCCCGCCAACAAACCAGAGGAAATTAACAAGGCGGAAGCAAGGAAACGCCTTGTAGCGACTCAGGAACGGCTTTCGGAACGGACAAATGGAGCGCTTTTTGAGATAGCTCGTCATCCTGAGGCGGAGTTCGATAGCGTTGCCGAAGGATCCAGTTCTGGATTCTTCGGCCTTCGGCCTCAGAATGACGCCGCAGTAAATCGGGGCCTGATCGTTCCTGAACTTGCAAGGCTAGAACTCATGAGGCGGTTTGTTGAGGGCGAGCTTTACCAAGACGGTCGCCCGCTTTTGGAGCTCCGCTTGACCGACGCACGTGGAGGGGAGGAAACATTGAGCAAGACGGAGGTGAGCGAACGTTTGGCTGAACATCGAAAGATGGCGGCGCAAAGGCCGACCGATGCACGGTTCGTCAGGGAACTCATGTTTGACCTCGAGCGGACCGGGGACCTCAAGCGTGTGGGTGAGGAGTTCGATTCATTGGCGCCTATGGATGCGGTGACGGTACTCAACTTGATGGCGCAGGGACGGCTACCGCAGGAGTATTTGGACCGCCTCGTATCCGTCATTTTGCTTGAGATCTTTAATCAATATGTGATGACGCAGCTCCAGAATCACCGTGGGAAGCTTGAAGGCAGGGGTCTTGACTTCATCATTCAGGAGGCGAAAGAAGAGCATAAGGGCAAAACGGTCTCCGAACTGCTCGACGCGCTGAAGCTCGAAAAGGATTTGCTGCCAGAAGAGCTCCACGATTTTGTGAGTGACCAGACGTCCGATGTCGTTGCAACCGCGTTTCAGCTGGCGGTCGCTCAATACATTGCCGCAACGGTTGACCTCGCTCGAGTACAAGCTCAAATCGAAGCAAAAGAAAAAGCCGCCGGTCAGAAGGACGTCAATGAAGGCGAAATTCGTGTCACGACCGCGCTTGGCGACATGGTCCTTGACGCATTCGCTGTGGATCTCTTGAGTCTCGCAAGCGGCGGCCGCATTGCGTCTAACGGAGAGCTGGTCCGGAGGTGGGTGAAGCGGCAAGCAGGATTTGAAGGTTTTGACGACGCCAGGATTGACCGTTTGGTTAAGATCGGGACTGATCTCAAGGAAGCAAAGGCGGGACTCGCCAGCGATATCGAAAAGTTGAGTGAAATGAAGAGACGGGATGCGAGGCTTAAAGACGCGACAGCGGACAATATTCTCGAGGCGATTCGTAACAAACAACCAATCAATGGCGTCGGTCCGGAAGCGCTCGTGCGCGAGCTTGTTCATCGTGGCGTCAGACTACCTGACCAGTTCCGTGGCGGTGAGATCGCTCATGCCGCTCAAGTGCACGCCCTGGAAGCGCGAATCGAAGCACGGCGCGGTAAGATAACCCGCCTCGAAAGTGAAATCCGCTCAGAGGGCCTTGCCAAGGACGCAAAAAATATTGGGGCATTGGCCAAAGAAATCATGAGCTTCATTTATCGGGAAAAAGAAGGAGCAGGTTTCTTTGCTGGAGGGGCGTTCCAGAAAGCGCTTGCCCGGTGGTATGCCTATGCGGACGGCGGCGTTGCCTACCGCATGTGGCAAATTTATACCGCGTTAGAAGCTGCCGGTGTTTGGGAATTTGCGAAGACACCAGAATTAGAACGATTGGAAGTACAACATAAAGCGAAGTCAGAGCAATATGAGGCTGCGCGCAAGATATCTGAAGAAATTGGGTTGCGGTTGACCGGCAGACGCCGCGAGCAGACTCGCGATGTTCAACAACTAGTAGATAAGTTGGAGCGTCAACGCAGCAAAATGAGTGTGCTTCTTGATGAAGTCTTGAAACTCGAGGAGCAAATGAAAACCGGTAATTTGTGGCGGCTTGTGGACGCTGAGACGCGCGAGGAAGTCGAGATTTTCGGTGAGCAGATCCAAAATAAAGAAACGATCGCAAATTTTGAGAACTATCTTGACGCCCGCCTCAAAAAAGTCGTGGAAGGCAAGGGCAAGATCCTCGAGGAGGTGGTGAAGAAACTCTTTGAGAAAGCAAAACAAGAAAGTCTTGACGGCGAGGCGCCCACATTAACAGCTGTTCTAACTCGTCCCGATGTGTTTGGCGGCGAGGGTGCTAAGGAAGAAACACATTTGAGAAATCTTCTTGGCAGTGTCGGTCCCTTGGCTTCTTACAAAGATGCGAAAGCTCAGGCGGACACGGTCTTTAACGGTTTCTTGATGCAAAACGGCCGGACGCGGGAAGCATTCAGCAGGCATGAAGCAGTGGACAAAAAGAATCGTGTCGATCTGGCAAATGCGGTGCTCAAGCTTTACGTGGATGGCCAAATTCGAGACGGGCGTTTCGCGCTCGAACTTGCTGAGCGGATTGCAAAGACGTGCCAAGTGTGCACGGTCGACCTGGTTCATGCGGCACTCACGGGTGACGGTGATTTGGGCAGCGTGATCCGGTTGGGCCGAACGGTAAAAGAGGTGCTCAAAAATGCCAACCTTGATGGTTCTGAGCTCGGCGTTGCGCTGAGCTCGGCGACAACTGTTGTAGACGTGATCGCAAGTCCGCAAACTGTTGCAGCGTTTATTTCGGGTGATGAGGAGAAAGAAAAGTACAAGAACCGTGTCTCGGCCTATCTATGGGGGAAGCTTGAGCGGGGGGAGCCGCTTGCCGTGACGGCGGATGATATAGGAATTATCCTTCAGGACGTTGGCCGGATCGGAAAAGTGGGCGAGCAGTTCGAGCGCGATAAATCGAGCTTGCAGGCGCGGCGCGGTCGTGATGCAAACACGGAACGAGTAGCGCAGTTAATTGAAAGCGGCAAATTTGATAAAGCGAGAGACGCATGGGAGGAACAATATCTTGAGGTGAGTGAGACACCACCGCCAGAGAGGATGGCGGAATTCTTTGACTTGGCACGGTCTGTCCTCGCGGGCAGCAGACTTATGGGCGAACGCGGTAAGGACCTTTACTTCAAAATCTTTGGGACTATAGAAGACGGTTTCCGGCTCTTTGATCCGCGATCGGTGTTAACGGAGAAGGACATCCAAGAAGGCTGGGGCCTCGCACTTGTCAGTTACACGTTTTACTCGGTGAGTAAGAAGAGAGGCCAGCCCAAGTGGTTGAACAAAGGACAGAGCGGTACGTTTAAAGCACTCCTCGATGCAAATGCTAGTTCGGCGATGGGCGGCGGTAAAACCGTCGTCGCTGTCGCGTTGGCCGCTATTGGGGACATCAGCATGATTTTGGTGCCGTCCACCGGTCACATCGAACAATATTTTGGAAGTAAAGAAAAAGGAAACTGGCTCGCGACGGAAGAAGCGCAACTTTTCTTAGCGCTTTCTGGGAAGAAAAGGATCATGAACGGCGCCGAGGAAGTAGCCGCCATGAGAGGCGGCAAGGAGAAAGAGACCGAGCAAGCCTTGGACCGGCTCATTAAGGGACTTAAAGACCGTGAGGGAACCTTAATCATTACGGACCGCACGTCCATGGCCCACGCGCGGACGACACTGGAATCTTCGCGGAACACGAGGTTCCGTGAACGGGCCCAAGAATTCATCGACGCCTACTCGGATTCGGTCCGGCTTTTTGATGAGATTCATCAAACGGCGGATCCCATGTACTTCATTGTCGGCGGCAAACCGGTTTACGCCCGTGACGGCCTTCTTAATTTTAACGTTTTAGATGCGCTGGCGCGCGCAGCGAAAGACATACTTGTTTATGAGCATGAGCCGTATCTCAAAGGCGGAAAAGAACTTAAAGAAGGCCAGGTGCTGGTAATCAACGCGAAAACACGTGAGGACCAAGAGTTGTTTTATCAATATCACGCGGACAAGAAAGCTGCGGTTTTAGTCAAAGATGGAAAATTCCTCGAATGGACTGGAAAACCTGTGATGGAGGCTTTCGACAAGAAAGTGAAGACTGAGTCGGACCAAGTACGCAAGGAAAAAGGGGTGTCTGTGCCCTTCTATGCGCAAGAACTTGCCTCGATTTTAAAAGCGCGTGTCATTGACTACCGGAGTGTAGATGCGGTCTTCGACTATCTTCTGACTGCGGTTGGTTTCGATGGTGTTCAGTACCGGCCGCGGGGAGCAGATGGTGAGCTTCAGAGAGATCTCATTATCCAGGACACAGCCTGGCTCATCGGAATCGCCCGTACGATTCAGGACGCGAAGCAGCATGTTATTAACAGCAGCAATGCAGAAGGGAAGGCCAAGATACTTGAACGGCTTAGGAACGAAGATATCGTCGATACGGGACTCATTGAATTCACTTCGACGGTGACGGCGGTGAGCATGTTTGACTTGTTTGTGACGAGACGGGGAACGCCAAGGCCCCGCGGGATGTCGGGAACCTTGCTCGGGGTTCAGACTGCTGTCGAAGTCTTGTCGGGCCGGATGACGCGCGCCATTGAAGTCGGCGGGGAAACAGGAGCCTTTATCATTGAGCAGTTACGAGCCAATCACCGCCTGGCGGACCCAAACAATCAAAACACCTTCGACCTTAAGTCGATAGATTATCGTGGCATGGATGGGGAAGCGATTGCAGACATGAGATTTGCGATCACGATGGATTATCTAACAGGCAAGTCGGAGAGGAGTCGTGGATACGATCTTGATCTTGGGTTTAAGTTCCCAGGCGAGTTTACTCCCACTATTGTTGCGCTGAGAGGGGATATCGAAATTTCGCGGCTTCACGACCGGCTTTTGGACGAGAAGCGACTATTGGCCAAGAAGGGCGAGGACTTGGAAGTCTTTGTGATCGACGGTCAGACCCCATCGCCGAAAGCAGTCAAAGACAAGTTTAATGAGTTCACGCGGGAAATTAGGGCAGGAAGAAGGAAAGGCCAAAGAGTAGTTCTTCTCACGAATCAGCGCGGCCTGACGGGATTTGACTACCAAACGAAAGCGAACATCCTCATCTTTGATGCGCGTCTCGCTGAAATGCATGCGATGCAAAGCATGGGCCGCGTTGGCCGGATGAACAATGAACCTCTTGCAGACGGCGAGAAGATGGGAAAGCGCTTCGAAAGTCACGCAGTCTATTTCTTGGACCGCGAGTACGTCGACCGCCAGCTGTCGGACTTCCACGGCGATGGAAAGAATGCCGAGCGGGCAGAGAAATGGATCGAGTATTTTGAACGCAAGCTTCATAACGAAAAAACAGCTCGCGGGCTTAAGTATTGGGTAAAAGAGAAAAATGGTGAGCTCTTCTATGAATCTACCAAGCCAAAGGAAAGAGGATGGGAGGAAGTGACGGTGGTTAAGCTCCTTGAGACGGTTCGCGACAAGGGCGTCGGCGCTTTAAGTGATGCGGAGAAGATGATTCTTTCCACTGCGGTCAATACGGCGCATGCAATCAATGAAACCTCAAGGTCGCTTCTTGAGCAGCTCTGGACCTTCCGGCTGATGATCGATCCCGCGAAGCGGGCATTTCAAACGGCCCTTCGCCTTGGCAAGGAACATGATCAAGAGCTCCTGCGTGAATTCGGCGAGCATCTTCACCGGATTTTGACGGGTACTGTCGGTCTCGAACCAGCGGAGCGGTTCTTCGATGGCGAAGGATATGTCCACGCAGTAACCCGTGAACGCGTGAAGAGCACGATCAAAGAGCTCAACGGCTTTCTTGAAGGGAAGGGAAAAAACCTCGATCCGGCTGTGAAGAAGGTGCTCGACGAAGCGAGGCGTCTTGCGTTCCAAGTGAACGACGAGCTCCATTATTACAAGACGATCGACGCCGACAGCGCAGAGTTCCGCGACGTCTTCCAAGGGAACTTGGACACCATCGTAACGCTCAACGGCAAAGCGCGGGCGCTCATTGCAATGGCAAAGCGTTTTGGACTTGAAATCCTTCCGATGGAGACGACGCGCAGCCGGGACGAAGGCGCGCAAGCGCGTGCGGCCGAAGTTCTTGAAGTGCGGCTTTCGCCCGAAAAAGGGGAAAAGCTGCTCAAGGATTTTCCGAAAATTGAGGAGCGTGTGGAGCGCGGGGAAAGCAAGCCCATAAGAGTTGACCGCAACAAGGACGGTGAGTTGATCGCTAAATTCTGGGGCGCTGAAATGGAAGGAGGAGCCTTCAGGCTTGGGGATTATTTAAGCGAACGCGAGCGAGCAATTCTGCAGTCGTTTTCGTTCCCATCGATTCAGATTTCGAGGACCTACGACGGCGCAGTCGTCCTTACGGCCCCGATCGATCAGATCGTCGAAAGCTCAGCTGCCGACCTCGTGGTTGAGAATTTGCCGGACGGCGGCTGGGATGAGTTATTTGGCAAGGAGAAAGCAGGTCAAATCGGCCAAGTGCTCAAGATTCAAGAGGTGCTCGATCAGGGCGAGTACAGCGAGCAAGTCATGAAAATTCTTCAGACCGTTCCACCTAAAACCTGGCAACAGCTCGTGGTTGAGTTGAAAAAACTTCGCGATCAGAAAGAAAAAGCGGAGAAGATTTTAGAGGCGATTCCGGCTTTGGTCATGGCCGGTGAAGAAGGTTCACGGGCAGCCGCGCACCTTGCAGAACAGGACAACTTACAGCTTCTTGTGCAGCTCAAGACAACTTCTAGGGCTAAGAAGGCTGCGGACAAGCTCGGAAAAAAGGAGCAAGGTAAAAGTTACATGGATTTTGTGAAGGAAGTTCAAAAACTAGCGGCGTCGGTATTCGGCCTTCGCGCGACGGATCTTGCGAACCTCAATCTCACGCAGCTTTGGAATCTTCGAGAACGCCAGAAAGCGGCTGATATCAGAGATGATGAGTTGGAAGCGATGAGAAAAGTGGCGATGGAGAGAGAATTTACCCGGCACGCACCTAAGGTATTTGCGCTAGCGGTCCTCGCCTCGAAAAACATGAGCGAAACCGCGCGCAATAAGGCGGTTGACGTGCTGGGTCTTGACGGCAAGTCTATCTTTTACGAATTTCCTGAGTTGTCCGGCAAGTGGAAAGATGTTCTTTCGATGGTCGCGGTGCGCGCTTTGGTGGAGCAAACATTTTTAAACGAGGACTTTACTAAGGAGTTCAACGAAACAATCAGTGACGTTCGAGCCCTCGTTCAAGCAGCTGCTCACGACGGCAATCGGCCGTTGCGGGTTGCCTTGAGCGAAATTGTAAAATTGCGTGTGCAAGCGCACCGCACAAAAGGAGAAATTAAGCAGGCTCTTTGGCTTTACGACGCTCTCAATGCCGGTCGCTGGCCTTTACTAAAGGCGCGTTCGCTTGTCGATGTGATGCTCATCTACGATATGGGATTTACGGCAGGAGACATTAGTTTTCTCCGGCAGCATGTTCAAGCGCTGCGCGCGGCTGGATTTAACGTCCGGAGCGATCATGAGTTTGTCGAGGTCGTGAGCGCTCTTGGGCTTGACTTCAGGGGGGAGAACAAGCATCAACTATTGACACCACAACAGTACCAAGAACGTGCCGCTCAACGGATCCTGGCGTTTGATCAAAACAAGAACGGAGTCGCGATTAAGAGCTTCTATAGCAAAGTAAGGGCTATTTTGCCGGGTATACCTAAGGAGGACGCTCAATTTGGCTATGCCAACGGTGCCTGGACGGTTGAGCTGAAAGATAAACAAGTTGAGGGACGCACCCATAGGATCCGAATGACTTTGGACTCGCTTGATTTCAAGATCGTCGATGAAGGTCGGAAGGTGTTCGAAGGCCACGGGAGAAAAAGGCGCGAAGTCTTCGACGGCTCCTTCAGCCCCATTCGGATTGTCGGCACGAGGCAAGCTGTCTTCGACAATGTGAGCGACAACCACGGCCGTGCCGAGCAAATTGACTGGCTGGATCCTAAACAGCCGCTGATTATTGAAGTCACCGTCGAAAATGGAATCACCCAGGTGACTGCCAGCACGGAACTTAATCATATTGAATCGGGCCGTTTTCAGGCTCAGTACGGTAGGGGTGGGAACCTCATCATTCACAAAGTCTGGAACATTCTCGGGCCGGAAAACTTAAACGGAGGAGACCAGGTCCGGGTTGCGTACATTGATGAAGACGGCGAGGTCAAAGAAAATCTGGCGGGGAAACCGGTACGATTCATGGGAACCGTTCAGGGCAGGTTGCAGTGGAGAGATCTCGCCATCCCGCCTGGTTCCACCTTTGAGATCAAAGATGAAGAGACTGTGATCGTTTCGGTCAGAGATCGTTCGGGAACCGAGCACGGGCGTTTTTGGATTGATAGGACGAAGAATGAAGTGATCATTGATTCTGTGGAGCCGGGCATGGGTTTCCTCAACGGTCTTGCTGATATCGCGTACTTCCCGGACGATCAAGCGGACATGGATGAGAAGGCACGGCACGCCAACTGGGCGAGGCGTCCGACTCCGTTTATGGAGAGTTCCGCACAGGAGATTTATGTGTTGTTAACGCCTGAGCAACGTGAGCTGTTCCTGACCTGGTTGAAGAAGCATAAGCGACATCTGTCAGAAGCGGTACTGGTCAATGCAATGAAACGCTTTGTTGAGGAAGATCTCAGGATTACGCTCAACGAGAGGAACGTGTCCATGGTCATCTCCTCTCCCCCGGAGGGGGAGAGGACAAAGGTGAGGGGGAGGACCTTGAAACGTCCCCCTCATCCTGACCTTCTCCCCCATGAAAGGGGGAGAAGGGATGGTGTACCATCACTTCGGCGCGACAGGCTCGCACAAGTGTTTGCCGAGCTCCGCGCCTTTTTCAGTGACCGGGCTAAGGTAGAAACACTTCTTAGCGACCTGATCAAGAAGAAGGAAGTCTCAGGCGACGGCATTCCTGAAATTTTACCGAAAGCATTCAATGACATCCAGCCGGATGGAGAGCTAACGCAAACGATGCTCAAGATCTTGATGAACTTGTACACCTATTCGTCGCTTTATCCGCGTGGAGGAGAAAACATGAATGCGGATGAAGTGAAGGCCTTTCTGGATCAGCTCAAAGCGGACATCTTTCAGGATTCCACGGCGGTACTGATTCAGAATGTGGTTACGGGCCAGGTTACGGATCGCAAGGAGCGCGAGAAACGTGAGAAAGCTTTCGAAAAGTGGCAAAAGGATAAGCAGGAAGTGGGAGACGAAGTCCGTCTCTCTGACGTGATTGACTATTTGGCAGGCAATGAATTTCACGAACTGAATCCGGACGCGAGAGATTCGAATGATCTAAAACGGCTTCGCCGCATTCAAGGGTTGACCGACTTCTTACAGCAAGAGGAAGTTCAGAAGAGAATTGTCCAGAAGATGGTCGTCGAGGGAGTGACAACTGAGACGGAACGAATGCGGTTGGAACACAATATCCGCTATTTAGCGGATGAAGCCAGGTCTTGGGATTTGTTCCGCTATCTGAGGCTTTATTACCATGCTTCACAAGCTCAACTTGTCCGCTTGCTGCGGGAGGCGGAAATGGCGAAACGGAAAGAAAAAGAAGCCAAAGGACCGGAAAAAGAGACGTATGCGAAAGAGGCGAAAGGGAAATTTTTGCTTGCAGCCCAGTTGATCGCCGAGTATCTGGTCTCGATAGAGAACAAAAGCCGCGGCTTGATCGAACAAAATAAGGAAGAGTTTGTCAAAAAGTTAGCGGAATTACTCCGCGGCCGTTCTGAAGAAAAGAATGACTACGTCACATTCGCTTTTCAACCTGGTGCTGAGCGTACAAATCTGCCCGTGGTCGAAGAGCGGATTGAGGAGTTAAAAGAGGCGTTAAAGAAGAAGTGGGGTGAGACAGGGCACCCGATCCCAGAGGAGTACGTAGTGAGAAGGGCAAATTTGGAGTGGCGAAGGGAGCATGGTTACCGCAATCATCCAGTGGCTGTTCTTTCGTTCCATGGCGATGCGGCGGAGGAACTAGGCAAATACTGGCATTTTGTCGGCAATGAGTGGGCCTCCAACTCGGGCGCCGAAACGTTTGTAGGGGAACAGTTCCGCTCGCGGGATCCTGAAGCGAACGAAAAAAATCTCTTTGCGCGATCGGGTCTGCTCGTGATCGACGATCGGTGGATCGAACAGTCGCTCTTCCACGAAGAGTTGCACTTAATCCATCCACGCCCTGATTTCTTGCATCCCGATAGCGATCCACGGGTTGAGGAGCCGATGAACTTTTTCGCGCAGATCGTCTCCCGCAGCATCGACCGCGAGACCGGCCGCGTGTATGACGTACAAATGATTTACAAGAAGCTTGAAGAATATGCGAGCCGTTACCAATTTAATTTCGAAGTGATGAAGGAGGCTTTCAAGGCTGTTCTCTACATCACCCAGTATCTGAGTCCGCAGCTTGTTCAGAATATTTTGCGAAATACGCCCCGCGTGGAGCAGCTGTTGTGGTGGCACACCAGATCGCCTGAGGTTTTAGAGCGGATCAACCGGCGTGAGGGAGACGTTGCAGAAGAAACAGAGGGCCATCGATTCGTTCGTGAGCATGTGCGCACGCCAACTAAGCTCATCCGCCGTGGTGCCTCTATTTCGCCGAAGCAAGCAGAAGAAATTCTCACGGAAGCCGAAGCATTGCTGGGCCGTGCTGAGCGACGTTCGGCCACGCCGTGGCTCGGCGTTTATGACATGTTTCTAAGGAAACGACTGCTCACGTTCGAGGCGATTCAGCGTCTGCGGCGAATGCAGAGAGATGGCGACATCCAAACATTTGAAAACGCGCTCTATCTTGCACTCAAAGGCGTCATGCAGCGGGGAATTCAAGATCAACAATGGGTGAAGAATCGCATGACGCGGTTCCGGCGTCACGTGAGCAAGATGAATCATGCACATGCGGATCCGATCTTAAGAGGTCTTGGTAGTAGGAGCCGCAAAGCACACAATCGCGCGGTGGATCTCGTCTTGGGCGAAGGCGAATTCCAAGGGAGCGGCTTGGATGACTCAGTCGACTTTTTGATCCTCTACCACGGCCTTTCACGGGAACATTTTAAAGGGGCCCGATTTGACGAGGTTCGGGGCCTGATCGTTCTCAATCCGAAGAGTCTCCCCAAAGGATTCTACCTTGAAAATCCTGAAAATGGGGTGAATACGCCTTTCGGCCGGCATCAGCGGTATCTCCGTTACACGCTTCTTACAACTAACGATGAAGGCGAGCCGAATTCCGTAACCGTGAGACACGAAAAGGCGCATGAACGGGAAAATCTAGAAATTGAAGACTACGACGGCAGGATATTTGGCCATAAGACAGGTAAAGAATATGGAAAAGCACTCCTCAAGGGTGAACTCAACGCATATGGAACAGAAGTCTATGCCGATGAAAAGATCTTGGGACTCGAGGAGGAATGGCGACAAGTGAATGCCTTGCACCGGCATTGGACGGATAAGAGGCAGGTGCTTGATGGATATTTAAGACGATTAAGGGCCAAGATTTTGGATCCGAGAAACAAGTTGAGCCTCGACGAACCTGTCGACGAAATTATTGACGAGATCAAGGGCAAGCTCAACAAGATCATCATGCTTTTGTGGAAGAAACAGGTTGAGGATTTGCACCGTCAACATGTATCCGGCCAACCCATCGATCGAGAAATCCTTGCCAATCAATATCAAGAGTTTATCCTTAGCCATTCCTTCGATGAGCTGGCAAGGTTGGCCGAAACGGAACCTATCGGTGTCGAGCCGGCGCAAACGACCGAAGTTCATTATGCTCAAGATCCGGATCGGAAGCCAACACACTTTGAGGCGCTCGCGCATTGGTGGCATGTAGAGCAGTTACTCAAAATCCCTGGCGGAAGTGGAGATGAGGATGCGGTCATCGACAAAGTGCTCGAACTCTTAAACGGCCTTGGCTTTCAACCGTGGCTTCCCGACGGCCGCTTGCGGGATAAGAATGGCAACCTGGTACTCGATCTTCCAGGAAATCCAGATCTTCCTGGCTACCTCCTCAGTGCCCACGCGGACGTCGGCAAGACGATTAAAGCAGCCATGGAATTCTTCATGGATTTCTTGGGCACCGTGCGTTCGAAGAGGCCGGATTCCAACGTGGGTGCTGACAACCGGGCGTGGCTTGCTGCCGTGGTCACGATCGCACAAGTTCTCGCCAGTATTCCGGCATCCGATCGGGGACACCTTAGAATCGTTATCACGACCAAGGAAGAAGAACACATTGGGATCCGAGGCCTTGATCCCGAGTCGAAGATTCTAGATGGACTCGACATTGCGATCTTCGGCGACAGCCAAGCCACCTATCTGGAAGGGAAGCGGGACGATTCGGGCAGGACGCACGAGTCCGGCAGCCTGAGGCACCACGTGGAATATTACGGTGTACAACCTGAACTCTTGCAATTGTTAGGTGGAATCTTCAGCTCTCGCGGAATTGATCTTGCTTTCTTCGACGGCACGACCTCGGGACAAGACGGAATGGCCGACCAGAACGGTGACTTCCGCCACGTCCGCAGTTTTAGTCCAACGATTCAGGTGCTCAACGTCTACGACGGCGGCCGGCATGCGGATGACCCCAAACATGGCGAATCCAATAACTTTTTTGACAACGTGGACATGGTGGATGGGGTTGTGGAATTCATCCTTGGCGGTTACAGCGTGACACCCGAACCTCCCCTTGAGCAGTTTTTGGAGGAATCAAGCCGTCAGGTTGAATTTGAGTTAATCAAAAGCGACTATGAAGCGATCAACCAAGAGTTTAAAGGGAAAATTACAGCCGACCGGGCACGCGAGCTTCAGACGTCTCTCGGCCTTTTGGCGCGGCGCTTTGGGGCGGTCATCGCGGTGGCGCAAACGGTTCGCGATGAAGGACCAGAAGCTCAGCGTGACGCAGATCTGGTTTCCATCGGCCGCCAGTATCAGAAACAAATTCACAAGCAGATCAGCTTTTTGGAAGAGCACGCGATACGGCGAGATTACGATGATCTCGTTCGCGAGTTTAACGATCCACTAACGACGCCGGAGCGAAAGACCGCGATTCCGGGCGAATTCGCGGCGGCCGCCGCGAATCTCGAAACCCGCGTCATCGACGTCGCGCCGGATCCTGACACCTTACCGCTCGAAGAAGCGAAGGAAGCAAAAGCTCGGCTTGCGCGGCTCCGCAAACTGAAGAGGAGTATGGGGAAGACCGTCGAAGACATGAGACAAGCGCTCAAGAGAGCGGAGGAATTGCGCCCGATTTTAGACGCGTATCATGGCCTGATGGACGAGTTTAACGATTCACGAACGCGGCGAGAGCGAAAGACCGCCATTCCGGACGAGGTGACAGCGCTCGCCGCCAGATTCGACGCGTCTTTCATCGCTGTCCAACTGGATCCTGACACATTGCCGGAGGAGATTCGCGCGCAAGCCAGGAAGCGGCTCGAGCACCTCCGCGAGATAAGGAGCAATATGGATGAGACAGTCGAAGACATGAGAGAAGCACTCGTGCGGTTCGACGAGCAGCAAGCGATTTTGCGGCGGTATGAGGTGCTCCGCGTTGAATTTGAGTATCCTGGGACAACGGAGGCAAGAAAAAATCAAATTCCGGGTGAGTTGACTGAGTTGGCGGACACGAGACTGGAACGGCTGATTCAAGGGCTACCTGACGATGGGAAATTGACGGAGGAAGGACGAAAGCAAAAAAATGAGGAAACGGCCCGGCTTCGGTCGGTTCAGGACAAGATGCGTCAGGATGCGGAGCAGATGAAGTCACATCTAGCTGCGACCGTAGGACTACCGGCGAGGATACAAGCTGTTCTTGACGAATTTGACGCGGTCACGAGGGAAGAATTATTAAGTCCGTCGGTCGGACCTCATCAAATCAGCATTCTTCGCGCGAAGTTAGACCAATTGAATGCGAAGGTGACGGAAATTTTCAGACTTGCACAGGCCGCAGGCGTCGCGTTAAGAAGCAGGGAGCTTCAAGACCTACAAGACAAGATTCGAGATATGATCGCTAAAATCGACCGTGAGCAACGTTCCGAGGCACGCACTTCGGACCTCGAACCCGGCCGCGCCGACATGCGGGATATTGCAGATTTCGACAATTGGAGCGATAGAGAGGCCCTAGCCTCCTTCGTGAGAAACCTATTACGTGATCTTTTAGATCGAGGGGTCGAAGAACAAGTGCGCACCTTACTTGAAAGGGGCTGGTACACGAAAGCGGTTCAGTTTTTGCGTTCTGGCGAATCTGGCATTCTATCGGACATCCTTCAAACCGTGACTTTGGTAATTATTTGGCATAAAACTAAGGATCCGCATTTATCCGCCCCAGCAAATGAGTTTCTCATGTCGCTGGGCACCAATAAGTCTGTGCCGGCGTGGGTGAAATTGCAAGCGGCCTCTCAGATTTTATTTCTGCAGAAGATGTTGAATCGAAAGGATTATTTATCAACGAACGTCAGCGAGGCAATCCTTATTGCGGGTGAGACCATTAAAAATCCTAAAAAATCAAGTACTACCGATCAAATAACTGCCATCAAATTTTTAAATGCTGTTTTAGACGGTGCAGATGAAACGGGTGTACGACACGCTCGAAACATTTTAACGCCGGATAATCTTTCCTCCATGGCGATGTTCATGCAGGTTTTTGACGAGGAACTTGCGAACAAAATTTTCGACGCCTTGGGTCGCGAAAACACAGTCAGTCAAGCTTATGCACTGGCTCGGATCGCACGTGGCCTGAATACATATGATGGCCGTAAGACGCATATGGATGTGAGGGGAATGGCAATGGACCGGATGTTCTCCCTTTGGACATTCGTGCTTAGGAGGGACGAATTGCCAAACCTTAATGCTGCTGTACGACTGTCTGATGAGGCAGTGACGGTAGGAGATAGGCTCTTAAGTTTACTGAAAATACCGGATGAAGCAGGAACTGTGGCGGGTGATCTGAAAGGGGCGCTATATCCCGATTATTCCTATTCTTCATCAAAAGAATGGCTCACGAACATGTTGCGTAATCTTCCGGGAAATTTTCATAGCGGCGGATTCTTAATTCTGAGGCGGTTTTGGGATGATCAGCAATTTTTGATGGCAGTTCTTCAGGATGAAGCCATGGATGCAAGACTACGGCTGTACGCGCTGGGCGGTCTTGTTGTGCGTCACGGTTTACAATCAAGGACGCTGGCAAATAGACCGGTCAGGAAAGCCGCCGCCAAGTTTCTCGATGAAATCGTTTCCGACAAAGTGAAGGATGATGGAGTTTCGAAAGATGCCATTGCCGATCTGCTTTCTTCTCCCTTTGGTGCCGAAGAATTAAAAGTTATTAATTTAGCGATTTTACTGGCCATCGATCGTGAAGAACCCCAACTTATGGAAGGCGATTTCCTCAATCAAGAAATCGGCAGGATCATGCAGGCGAAAATTGTACATGGCTATGATAATGCAGATTCAACGCATCAGTTCGGCAGTGAAATCCTGCATAGGTCGGGCGCCGAAGCTTTTCTCGGGATGGTGACTCATGAAATAATGCACAATATTTTGATCGACCGTTATGAATTTTCTCCCGAAGGGCTTGATGCCGGGGCGCTTAGCGAGTGGTTATGCGATTTGCTGGCGATTAATTTATTAATCAGCAGGGGCATGAAAATCGAGCCTTTTCTCAGTTTAGTCAAGACTGAACAGAATCATAAAAATGTATTCAACCGGGGCAGGATAAGTTATGGGGTACATGAACCGGCGCGATATGCAATAGGAGAAGTGTTAGAAGCTGCTCTGCCAAAGGAAAAGGAGAATGATTTTTTTTCAGTGCTATTCTCAGCTGCTTTAGAGAATTTCGGAGCCGGCGATTTTAATAAAGTGGTCCGTTCCTCATGGAATAAAATCGAAAAACAATTTGGTATTGCCCCTAATAGTTATTTTCCGATTGAACTGCAGGACGAGATCCGCTCCGAGGTGCGGCGATTGGAATTTGAATCCGAAAATGACCCGGAAGCGGGCCAGCAGGAAGTTCGAGAAGGACAGCGAGGAGCGGAAGTTAAGCCTCGTTCCGAATCGCGAATGATAGTAACGGAAAATACGCCTCTCAAGGACGTCGTTGATTATGTAATAAGGAAGGAAGGAGTTATCGGGTCGGCAATCGATGGCGGGAAAATGATTCCGGCATTTGCGCTTCACGGTGTGGCAGAGTATGAAAGAACCCATCCCGAAAACAACGATATTGATGTGGACTATTATTATTGGGACCCTGACGACAATCGATATAAAGACCTGGAAGCAAAAGATCTTGAAAAAGCTCGAAAGACTGGATTACGGATGAGGCCTCAACCTTCGGGCATCCACTTCACAGAACTTTCTATGGCAGCACAAAACTTTCTTGAAAGATTTTATGGTGCAGTCAACAAGACCCGTGCCTACAGCCAGTTTGATGCGGCCAACAACGTATTTCCCGTAATCCATATCTTCAGTCAAACGGGAAAATATAAGTTTAATTTTTGGTCAGACATACCAGCTCATGCTGGACAGACAGGTATGTACCCATTGCGGATCGGCGTGCAGAATAAAAGCTTTATTCTTCGAGGCAAGAGCCCGAAGACCGCTGCTAATGGTGCGAAGATAGGTGAACTCACAGTCAGTAAAGAAGAAGTCGAGGCGGCGGGAAGGTGGGAAAAAGAAAAAAGTTATCCTCAAACAGCCTTTATAACCCTTCTCCTTTACGCCAAAGCCTTAGACCTAATTGAGACTGAATTGATAAAGAGCGGAGCGATCCGTGACGAAACCGCGCCACAAAGCCCCGATGGGCAAGTTCGGCAAGAAACGCGCTCCGAGGTGCGGGATCAGTCTGCCGATGACGTAGTAGAAGAGGTTTATCTCCCGAATCGAATCGCTGATATCTTTGGCATGGGTGCGACGGAGCAGCCAGTTTACAATTTGCCAGGACTTAGAGACAAAGCGCGTGTTAAAAAAAGTGAAGTTCAGCAATACATAGATCAGGATTGGGCCGAGCTTGGAGCAGTGGCCCGTGAGCTGTCTCGGGAACGGGGGGTCACTGTGACGGCAAAAGAGGCACGGGACATCATCGTTGAGCGAATGGAAGAGTTGTTGAGCCGTGGACTTACGGTAGGTAACGGCGGTGAATTTGAAGATGGCCGCTATCACGTGGTCCTGACTCGCGATAGTCTTAGTAACAGACATCCGCTTCTTCGTCGGGATGTGATGCTTGTATTTAATGATCCTGAAAATCCAACTGTGGAGCGCATCCTCAGGCTAAATCACATTTCGATCGCCTTTGCGAGACGATTCGGCGCCTTTTACAAGGGACCGCCCGGTGATGAGCCATTCCGCGGTCAACATGCACACTGGGACCAAACCTATCCAACGTCACCAATGAATTTCTACAAATGGCACATCAGGCCGCTCGAGGCTTCCGATGCCGTAAAGACCGGAGTTCGTGCTGAGGCGCGGGCGAAAGACTCTCAAGAGACGGAAGAGTTAATAGTCCCATTTACGCCGGCTGAGGAGAAGTTCTTTACGGAGGAGGAGCGGGCGGATATTGCGCGAGCGATGAAAGAACTTCGCGTGAAAGGGGTGCCGCCTGAGACGGAGCGGTTCATGCGCGCTGAGATTCGACTCATTCAGGACGAATTTCGCCGGCATACGATGGGGGCGAGTCCAAGCGACCGCCTTTATGCGAAGCTGTTCGACGGGCTCATTCCGTTCTTGGATGTTCTTGAGATTGAAGCTGCCGATCTGGACGGCGCGTTTGCGTATGCGGATCTCGTCGAGAAGAAGATTGTAATCGACCGCTCGATTGTCGAAGCAGCGTACCGCATGAGAGACAATCCTGACGCAGCGGAGGTAAAGCTCTTGCTTGCCAAGCTGCTTCACGAGGCGATTCACCTGTCGCAAAATCACCGGGCTGGGATGAAAACAGCGGTTGAACTTTACGGCGCTGGATTTGCAGTGTGGCTCGACGAGTTCCTTGCCGAGTCAGCCGCGTCCATCTTTATGCCTGTCACGCCGGATCAATATGCTTTTCGGGAGAGTGAAGAACTCATCGGTCAGTTAGAACGCAGCGGGGACATTAGCCCGCTTCAGGCGTTTACGCTTCGCCGTCAGATCGCCGACCGTTGGGCTTACATTGGTCTTGATATGAGCCGCGTGATCAATGAAAATCAAATTACAGCTCCGACCCATGTGTCCGTCCACGGGGTCGAAAATCTCCAAGCCGCGTTACGCGACCGCAGGCTTGAAGGCGTTCCAGTGACCGATCAAATCCTTGCTGCAGCGAACGGTAATCGGCTGCCGCCTCAGGCGCTCACTCGTTTCCGTATTCAATTTTACGATATCCATGATCCGGGAGGACTTGAGTTAGCGCAGCGCTACGGCGCTCCGGTTATCAACACGCTTGGGCTTGTGGGTTGGCTTGAGCGGCAACGAATCATTTCAGGCTTGCGTCTTGCCGCCGATTCCGGCCGCGTGGTCTATTTCGATTACAACCTTGTTCATGCGATTGCTGAAACCTGGAACCGCATTCAAATCACCTCTCGACTCAAAGCCGCTGCGTAAGACACGCCTGCAGTCTACACTGGGCAATCGTGTTTAATCGTAAATATTTTTTCGGTGGCCAACGTCAAGAACAATCACTTTTTTATCCGTGTGATTCACGAGATAAAGCATGCGATAACGCCGCGTCACGCGTGCAGACCAGATGCTTTTCAATGGTCCGCTCAAGCGTTTTCCATAGGAAGGGTTCTCAGCAATTTTGAGCAGCACGCGCTCTGCGATTCGCTTCAGATCGGGTGTGAGCTTTGCGATCCCTTGGAGTGCCTCTGGTGTGTATTGAAGGGTGTAGCGTTGCACGAGGAAGGAAGGTCACACGGAATTAAGATTTCGGTTGGCGGTGTCCAAAGACTTTCTCATGCGGGTAGAGTTTACCTCGCTTTAGGTGCTTTAAGGCACGTGCAAGCCGTTCGACTTGCGGTCGATCACTTAAGATCTCAAGCGTTTCCATCAGGGATTCATATTCCTCTTCGCTCACCAGCCGCGCGACTGCCTTTCCCTTGGCAGTCAAGACAAACGTTGCGGCATGTGCTTCACAGTCCTTGATCAAGGCGTACAACTCCTTGCGCGCATCGGTCACTGCTAGTATCTTGTTTGCGTCCATCGCTACCCCTTTACCGTACGTTAGAACGTACGTAAGGAAGAATACCGTAGTCCCTCTCGAAAATCAAGCGAATGAAAGTTACGGGGTGCACGCAAAAGATCGTTCTTTCAGATTTGCCGGTTGTGGCCGTTATTTACTTGAGCCGTCGGGGAGTTTTTTTCAGATAAAGACGGCTCATCCCACC
>Ga0156289_1087_pt1 | contig 19118 bp, 17 predicted proteins | sample RifCSPlowO2_12_FD_116157 | JGI IMG/M metagenome (GOLD analysis project Ga0156289, IMG submission 116157) | Omnitrophica bacterium RIFCSPLOWO2_12_FULL_50_11
TAAGAAGTTGTTATTTGTGTTCAGTTGTGTTAGATTGGGCCAGTTTTTGTAGAAAGGAAGTCGTGCGTTGCGTAAGTACGAAGCGTTAATTATTACCCAGGTGAAACCTTCCCGAGAAGGTGTGCAGGGCGAGCAGGCCGCATTTGAAGAGGCGGTGCGGAAACAGGAAGGGAAGATTGTAGGTCATACGGATCTTGGAAAGCGCACGCTCGGATATAGAGTCAAGAAGATGAGAGAAGGACAGATGACCATTTATGATTTCGAGCTCATCCCTGCAAAGGTCGAGTCCCTTAAGCGGATACTCCATAGGTCGGATGATATTCTTAGATTTATGGTGACGTCAAAACCGGAAGCGGCTTTGACTCGAACGAAGCCGCGTGCAAAACAAAATGTTCCTGTGACTGCGAAGCGGTAAGGAGTCGCGCGATGCCTGCAAGTTTGAATCGTGTTCTTTTGATTGGCAATTTAACCCGAGACCCCGAGTTGCGGTACCTTCCGTCTGGACAACCGGTTACCAACTTTACCATTGCGGTCAACCGGACGTACATGGCGGCCACTGGAGAAAAGAAGGAGGACACCGCGTTTCTTCGAGTCGTGGTTTGGGCAAGGCGCGCCGAGGTGTGTCACGAATATTTGAGAAAAGGCAGTCCGGTTTTTGTGGAAGGGCGGCTCCAAAGTCGTAGTTGGGATGGTCCGGATGGGACTCGGCGCAGTACGGTTGAAGTGGTGGCGCAAAACGTTCAATTTTTAGGTCGGCCCGAAAAAATTGCGGCGGAAGTACAAACACCAGAAACACCGCCGGACGTTGTTGTAGACGACTCCTCTTTTGGACCGAAAGAAAATGAAAACACGGTTGAAGTCTCGAAAGAAGAATTGCGACCGGACAGTGAGGTTCCTTTCTGACATCTGGAGGTTGATTCATGGCAGGGGGTTTTAGGAAAGTGCGAGATTCGGAATCACGGGGTACAGGCAGCGGCAGGACAGGTCGTTATGGTGCCTCGAGAGACGACGACAGAACTGGCATGTGGCCCCCGCGGAAAAAAGTCTGTCGATTCTGTTCAAATCATGCCCCTACGCTCGATTACAAAGTGGTCGACATGCTCCCACGATTTTTAACCGAAAATGGCAAAATCATGCCACGGCGGATCACAGGCGTCTGTTCCAAGCACCAGCGTCGGTTAGCAGCGTCGATTAAGCGAAGCCGGCATAGTGGATTACTCGCTTTTCAGGGGGAGTAAAGAGAGGACATAGCGATCTCACGATGGAAGTGATTTTGACTCAAGATGTGGAACGAATCGGAAAAGCGGGCGAGCGTGTAAAAGTGAGAGACGGTTTTTCACGCAATTATTTATTCCCCAGGCGACTGGCCGTTCCAGTTACGGAAGGCGGCCTGAAATTTCTGGAGGCGAAAAAGAAGCGGGAAGAGGAAAAACGTGAGAGGGAAAAAGAGGAGGCGTCTCACTTAGCAGAGCGCATTATGCAGTTAGGCTGCATGATTAAGGCGAAGGCAGGCGAAGGGGGGAAATTATTTGGCTCCGTTACACGTCAAGATATTCAAGCAGCGCTTGAACAGCAGGGTTTCCACATCGACAAGCGTCAGATTGATTTATTCGACACGATTCATCAAGTAGGCAAATACCAAGTTCGGCTTCGATTGCGCGCCGACGTGGAGGCAATGCTCAATGTCGTGGTCGTGCAAGGTTAATCGTTCATGGACTCATCCATAGATATTCAGGAAAGCCTCATCGAGAAAGTCCCACCACAAAATATCGAAGCTGAAATGAGTGTTCTCGGCGCGATGCTGTTTTCGCCCGAGGCGGTTTCGCGCGCCATTGAACTTTTGGAAGAATCCTTTTTTTATTTGGAATCCCACCGTGCTATTTTTAGTGCGGTCGTCGAGTTGTTTGATCGGAACCAGCCGATCGACCTTCTCACCGTTACGGAAGAGCTCAGGAAGCGCAAAAAACTTGAGGCGGTTGGCGGTGCAAGTTACCTGACTCAATTGACCGCCTCTGTCCCCACCGCGGCAAATATAGATTATTATGCGAGGATGGTGAAAGAGAAAGCCCTATTGCGCAACTTGATCCAGACCGCGACACAAATGATTCAAGAAAGTTTTGACCCCACGAGCGAGGGCAGCGCGGTTTTAGACCATGCAGAACGGCTGATTTTTGATATCAGCCAGTACCGTGTGGAAGGGAAATTCGTTCGGGTGGGTGATATCATTAAAGAATCCATCGAAGCGATCGACCGTTTGTATCAGCGCAAAGAGCACGTGACCGGTTTGGCGACTGGTTTTCACGATTTTGATGTCAAAACGGCCGGTTTGCAAGCCTCCGATTTGATTGTCGTGGCGGGACGTCCTTCGATGGGTAAATCATCCTTCGTATGCGGGATCGCGGAGCACGTCGGCATGGTGTTGGGCAAGCCAGTCGCGTTTTTTTCTCTCGAAATGAGCAGGGAACAATTGGTCCAGCGCATCTTATGCTCTCACGCTCGCGTTGATTCTCAAAAAGTGCGGACGGGTTACTTGGCCCACTCCGATTGGCCGAAACTGACAAACGCAGCGGGTAGAATTTCTGAATTGCCGCTCTACATAGACGACACGCCGAGTATGGGCGTTCTTGAGCTTCGTGCCAAGGCGCGTCGCATGAAAGCCCAGCACGAGATTGAACTTGTGGTGGTGGACTATTTGCAGCTCATGGAAGGTCGCGCGCGTGCCGAGAGTCGGCAACAGGAAATCGCGGAAATTTCCCGTTCCTTAAAGGCGCTCGCTCGAGAGCTTCGTGTACCCGTGATTGCGATTAGTCAGTTGTCCCGGGCCGTTGAAATGCGGAGTGGGAACCGGCCGCAGCTTTCAGACCTTCGAGAATCAGGGGCGATTGAGCAGGACGCTGACGTGGTCGTGTTCCTTTTTCGAGAGGAGTATTACAATCCAACCGAAGAAAACCGCAATCGGGCGGAAGCAATTATTGCCAAGCAACGCAACGGCCCAACGGGAACTTGCGACCTGATTTTTTTGAAGGAGTGGACTCGATTCGATAACCCTGAGTTTCATCGCGTAGAACAAGAAGTGTATTAATTAATCACCTTGATATCGTCATTTCATTTCGATAGGCATCTTGTCCGACTCTTGCTGGGCGTTTTTATCCCAGTCCTTCTCGTTTTTTCGGTTTTGCTTCATGAGGGACGTGCCCAGGCAGAGGAATCCGAGACAAAGGAGTCCCAAAGCGAGGAACGAAGTATGAAAGTACTTCGAATCGACGTTCGCGGGAATCAAGTCGTACACACGAGCACAATTCTCAACAATATGAAGACTCGTCCTGGTGTCGAGTTAAGCCAGCGGATGATTAATGAAGATGTCAAACACCTATATGCGACCGGTTTCTTTCAGGATATCCGGATCGACATTGAAGAGCTCACCGATGGCGTCCAATTGATTGTGGTGGTGGATGAGAAACCCGTTATTCGACGCATCGTGCTGGAAGGGATGGAGGTCATTAAAGAGCGCGACCTGAGAAAAGATCTCGGTTTGATTGAAGGTCAGGTCCTCGATGAATTTGCCGTCAAACAAGGACTGAATAAGATTAAGGAGCGGTACGCAAACCAAGGTTTTCATTTTGTGCGAGTGCGGTATCGGGTTGAGACGGATCGTGCCACGAAAGAGGCAACCGTTTTCGTCACCATTGAGGAAGGCGCGAAGTATCGGGTTTCCGAGGTTCAATTTACGGGGGTTCAATCGTTTAAGGAAAAGCAGCTGCGGAAAGTGATGAAAACGAAGCCGCGTAATCTTTGGTTGTTCAGGCTGGGAAGATTTCGGGATGAGAAGTTTCGAGATGATTTGGATCGGTTGACCGCATTTTATCAGTCGAGCGGGTTCCTCGATGTTCGGATCGGCCACGATTTTGAATACGATGATGCCCGCGGAAAAATGATCCTCAAAATCTCGGTGGAGGAAGGAAAGCGCTACGTCACGGGCCAGGTGAACGTTGAGGGAGTAAAGACCCTTCCGGAAAGTGAGATTTGGCAGCGGCTCGCGATGCTGCCAGGAGAAATTTATTCTCAGCAAGGTTTGGCTCAGGAAATTCAATCGGTTCGGGATTTCTACCACAATTTCGGGTACATGGACGTCCAGATTGTCCCTGATGTGAAGATTAACCAGGAGCAGGGAAAAGTGGATGTCACATATCGAGTGGAGGAAGGCGACCTTTACTTTGTGGATAAGGTGAAGATTAGAGGGAACACCAAAACCAAGGACATCGTGATTCGTCGGGAGATTCGGATCCAGCCGGGTGAGAAGTTTGATGGAGACGCCATCGCCCGGTCCAAACAGCGGCTAGAAAATCTTGGTTTTTTTGAAGAAGTTTCCCACGGCACAGAACCAGGTACCGCGCCCAATAGGAAGGACATTGTTTTCCAGGTGAAGGAGAAGAGAACCGGGGAACTTTCCTTCGGTGCCGGTATCAGTTCGATTGACCAATTCCTTGGTTTTGCTGAGCTCGCGCAGCGAAACTTTGATTTGTTCAATGGGCCTCGTTTTACGGGAGGCGGACAGGATTTGTCGCTCCGCGCCCGGTGGGGAACGATTACACGAAATTTTGAGTTGAGTTTTGTAGAACCTTATCTATTGAATAAGCCGGTTTCATTCGGCCTTGACTTATATGACATTCGTCGTGAGAAACGGAATGTGGACTTTCGTGAGGAACGGTTGGGCTTTGGCACGACTTTTTCGCGAGCCTTCGCCGAGTTTTTGCGGGTGGGCTTGGGATACAAACTTGAACAGGTGGAGCTGTTTGACCTCGAAAGTGACGCACCTGAAATCGTGCGGCTGTTCCGTGGGAAAAGTTGGCTTAGCCGGCTCAAATTATTTCTGAAGCATGACACGCGCGACAATGTGTTTTTCCCGACGAAGGGCTGGCTGGGGAGCTTATCGAGCGAGTTAGTGGGTTCTTTTCTGGGAGGTGATGAGGACTATTACCTTTTGCAGGGGAGCTTTACCCAGTACTGGAGTTTTTATGGTGGGAAGCACGTGATTGAATGGGCGGCTCGGCTCGGCTTTGCGGATGAGTTTGGTGATTCACCTGAGGTGCCGGTGTTCGATCGGTTCTTCGCTGGCGGTCTTGGTACGGTTCGTGGGTACAACTTCCGGCGTGTCGGTCCTATTGAAAGCGGCAGCGCCATTGGGGGAGCGAGTATGGCACTTATGAATTTGGAATACAGCTTTCCAATTCCTTACCTGGAAAATTTCAAAGGAGCCGCTTTTGTCGATGTTGGTGATGTGGAACGTGATACGTACAGCATCAGCTTTGACGAGTTTCGAGTCAGTATCGGACCCGGGATCAAAATCGGTACTCCGATTGGACCGATTGCGTTCTACTACGGTTTGCCAGTGGCCAACCGTGATGTTGAAGATGAGAACGGCCGGTTTGAATTTAGCTTAGCGCATCCGTTTTAATGCGCAGAGATTTGGTAGGCTGTAGGTTTGGAAGGGGTACCTAAAAAAAGAAAAAGGAATTTTGCAATGCGTCGAATTTGGATTCAGGTTCTCATTTTTGGTCTCGCTTTTTGCGTGTTCGTGACTGGTACAGCACCCGTCTTCGCTCGGACGGAACGAATCGGTGTTGTCCGTATGAGCAAGCTGTTCGATGACTATGAGAGAACGAAGGAGTTTGACCAGAAGTTTCAAACGGAGGGTCGTCTGAAACAAGAGGAGCGCGATGCTATTGTGCGTGAGCTCCAAAGTCTTCGTGACGAGCAGGCGTTGGCGGCTGAAGAGGCGCGCGCGGAAAAGGAAGAACAAATCAACGCAAAGTTAAAAGAATTGGATGAATTCGACCTCGAAGTGCGCCGGTCTTTGGGGAAGGAACGCGACGGCGCCATCCGTGAAGTGTTTCAGGATATTGAGAATGTGATGCAGCGATACGGCGAACGGAAGGGCTTCGATCTGGTGATCAATGAACGCGCTCTGTTGTATGCGAGCACAAAGTTAGATGTGACGGATGAGGTATTAGTAGAACTCAACAACGACTACAAGAAGAATAAGGAGAAAAGCTAGTACCGCGTCAATTTAAATTTTACCGGCGCTTCTTGCGCCAGTACTCATCGCGTCGGACTTGATGTCCGACTGCGATGATGTATGGGTACGCGGTACTGTGCAGATTGAAATTGGCGACTGCCAATTTCAATCTTGACTGCGCACTGGTACGGGTGCATCCGTCAGCTACCGCAATGGAATCTCAGAAAACACTTAAAAGCACAGTTCGGCTTACAGGCCGAGGGCTTCATACGGGCAGTCCGAGCGAAGTTGTCATTAAACCGGCCGAGGTAGATACCGGAATCCTGTTCCTCCGGCTAGATTTGCCCGAGCCTCTTCCGATCCCCGGGACGGCAGAGCACATTTTTGCGGGTGAAGGTCGACAAACGTCGCTCGGCAACGGAAATGTGAGGATTCAAACGGTAGAACATTTGCTCGCGAGTTTTCATGGTCTTCGCGTGGATAATGCTGCCGTCGAAATGTCAGGAGAGGAGATCCCCGGCTTTGACGGAAGCGCCAAGGAAATTGTAGAAAAAATTTTAGAAGCGGGACTCCAAGACCAAGAGAAACCTCGGAGATATCTGGTGATCGAGGAACCGGTCTTCTTGGATGAAGGAGGGCAGTCACTCATTGTACTTCCACATGCGGGGGGACTCAAACTTTCCTATTCTTTGAGTTACCAACATCCCGATTTGCGGGACCAATTTTTTAGCTCCGTTGTGACACCAGAAGTGTTTGAACGTGAACTCGCACCAGCGCGCACATTTTGCTTAAAGGAAGAAGCGCTGATGTTGAAAGCCAAAGGTTACGGACAGGGGGCCGATTTAAGTAATACGCTCGTGTTTGAGAACGACGAGCCGATTGATAATAAGCTTCGTTTTACCAACGAAGCTTGCCGGCATAAGGTGATGGACTTGTTGGGTGATTTGTATTTAATCGGTTGTCCGATTCATGCTCATGTGATTGGGTGTCGAAGTGGTCATTCTCAAAATATGCAATTGGTAGCGAGGTTACGTGCTACCGCGAGGAAGGAGCGCAGTGGTTCCATGAGTCATTCTCACGATAAGCCACGCCAGCTGAGCGTTGAGGAAATTCAAAAAATTCTTCCCCATCGCAATCCTTTTCTTCTTGTCGATCGAATTATTCATTTAGAACCCGGTAAAAAAGCGGTCGGGATCAAGAATGTCACCATCAGCGAGCCTTTTTTTCAAGGGCACTTTCCAGGACATCCTGTAATGCCGGGTGTCTTAATTGTGGAAGCATTGGCTCAAGTGGGGGGTGTCTTGTTGCTCAGTAAACCGGAGAATGAGGGGAAGCTTGCCTATTTTATGACGATCGAGGGTGTCAAATTCCGCCAGCCAGTTTATCCCGGTGATCAGCTGAAACTTGAAGTCGAGGCAATTAAGTTTCGCTCTAAAACGGGTCAGTGCCGTGGACGGGCCCTTGTGGGGGATAAAGTGGTGTGCGAAGCCGACGAAGTCAAGTTTGCTTTAGTGGATCGTAGGTGACGCGATGAGTGTAGAAATACGCAGCAACTTGATTCATCCGACCGCGATCGTGCATCCGGAAGCCGAACTCGGAGTGGACGTCGCGATTGGTCCTTACTCGGTGGTGCAAGCGCATGTCGTGCTCGGGGATCGAACCATAGTGGGTGCTCGAGTCACGATCGAAGGGATTACGACCGTCGGGCAGGAGAACCGGATCTTTACCGGTGCCGTGATTGGAAGCATCACTCAGGATAAAAAATATGAGGGCGGAACAAGCTATCTTAAGATTGGCGATCGAAATACGATCCGCGAATTTGTGACCATCAACCCGGGTACCGAAGAGGGGACGGAGACAGTGATTGGCAGTGACAATTTGATTATGGCGTATGCACATATTGCGCACGACTGTATCATTGGAAATCACGTCACAGTTGCCAATGTGGGGACTTTGGCGGGCCATGTGGCCGTGGAGGATCATGCCATCATTGGAGGTTTGTGTGGAGTCCATCAATTTGTACGGATTGGTTATTTATCGATCGTGGGAGGAAATTCAAAAGTAGTCCAGGACATCCCGCCCTACACGATGGCAGACGGCCACCCCGCAAAAGCCTATGGACTCAATTCGGTCGGTTTAGAGCGTGCGAGCGTGTCCCTGAAAGAACGTATGGCGCTCAAACGGGCCTTTAAGATATTACACCGCTCTGGTTTTTCGACCAAGACAGCCATTGAGAAACTTAGAGGAGAACGCGAGACGAGTGAGTGTGTCGACCGCCTCGTCAGCTTTATTGAAAAATCCGAGCGCGGTATTTGTAAGTGATTGTTTTACAAGTAGTTGTACATATCTCCACGATCAAATATTTTTCCCTACAATTTTGTCCTTATGGTAGAATCTACACTTTCGTAGATACCTTTCAAGCTTTTCCCTCTTTTTTAGCCACCTGCGTGCACAAAGGGCGGTGGGCAAGTTCACCACAACACGTGGCGGAATAGACGTCACAGCCGGAAAGGTTTCAAAAAACGCAAGGAAATTAATGAAGAGCGGCAACGGCCGCTCGTTCCATTATTTTGACGCATTGACATGGACAAAGTCTTAGGCTTAATCGCGGGCTGCGGAAAACTGCCTGGCATCTTGTTAGAGGAGGCGAAAAAGGCAGGTTATCGTGTCGCAGTTTGTGCGGTCGAAGGTGAAGCAGACCCGAAGATTGGTCGATTGGCCGATGTGGTGGAATGGGTTCGGGTTGGACAGCTTGGCCGTTTGGCGATGTTTTTCAAACGCGAGAGTGTAAGTCAAACGGTTATGGGCGGCAAGATTAGAAAAGCCAATTTGTTTCGCGGTCAAGTCCGGCCGGACTTAGAAATGATTAAGATGCTTGCAAAAGCGCGAAACCGTTCTGACGATTCGCTGCTCGGTGGCGTTGCAGATTATTTGAAAGAAAAAGGGATGCCGCTTTTGGACTCAACGACTTTTTTGGATGAAGACACGCTTCCGCCAGAAGGTGTTCTTACGAAACGGAAGCCTTCTCGCAAGGAAGAACAAGACATTGAGTTTGGTTGGCGGCTTGCGAAGGAAATGGGCCGATTGGATGTAGGTCAGACTGTTGTCGTAAAGGATCAAGCGGTTTTGTCGGTGGAGGCCATTGAAGGAACGGATGAGGCGATCCTTCGTGGAGGTCAACTGGGTCAGGGAGGTGTGACGGTCGTGAAAGCAGCAAAGCCGAATCAAGATTTTCGTTTTGATGTTCCCACGATCGGACTCGGAACACTTGAGGCGATGATTCACGCCAAAGCACTGGTTCTGGTCACGGAAGCAAGAAAAACGATTTTCCTGGATCGAGAGGAATTGGTGCAACAGGCAAATACCAACCGAATCTCGATCGTTAGCAAGGAGTCATAAGCAAATGGATCGACATCTGGAAATGCGGGAAACGAAAGAACTCAACGCACTGAGGGAAATTTCGAAAGCCATTTCCTCATCGCTCGATCTGCAGACGGTCGTGGGACAGATTCTCGACGTTCTTCGCAACCATTTCGGTATGGAGCGTGGGACGATTTCACTTTTGGATCCGGATACGAAAGAGGTTTCGATTGAGCTTGCGCGCGGGCTCGACTTAAAGGCAATCATGCGCGGCCGGTACAAAATAGGGGAAGGAATCACAGGCAGAGTAGTTGCCACGGGAGAACCCATCGTAGTGCCCAATGTGGGGAAAGAGCCTTTGTTTTTAAATCGTACGAGAGCTCGAGACTTAAAGAAGACAAATATTGCATTCATCTGTGTTCCGATTAAGCTTCAGGATCGTACGATTGGGGCACTGAGTGTTGACCGTTTGTTCCCGGATGAGAATTCATTCGATCAAGATGCAAGGCTCCTTACGATCATCAGCTCCATGGTCGCGCAAGCGGTGCGAATCCACCAGCTGGTCGAGAAAGAAAAAGAGTCCCTCACGTCTGAAAATCTTAGACTCAAGCGGGAGCTCAAGAAAAAATTTCACCCTGTCAACATTATCGGAGAAAGCAAACGGATGATTGACGTCTATTCATCTATCGAGCTTGTCTCGAGCACGAAAGCAAATGTCCTGTTGCGCGGTGAAAGCGGTACGGGCAAGGAACTTGTTGCGAGGGCGATTCATTATCACAGCGATCGGGCGGATAAACCGTTCATCAAGCTCTCGTGTGCTGCGCTTCCGGAAACGCTCTTAGAAAGCGAACTCTTCGGCCATGAGAAAGGTGCTTTCACAGGTGCTGCTTTTATGAAGCGCGGCCGTTTTGAATTGGCACATCAGGGATCTATCTTTCTGGATGAAATCGGCGACATTTCGCCGCCGATTCAAGCGAAGTTGCTTCGGGTGCTGCAGGAAAAAGAATTTGAGCGTGTGGGTGGCTTAGAAACAATTCGGGTGGATGCGCGTGTCATCGCCGCAACGAATAAAGACTTAGAACGCGAAGTTCAAGAAGGAAATTTCCGTGAAGATCTCTATTACCGATTGAATGTGATTCCGATCTTTCTTCCAGCGCTCCGTGAACGGAAAGAAGACCTGCCTCTTCTCGTTCAGAATTTTCTAACAAAGGCGAATCAAGAAAATCACAAGCAGGTGAAGCGCATTTCAGATGAAGCATGGGAATACCTCATGAATTATTCTTGGCCCGGAAATGTAAGGGAGCTCGAGAACGCCGTCGAACGAGCGGTCATTATGTGCCAGGACGAGGTCATTGGAAGGGAACATTTCCCTTTGGATCTTCAAGCCAAGATTAAACCCATCGACTCGTTACAAACGCCCATCGATGGGCTTGAAAACCTGCCGGTTGCGGTCGGGGACTTGGAGAAACGCATGCTGACGCGCGCTCTCGAAAAAACAGGTGGGAATAAGCGAAAGGCCGCTCGTTTACTCGGACTTACCGAGCGGGTTTTCTCCTACAAGGTCAAGCAGCACGGCTTGTCGATTGGTCCGTGACACTTTTGTCGGTTTCTACAGACTTGTCGTTGTAATTGTCAGAAATGTAGTGTCTGACCAGCGAGCTCGTCAGTAGTTCTTCGTATCAACCTAAAATTTTCTTCTATCGTATTGATGCTAATTGGATGGGGTCCAACACTGGCACGAGGATTGCACTTGTCATTAGGCGTTTCGATATTTGTGCGATTTAAATAAGAACAGAATCTTTGGACTGGAGGAGTTGAGATTATGGATCCAAAAGTAATGGCGGACACAATCTGGACGCTGGTTACTGCGATGCTCGTTTTCTTCATGAATGCGGGCTTTGGGATGCTCGAGACCGGCTTTGCACGGCAAAAAAACGCGGTCAACATTCTGTCGAAAAACTTCATCGTTTTTGCCGCGTCAAGTATCTCGTTTCTTGCCATCGGCTGGGGGTTGATGTTTGCCGATGGAAATCCTTATTTCGGCACGCAAGGCCTGTGGTTTTTGCACGGTGCGGACAACAGCCCAGCAGTCGGTGACGCGTATCAAGGTGTTTACGGTTCGATCAGCTGGACGGGGGTACCATTGCTTGCAAAATTTTTCTTCCAACTCGTTTTTGCCGGAACAGCAGCGACCATTGTTTCAGGTGCTGTGGCAGAACGGATCAAGTATCTCTCGTTCATCATTTTTTCGTTTTTTTTAGTTGGATTTCTGTATCCTGTGACGGGACATTGGATCTGGGGTGGAGGTTGGCTTGCGAAGCTTGGCATGTGGGACTTTGCTGGATCGACGGTCGTACACTCGGTCGGCGGATGGGCAGCGCTTGCAGGTGTCCTTGCGCTTGGACCGCGATTTGGTAAGTACGGTCCCAATGGGCGGATTAATCCGATTCCGGGACATAATTTGGCTTTGGCGACGATCGGTTGTTTTATCCTCTGGCTTGGATGGTTCGGATTTAACCCTGGTTCCACAATGGCTGCTGCAGCGGCAGATATCGCGCGGATTTGTGTGACGACTAATACGGCAGCCGCAGCGGGCACTCTTGCAGCAACATTTACGTCTTGGTTTTTGTTGAAGAAGCCGGATCTTGGGATGACCTTGAACGGTTGTTTGGCTGGGCTCGTTGCCATCACTGCGCCTTGTGCATTTGTGAGCGTCGAAAGTTCTCTCATTATCGGTCTTATTGCCGGTGTGATCGTGGTATTTTCGGTGGTGGGTATTGACCGGATTCGAGTGGATGACCCAGTTGGTGCTCTTTCCGTTCATTTGGTAAATGGAATTTGGGGAACTCTTGCATTGGGTTTATTTGCCCAAGATATGTTTACTCCGGGAACGACGGGAAACGGTCTTCTGTTTGGTGGAGGAACTACTCTCTTAAGAGCACAGGCGATCGGTGTCGTTGCAGTTGGGGCATACACGTTTATTGCGGCTTATGTATTCTGGATGATTCTGAAAGCCACGGTGGGAATTCGAGTGAGTCTTTCAGAGGAAATCATGGGTCTTGACATTGGGGAACATGGAAACAGCGCATATCCAGAGTTTGTCACCCGCAAGCCGGCACATGCGGTGCTTGGGGCACGGGACTTAGGATCGGCGAAACAGGGGTCTTTTCGTAGGGAAGGTGAGCTCGTATGAAAAAAATCGAAGCTATTATCCGGCCAGAAAAGTTGGACGAGGTCCGGCGCGCGCTCGAGCATTCTGGGTATCCGGGAATCATGATTACGGAGATTGAAGGCCACGGCCTTCAAAAAGGAATTACCCAACAGTGGCGTGGAGAGGAATACCGCGTGGATCTCCTTCCGAAAATCAAAGTTGAAATTGTAGCAGAAGACGATGGCGTCGACGCTATTATCGCTGCTATTTCCGAATCTGCTTACACGGGTAGCGTTGGGGACGGGAAGATTTTCGTCTACGACGTTGTGGAAGCCGTCCGGATTCGGACGCGGCAGCGCGGGCAGCAAGCATTAACCTGACGTGCTCATCAGCGCCAATTCCTGGAAGTTTCTTTACAAAAGCGCCTCTTCGATATAGGATAGCGGTTCCCCGCAAGGAGAAACAAGGCCGTAGTGAAAGAGCGGGGAATTTTTTTTTGTTGTTTCAGATTCAAGCAAGAATGGAATGTAAGGAGGAATTTCAATGACAACGTTGGTGAGCGAACGAGATCGGGAGGAAGAGTTGGCAGAAGCAACTCGCCCTTCAACTCCCGATGAAGTAAAAGAGTTCATTAAAAAGAATAAATTACAGGTCGTGGATTTCAAATTTAACGATTTGCCGGGTTTGTGGCAGCATTTTTCCATACCGACAGCGGATCTATTGGAAGACACGATTTGGAAAGACGGGATCGGTTTTGATGGTTCTTCGATTCGTGGATTTCAAAAGATCCAGGAATCCGATATGATTTTGAGGCCGGACGCTTCCACCGCGGTGATCGATCCAATTCTCCAGGTTCCGACGCTTAGCATTATTTGCGATATTTATGATCCTGTGACGAAGGAACCTTATTCCCGGGATCCCCGCTATGTCGCCAAAAAAGCAGAGGAGTATTTGAAGAAAACCAAGGTTGGCGACATGAGTTATTGGGGGCCGGAAGCCGAATTTTTCATCTTTGACAGTATCCGATTTGATCAAGGCGAGAATTTCGGCTATTACTATCTCGATTCTGTTGAAGGTGACTGGAACACGGGAAAAGATGAACAGCCAAATTTAGGTTACAAGCCACGGTACAAAGAAGGTTACTTTCCGGTCCCGCCTCACGATACGCTTCAAGACATCCGCAGTGAGATCATGATCAAACTGAGGGCAGTAGGCGTTCCGGTCGAGTGCCATCACCACGAGGTGGCAACAGCGGGGCAATGCGAAATCGATATCAGGTATTCACCACTTACGAGAATGGCGGATAACCTTTTGATGTACAAGTACGTGATTAAAAATGTCGCCCGCAAGTATAATAAAACCGCAACCTTTATGCCAAAGCCAATCTTTAATGACAATGGTTCTGGCATGCATGTTCACTCAAGTATCTGGAAGAACAATCAAAATCTCTTTTATGATTCAAAAGGTTACGCACTGACGAGCGAAACCTGCCGCTATTACATCGGCGGCCTTTTGAAGCATGCGCCTGCCATTATGGCATTTGCGGCGCCCACCACAAATTCGTACAAGCGGCTCGTGCCTGGCTTCGAAGCCCCGGTGAATCTCGTCTACTCGGCGCGTAATCGGTCAGCGGCATGCCGGATTCCTGTGTATTCAACTGCACCGTCCACGAAGCGGGTCGAGTTTCGTCCGCCGGATCCGAGCTGCAATCCTTATCTCACATTTGCAGCCATTTTGCTGGCCGGCGTCGATGGAATTCAGAACAAAATCGATCCGGGTCAAGCAGTCGACAGGAATATTTACGAGCTGGACGAGGAGGCTGCTTCCAAGATTAGGACGCTGCCAGGATCTTTGGAGGAAGCGCTCGATGCGATGGAAAACGATCAAGAGTTCTTAAAGCGCGGGGGCGTTTTCACCCAAGATGTGATTGATACCTGGCTTGAGTACAAGCGGACGGTTGAGATTCCAGCCGTTCGGTCCCGCCCGCACCCGCACGAATTTTACCTCTACTACGATATTTGATAGGATTTTGAGAAGGCACAGCGCAGTACAAGACACAAAAGGGGGACAGGTAAGTCAACCTGTCCCCCTTTTGTGTGTGTGGAGAGAGTTGTCTACGGCAGGCGTACCGTTTTTTGGATGAGCTCGACCACGACGTTTGCTGCCCGTCTCGAAGCACCTTCCGAACCAAGTTTCGTCTGAACCGCTTTTAGGTCGAGGATCATCTTTTCCCTCAGATCCTGGTGATCCAGTAAATACGCAGCTTCTTGCGCAATGGTTTCGGTGCGGACCTCGTGCTGAATGAATTCAGGCACGATCTTACGGCCGGCAACGACGTTGACAAGACCAATGTATGGGATTTGTATCAAATGGCGTCCCAGAAAGAACGTGGACCACGCCGTTTTGTATAAGATCACAAACGGAACTGAGACAAGCGCTGCTTCGAGTGTTGCGGTGCCGGATGAAACCATCGCGAAATCGCTGGCGAACAGGAGATCCGTACTGAGATTTCGAGTGCGCGTGATGGGGTAAGTTGGCTGCGCTTTCTGGATGATCCGTTCATACAGCTCTGGCGGGAGGGTAGGAGATTCTGAGACAAAGAAATGCACGCGCGGTCTTCTCGTGTCAATTGCTTTTGCGACGCGGAGCATTTCAGGAAGGATCCGCTCAACCTCTGTTCTCCTAGATCCGGAAAGGAGCGCAACAACTTTTGTTTCGTCCGACCCATTGTGAAGCCATTCGGAGCGAAGTTCATCGCGTCGCTTGCTCGGTGTCATCTGTCCTACCAAAGGATGGCCTACCCATGTGACCGGAACCCCCTTGCGTCTGTAAAGATCGGCTTCAAATTCAAAGAAGACGATCATATGGTCAACGGTCCTTCGAATCGTGTGAATCCTTCGGCCACCCCACGCCCAGATTTGAGGGGAGACGTAATAAATCACGGGGAATCGCCGGTTGATTTTTTTCGCAAAGCGAAGATTGAACCCTGGGGAGTCGATCAAGACAATCGCATCTGGTTGAAAGGATTCAACTGCCTGGAGCGCGTCGTAAAAAATGCTTCGGAAGGTGAAATATTTTCTTAAAACGTCACCGGCACCCAGCACCGCTTCTTTCGTGAGATCGTGAATCAGTTGAACTCCCGCTTGCGCCATCTTCACACCGCCTAAACCGCGGCATTCGAGGTTGGGCAGCAATTGTTTGAGCTCGCTCACGAGATGAGCCCCATGAGAATCTCCTGAGGCTTCTCCCGCAATGAGAAACAATTTTCCAGGGGGGATCATGTTCATAGCTGCATCGTCATTGCAGGGCGAGGTTTCATGCATTGCCGAAGCGCTAGAACGACACCGTCATTGCGAGGAAGCGTTCCAAAGAGATGACGAAGCAATCTCAGAGCGCGAGATTGCTTCGGCCATTGTCTGGGTTGCTGGCCTCGCAATGACGGATGATGATATGTGCGCCGCATGGAAAGATTAAAAGGAGGATGTCTTAGACGGCATGCGCTGGCGTTGGGGCGTTTTCCTGAATGGACGCAAGGATTCGATGTGCCAAGCAGAGGGCGTCACGAGCCTGCACGTCGGGCTTACCGTGCGAGGTGCCGCGGCCGACGGATCGCACGAAATCTTCAAGTTCTGCCCGGAGCGGTTCTTCCTTTTCGACAGTGATTTGCTCCCGACTGATTTTTCCACCTCCGCCAGAAAAAATGACGGATCCGCCGCGCTGTGTGGCGGAGAAGAGCGCTTGCGGAAAACTCGCCCTACGATAAATTTGAGCGGACTGGGCCACGTAATCCAAGGAGATGTACGCATCTTCTTGAAAGATTCGGATTTTTCGCTGCGCCTCAGGTGTCAGTCTCGATGCGGTGAGATCTGCGATGGCTTTGTTTTCAAACTTCATCCGCACATTCGCAATATCTTCATACGGCGTAAGGACGTTGACGCCGATCGCATCGATCGAGGCGATCTCGGATTTTACGAGCTGCAACACGAGGTCCAAATCGTGGATCATTAAGTCGAGCACGACGCCGCAATCGTTGATGCGTGGATTGAAAGGTCCGAGTCTATGAATTTCAATGAAACGAATGTCATGCGCTAGCTGTTGGACCCGTAAGTAACCGGCATTGTAACGTTCGAGGTGTCCTACCTTGAGCGTCAGATTCTTTTCTTTGGCGAGCTTAATGAGCTCGTCTGCCTCTCCGACCTCATAGGTCATCGGCTTTTCAATGAGGACGTGAACACCTCGCTCGAGTGCCGCTTTCGCAATTTCGTAGTGTGTTGACGTGGGGGTGACAATACTGACAAGGTCAACCGTGTGAAGAATCTTGCGGTAGTCTGTTGTCAGATCAAGACCAAAGGCTTTGGCCCGTTCGGATTTTTCGAGGTCGGTATCACAGAGCGCGGTCAGCTCGGCGTTTGGGAGTTCATGATAGAGTCGGGCATGTTCTTTACCAAGATGGCCAAGTCCAATGACGCCGGCTTTGAGTGTTTTCATAACTTGATATACGCCAACGGGATAAACGTCTCAGCGGAGAACAAATTGTAGCACACTCGAGGGAAGCGCGTCATCTGTTTCTTGTGTCCCGTTTTTGGGCACCTATGATAGAATCACAACTTGTTATGGGTATCTACTCGCGTCTCCTGTCCTATCTGAAGCCGCATCGCGGCCGGCTCCTTTTTGCGGTACTCTGCATGCTCGGTTACACCGTTGCCCATTCGCTCGTTTCGGTGACGGTCTTTCTTGTGTTAAACGGAATCCAAAATCAGGACCGCGTTGTGATCGACGACCTTCCTAAAGTAAGCTGGTTTGAGAAACTTCACCTTCCCGCATTGGATCTGCCTTCCATTGAATTTTCGACCACGTTCGTTCCGTTCATGGTGGTGGGCGTGTTCTTAGTCCGTGGCTTGTTTGAATATGCGTCGCGGTACCAAATGTCGATCGTCGGTCTGCGTGTGATTCGCAGGATTCGAGATCAGCTGTATGCGCACCTGACGAGGCTCTCCATGAATTTTTACTCGAAAGGAAGAACCGGGGACTTAATGAGCCGGACGGTCCAAGACGTGAGTGTCGTCCAAGCGGGCGTGACCGATGCACTCGTCGATTTAGTGAAAGAGCCGCTTGTCATTTTATTTCAAATTCCGCTCGTTTTCTTCTGGGGCGGGCCGTTTGCGTTCATTGCCTTAATTGTGTTTCCGGCGGTCCTCCTACCCATTAGCTTTCTAGGCCGGCGACTGCGGACGATCCAGCGCAAGATCCAAGAGCAAATCGCGGACATTAGTTCCCAAATGCAGGAAACCTTTAGCGGAATCAACGTTGTGAAAGCGTTCAATATGGAGCAGTATGAAGTTCGCAAATTTGAGGCGATCAATCGAAAGGTGTTTAATTTCTTAAAGCGTGCCGTCGTGATTACGACGGGACAGCGGCCGCTCGTTGAAGTAATGGGCGCTGTTGCGATTGCCTGTGCGATTTGGTATGGCATTCGTGTCCTGCCTCTTGACCGATTTGCTTCTTTTTTGACTTGCCTCTTCCTTTTTTATGAACCCCTTAAAAAATTAAGTAAAGTGAATGCAACGATCCAACAGTCTGTCGGCGCGAGCTACCGGATCTTTGAGCTTTTAAATGAGACGCCGCAAATTCAAAACCGACCGGACTCAATTACGCTTGAGGGCCAGATCGATTCGGTTGAGTTTTCCAAAGTCTCACTTGCTTATGAGAGAGGAGGAGAGGTGCTCAGAGAGATCGATTTTTTAGTTCGAGCGGATGAAATTGTCGCCATTGTTGGGACAAGCGGCGCCGGAAAAACTTCGCTCGTGAACCTCCTGCCACGGTTTTACGATCCTACGAAAGGTGTCCTGAAAATCAACGGGTTCGATCTCCGAAATTATGAGGTCCACTCGCTTCGCGCGAAGATCGGGATCGTAACGCAGGACACTTTTTTATTTAATACGACGGTTTATGAAAATATTGCCTACGGCCGATTGGAAGCGTCGGTTGAAGAAATCAAAGAAGCTGCAAAGGCAGCCTTCGCAGACGAGTTTATTCAAGCGCTTCCGACAGGTTACGGAACCGTGATCGGTGAACGGGGCGTCACACTTTCGGGCGGCCAGCGTCAGAGACTCGCAATTGCGCGCGCGCTCTTAAAAAATCCGCCGATTTTAATTCTCGACGAAGCAACGTCACAGCTCGACACGGAAAGCGAGCGCGAAGTCCAGCGCGCGCTCGAGCGGCTCATGGCGAATCGAACTGTTTTTGTCATTGCCCACAGACTGTCCACAATCCAAAATGCCGATCGGATCCTCGTGCTCGATCAAGGCCGACTGGTTCAGTCGGGCACAAATGAAACCCTCCTCAAAGAAGGCGGCGTTTACAAGCGCCTCTACGATCTTCAGTTCAATGTCTAGATGAAGGTGTCAGACACCGGTGTCTGACACCTTTTCTTGTTTGTCTACAGTAACTTACGAAAAAGTAAAGTATTTTACTTTCTGCTATTGACTGTTGCTTGATTACTGTGTATACTTGTTTCTAAATTGATTTAAATAGATGTCATAAAATGATCCATCAAGCTAATAAAATCACAGCACTTCTGACAGCCTTCTT
>Ga0156289_1065_pt1 | contig 18170 bp, 20 predicted proteins | sample RifCSPlowO2_12_FD_116157 | JGI IMG/M metagenome (GOLD analysis project Ga0156289, IMG submission 116157) | Omnitrophica bacterium RIFCSPLOWO2_12_FULL_50_11
TAAGCGCTCCTTCGTAGCGGCGATTGAGAATGTCCATGACAAAAAGGAGCGGGGTACCTAATAAGCAGGTGGTGCTCCGGCTCTTTTTTTGCGTTCCGTTTTTCCTGTGTGTATTCGCGTCCGGTTGTACGACGCTGTCAAACCTTCCTGGAAGTCCTTCGGCTAAGACCTTCACGATGCCCGCTTCCTTTGAAGAAGCATGGAGAGCTTCGCTCATGACCTTGATTGCCGAGTACATACCGATTGAGACACAGGATGAAGAAGGCGGGACGGTTAAAACCAGCGAGTTTAAAATTCAACCAAACGAATTTCAAAAGTGGGCGCACAAAGCGTTTGTGTCGTCCGATGGATATGGACAAGCTCGACTTCGCCTGTTATCGATCGATCGAGAAAGAACGAGACTAGAGATCGCAGCACAATTTCGAGGTGAAAGCACGAGCATGGTTCCTGCGACGGGACGATATTACGAATCCACCGGTGCTTTTGAAAGCCAACTCGCAGCACGGATTCATGCGTACGTGATTTTAAACAAATATCCCAAGCTGCTTCAGCTTGTTACGGGCTGCAACTTCAGATGGAATGAGCAAATTGAACACTACGAAATTTCTGGTGTCGAACCTGGGAGCTTCGGGGAAGCCCAAGGATTTCAAAATGGAGATATCGTGATACAACTGGACGGTATCAATATGACGATGGAAAACTTCTTTGCGACACTTGTATCGATTGAGCAAACGGAAACAAAAACCTTCTTTCTAGACCGTGGAGGGAAAGGCGTGCTTCTAGAAGCCACGATTTTTTATTTGCCTAACGACTTGCCATGGTTTGGGTTTCACGTAGGGCGCGATATCGAGACAGGACGATTCCAAGTGACGGACATCATCGAAGATTCCCCTGCTGAAGACGCAGGCTTAATGGTAGGCGATCTGTTGCTTCAAGAGGAGGAGATTCCGCTCGCGGGTTGGTATGAGTATTACCGAGCCATGAGTGGAGCCCGTGTGGGCGTCGAGCGGAACTTTTTAATCTGGCGCGATGGAAGTGAGCGATGGTTAACCATGCGGGCAGAACCGCCTAGATCTTGAGCCCGGCGTCCATTACCCACCACTCAATAAAATCCTTGACGCACAATTTGTTTTGAATAGGATTTTCTCCGATTTGGACGTAGTATTAATAAGTCGAGTTTGGCACTTTTCCCCTCTCCCGCTTGGGAGAGGGTAGGGTGAGGGGTAAGCGGCCACTCTACCCCCTCAACCTAACCTTCTCCCCCCTTGGGGGAGAAGGGATGTTGCGAGAAAGTGCCAAACTCGAGATTAATAACTGAATCTTTGCAAAATGCCTTCCTAGATAATTCCTTCCCCCCTTGTGGGGGAAGGTTAGGATGGGGGGATTATCTGATGTCGTCACCCCCACCTTTGTTCTCCCCCATCAAGGGGGAGGAGGTTTGGCTCATTTTGCAAAAGCTCAGTTAATAAGATAAATTCCTGATTGGACTGACAGCGAAGTCGCCACTGCGGGAGGAGGCCAAATGCAGAAGCAGAAGGATCAGATACGTGATCTCGGAGTCTTGCTCCAGAAGAAGGGCTTAAAACTCACCTATGAAAGAAAGCGGATTTTCGAAGAAGTAGGAAAGCTTAGGGAGCATTTTGACGCAGACGGGCTCTATGAGCGATTTAAAAGGAAGGGCGAACGGATTGCCCGAGGCACCGTTTACAGAACCCTTCCGCTTCTTCTCGAATGCGGCGTTGTGCAAAAATCAGCCGGAACCGGGAAGAAGGAGTTTTTTGAGCGCACAAGTTTTAAGGGTCATCACGACCACATGGTTTGTATCCGTTGCGGCAAGATCATCGAATTCCACAGTGAGGCCGTAGAGAGAGCCCAAGCGAAAGCTTGTGAAGACTTTCATTTTAAGTTGGTGTTTCATGACCACCGCCTCTTCGGTCATTGCAAGAATTGCCGTAACCGTTCAGTCCCGCCATCCTGAGCCGGGAACAACTTTCCTTCCGATACCGTAGGTGTGACGCCCGTCACAGAGCCCTCATTCCTAATTAAGATAAAATCTCAATAGGATCTTATCTTATTCGAATCTTTCGCAGCGAGGAACAGGTTTTTCTCGCCCATTTAAACCGTCATTGCCTGCCTCGCTGGCAGGCGGGCGAGGATGGGATCCAGGCAAAGACGAAGCAATAGCTCCCTCCGTCATTACGAGGAAGCATACCGGGCATGGACGAAGTAATCTCGGATCGAAGATTGCTTCCGCCACACTACCGGCGGACAAGTCGGCAACGCTTTGGGACTCCGCCCGCAATGACGGAGGGAGCTATTGCGTCGGGATCTCTTTTGTTTGCTGCCGCGCAATGACATATGAAAACTACTGCGCGGACTACTGTGCACGCCAAAGTGACAAAAAGGATGTGAAAAATGTTTGAATCATTCGTAATTATGCTGCGAGAAGGAATCGAAGCGGCCCTGGTGATCGGAATCATGATGGTCGTACTGAAGCGAACCGCTCGCCGTGATCTTGAGTCGTCTGTATTCTGGGGCCTTGGCCTTGCGGTTTTGGCGAGCATTGGGGCTGCATTTGCCCTCAACCGCTTGCCCATTAATGAAGAAGCTTATGAAGGCACTCTTTACATGGTTTCCGCCGTCTTTGTGGCTTCTATGATGTGGTGGATGCACCTAAAAGCGAAAACGCTTCGGATGGAGATCGAGAAACTGGTGCTTGACACGATTGGGCGGGCATCTTCACGACCAAGCTTAAAAGAATCGTGGGGCCTTGGGACGTTTGCGTTTCTTATGGTGTTCCGTGAGGGTGCCGAAACAGTCATGTTCCTCTCTGCCGTCAACCTGACAACAGATGCCGTTCTCAGTTTTGTTGGCGCCCTGCTTGGTTTAACTCTAGCCGTAATTTTTTGCGTCATGTTCATCAAGGGTAGTCTTCAGGTCGATGTGCGCAGATTTTTTGCGGTGACGGAATGGGTCCTTGGCATTTTTGTCGCGCAGCTCTTAATTAATGGTTATCATGAATTCTCAGAGACCGGAGTCCTCCCGGCGACTCAAGCGAGCATGGCGTTCGTCGGTCCCATGGTACGTAACAATTCGCTTTTTATCCTTGCGTTGATTGCGTTGCCGCTCTTCATTTGGTTCACGCAGGAACCTCGCGAGAGCAAGTTAGGCTCCGGAGCATCAGAAGTAGAGAAACGTCTCGCTCGCGCAAAGACAAACCGCGAGCGAAATTACCGGTATGGTGCTATGGCAAGCGCACTGGTTGTACTTCTCTTTGTGGGAATCGTTTACGCCAAGGAGCTTGTGCCCAAAACGTTAACGGTTCCCGAACCAGTGCTCAGGGAAGGCGATTTTGTTGTGATACCTCTTGAAAAACTTGCGGACGAGAAAATGCATCGTTTGGGCTACCCGATCGGGGAACGGATGGTGCGCTTTTTGGCTATGAAGACAGCCGACGGCAGGTATCGAACGGGCTTGGACGTATGCCGGATTTGCGGTGATTTTGGCTACATTCAAGAAGGCCAGAATCTCGTGTGTCTCAACTGTGCCGCCGAGATTGCTCCTATAACCCTCGGGCATTCGGGCGGATGCAACCCTCTGCCGCTTGAGAGCACTGTAAAGGAGGGGAAACTTTTGATTCCGGTTCAGGCGTTGGAGAGTCAAGCGCCGAAATTTCATGCCCAACCGGCCTTAGAGGAAATCGATCCCGTATGCGGCATGCGTGTCAAGTTGAGTGACGCTGCGGCTTTTGAAACCTACGAGGGGAGGACGTATCACTTTTGCAGCATCAAATGCCAAAACGCGTTTCAGGCAGATCCATCGCAATTCGTCAAATGAGAAGATAAAGGATCATGTTCTGGAGAATATTGTTTGACTCAATCGTTCGAAGGAAGAAACGCAAGGGGCTCGCTATTTTAGCGGTCTGGATCGGAATCAGCCTCGTCGTTGGACTTTTGATGTTAAGTCTCGATACGGGGGACAAGATGAATCTTGAACTCCGTTCCTTCGGCGCGAACATCAAGGTGATGCCGGTTTCATCATCCATCCCCGTTACGGTTGGAGACTACGCGTTAACTCCTTCAATGGATTCCAGTTATCTGACGGGTCGGGGAGCTTCCCCCCGACCCGTCATCCTGAGCGAAGCGAAGGATCTCAGATCCTTCGGCCCGTTGGGCCTCAGGATGAGCCGTCTTCATCCGAAAATAACTCCCCGACGGCTCAGTTATCTCGAGGAAAGCGATTTTCCAAAGTTGAAAGAAATATTCTGGCGAAATAATATCATGGGAATCGTTCCGCGCCTTTGGACGGAAGGCGAGGTTAACGGAAGTACGGTGCCCATTCTTGGCTTATGGCTGGAGCGAAGGATTCCAACGGAAACAGGAGAAGATTTCGTGACGGGTGCCACGCAACTTTACAAGCATTGGTCGATTCGAGGGAGCTGGCCATCGCGCGGAGATGAAAGAACTTGCCTCATGGGAGTGGAGCTCGCCCGAAGATTCAGCGTTTCTTTAGGAGACACGCTTGAGGTGAAAGGCCAGAGAGGGTCTATTCGTTTCCAAGTTTCTGGCATTGTTTCCACGGGCACTCAAGAAGATTCCTCTGTGATCACTTCTCTGGATACCGTTCAGAGGTTAACCGGCCTCGAAGGGAAAGTTTCCGAAGCCGATGTGAGTGCGTTAACTACGCCTGAAAATAAGTTGGCGGAGAAGTATCGGCTCAGTCCACAATCACTTGCCCCTGTCGAATATGAAAGATGGTCTTGTACTCCGTATCCCGAAAACGTTGCGTCGGGGATCCAAGACGCGATCCCAAATTCAGCAGCACGTGTCATACGCAGAGTCTCTGAAACTCAGGGCGCTGTGTTAACTCGCATTAAGGGATTAGTGTTTTTTCTGGCGATCGTCACACTTATTTCCTGCTCCCTCAGCATCATGGGAATTCTTGCTTCGGCTGTTTTGGAGAGACGACCTGAAGTTGCGCTCCTTCAGGCGATCGGGGCCGAGCGCTCACATGTCTTGACATTTTTTTTGGTTGAGGTTGCGTTATTGGGGATTGTGGGAGGATTTTTGGGAGGAATGACAGGTTCTTGGATCGGGCAGGAGCTCGTACAAGCTATCTTTGCGAGCAAGGCTAACGATCATCTGGCACTTGTGATCTTATCTCCATTTTTGGGACTTGGGGTGGCATCGTTAGGGAGTTTGCGGCCTGTCTTGCAGGCGCTCGGCGAGGATACCGCGCAGGTACTTCATGGGAATTGATCCCTCGGGAAGTTTTTTCTTTCTTCCCGAGGGATCATCCTGATCCCACCAACGGCGGGAGAAAGATCTTTGGTCATTTAATCGGTGAAGAGATGATAGGGAAAATGGTGAGGGAGTCTCTGCTTGAAAATATCCGAGTCACAGGCTGGACTTTGGTTGCGCTCACCACGAGCGCCGCGCTTGTTGCCATGTTCGTTACCATGTCTTTTGATCTCGAGAGAAAGATGACGCGCACGTTAAGGAAGCTCGGCCCTAATGCGGTAGCTTCTCCTCATTTTTTGAGTGCTGAAAGAGAGGGAAACTTAGACCTGTGGAAAGAATTTGAAGATCTGGTGAACCGGGAAAACATGGCAGCGGCAAAGTTATCTTTAGAGGTCGTGACCGTTCGAGGCAAACCCATTGTCCTTGCAATGTCTGATCCGGGCGAGCTCGCCCGAATGACGCCTTACTGGTTCGTTTCGGGCGATCGAGCCCGTGCGGGAAGCGAATGCCTCGTCGGAAAACGCGTCGCTCGATTACTAACGTTAGAACCCGGCATGTCCATTGGCGTTCATTCGACCTCTGATTCAAATGAAGTCACCCATTACACAATCACAGGCATTATTGTTTCGGGGGATGAACATGAAGACCGGATATTTGTTCCCCAGCTGCCCTCGCCCTCTTTAAAGCCTCGTCTCACGTACGCACTTCTTTCTGTTCCGGGAGGTGAAGAGGGTATTGAACGGTTGAACGCAGCACTTCACAAAGCGCAGAGTGCGATCGAAATCAAACCGCTTCGGGAAATCCTCCACGGAGAGAAAAGCACACTGGAAAAAATGGATTTGCTTTCCAGTATCGCTCTGCTGGCGGTCTTGGTACTGACCGTGCTGGGCGTTTCCTCAGCTTTGCTCTCCCGTGTCGTGGAGCGGAGAAAGGAGTTCGCATTGTTACAGGCGATTGGGGCCACAAAGCGTTCGTTGATCGGTTTTTTGCTGCTGGAAGGCGTTGTGATGGGAGCTGCGGCATCTATCGGCGGTTTTATTTTAGGAACTTTGATTTCTGAAATAATGGTTCGGCAAATTTTTCATGTTTCTGTAACACCCCAGGTCATCGCATTTCCCATCACGTGCATGATCATCCTGGGAGTGACATTACTGACGAGCAGTGCGGGCGTCATCCGGGCTTTGAAGATCGAACCCGCGCTGGCGTTAAGAGGAGAATGAAGGTGATGAGATGAAAACGCCGGTTGTGATTCTGGATCAGGTAGATAAATATTATCCGAAGGGCGTGCATGCCCTTCGGGAAATAAATCTCCAGATTGACCAAGGTGAATGGACAGCCGTTATGGGCCCTTCCGGTTCAGGAAAGACCACGTTACTCAACCTTCTTGACGGCCTGGACCGCCCGACAAGCGGCCGGATCGAAATATTGGGCGTCGATACGAACCGGTTTGGCGCTGATGAGTGGACGGTCTTTAGGCGTGAACATATCGGGCTTGTGTTTCAGCAATTTTATTTGATTCCCTATCTTACGGCATTGGAAAATGTGATGCTGGCGCAGTACTATCACTCGATGGTAGATAAAAAGCAAGCGATGAGGGCATTGGAGCGGATCGGGCTTTCAGACCGCGCGCGCCATCTTCCTTCCCAGCTTTCCGGAGGTGAGCAGCAACGGGCGTGCATTGCGCGCGCTTTGATTAATGCACCCAAGATCATTCTGGCCGACGAACCAACCGGTAATCTTGATGAGGAAAACGAAAAAACAGTGATGGATATTTTTCGTGAGCTCGACTTGGAAGGGCAAACGATCGTGATGGTCACGCATAATCCCGAACTGGGCAAATTGGCCGATCGGCGGATCTATTTAGAGTACGGCAGGGTAACCGCATTTCATTGACATAATTGGGTAAGCGCATTCCAGCGTAGAGAATATTTGTCTCCTCAAGCTTGACTTTTCCATCCGGCCTTTTTAAGATGACTTCTTGGCAGAACTATTACCAGCCGGTGATGAGCACGGGACTAGGAAGAGAACGGGAATTTGTGGTCCGGCGCGGAGGAGAGTTGATGTCGGTTGTTGTAAAACCCCGGCCGTTTGAGGTGGTGAAGCAATAAGGTCTCGAAGATGGTGACCCTACCGCTTGAATATGTTCACGGCGTTTTGATCGCGATCTCGGCAAGCGGGATCGTATTGGGCATCTTGTCGGCATTTTCGCCCGTGAGGTCGATCGAACTTTATCAGTGGATCATGAGGCGATTTAACTGGCGTGTGGATCCGCTCGACTGGCGAAGGGAGCTTCGAAATACACGAGTACTTGGGGCGTTGATGACGCTCGTGAGCGTTCTTATTCTGGCTGCGCTTTATTGCCCTCAATTTCAGCTGCGTTTTTGGTGAGGAAAACCACGCGGTTTTTAAAAACTTCGACGACACCGGGACCGACCTGAAAGAACCGTTCCAGTCCCCCACCACTTTTAATATCGGTGGTTTGAACAGCCTTATCTGACACATCATTTCGAAAGTGGTGGGGGACCAGGCGCGACGCTTCGCGAATCTTGACCTTTCCGCCGCTTGAGCGGCCGATGAGCGGAGCGTGATGCGCCAGCACACCGAAGAAACCTTCCACACCCGGCGCTACGAGGGATGAAATCGTTCCCTCGTAAAATGTTTTATCAGGCGTCAGGATTTCGAATTGGAAATTACGCTCCATGATCTACTTTTTTCCCGCTTCTTCGAGCACTTCGTCAATCGAACCTTTCATGTAAAACGCTTGTTCCGGAATATGATCCAATTCGCCCTCGATAAGCATCTTGAACCCCCGCACAGCTTCTTCGCGCTTAACGTATTTCCCTTTTCGGCCGGTAAAGGCTTCGGCCACAAAAAAAGGTTGTGACAGAAACTTTTCAATCTTCCGGGCCCGCATGACCGCGGCTCTGTCTTCGGGGGAAAGCTCGTTAACGCCGAGGATCGCGATGATATCGCGAAGGTCTTTGTAACGTTGAAGCGTCTTTTGAACCTGCCGCGCCACGTCGTAGTGCTCCGTCCCTAGAATTTTCGGATCAAGCATTCGCGAAGTCGAGTCCAGTGGATCCACAGCGGGGTAGATCCCGAGTTCTGCAATCTGGCGCGAAAGGACGGTCGTTGCGTCCAAATGCGAGAAAGCAGCGGCGGGCGCAGGATCAGTCAAGTCGTCTGCGGGGACGTAGATCGCTTGTACGGAGGTAATAGAACCGGCTTTTGTCGAAGCAATTCGTTCCTGGAGTTGCGCCATCTCTGTTCCTAAGGTGGGCTGGTAACCGACCGCGGACGGCATCCGGCCAAGAAGAGCGGAGACTTCCGAGCCGGCTTGTACGAAGCGGAAAATGTTGTCGATAAAGACAAGCACATCCTGATGCGCTTCATCGCGGAAGTATTCCGCCATCGCAAGCCCGCTTAGTGCGACACGGAACCGCGCCCCTGGGGGTTCGTTCATTTGACCAAACACAAGCGAAGTCTTACTGACGACTCCGGATTCATTGAGTTCTAGCCAAAGATCGTTTCCTTCGCGCGTCCGTTCACCCACGCCGCAAAATACAGACACGCCGCCGTGTTCGGTCGCAAGGTTGTGAATGAGTTCCATGATGATGACGGTTTTTCCGACGCCCGCGCCGCCAAAGAGCCCAACCTTGCCCCCTTTGGCATATGGGGCGAGAAGGTCAATCACTTTAATTCCGGTTTCAAACATCTCCGTGACCGGAAGGAGATCTTCAAAAGAGGGCGGAGGGCGGTGGATTCCGTACCGCTTCTTGGGATCTTTGACAGGGCCCTTTTCGTCGATCGGTTCGCCCAGCAGATTGAAAATGCGGCCCAGCGTTTGTTCCCCCACAGGGACCGAAATTGGAGCTCCCGTATCGACCGCTTTCATTCCACGCACAAGACCGTCTGTTGTCGCAAGCGCAATACAACGGACCACATTGTCACCTACATGTTGGGACACTTCGAGCGTTAAATCAATTTTTCTGTCTGGGTCTTCTATTTTAATTGCGTTGAAGAGCTTCGGCAATTTTTCAGCAGCGAACTGAATGTCGACCGTAGGACCAATCACTTGCAGGATCGTACCAACTTCCACGAGAACCTCCTACACTCATCCGCAACGACATGGTTGCATTTCCGAACCGTAGGGGCGCGATTTATCGCGCCCCTACAATGGTGTTTTTGAGACGCCGTCCCCGCAATGACGGACAATCCTCTACCTCTCCTTTTGAGCGCGCGAACCGGAGACGACTTCGATTAACTCCTTCGTAATCGTCGCTTGACGTACTTTATTTCGGAGCAGCGTCAGTGAATCAATCATTTTTTTCGCATTGTCTGTGGCTTGGCGCATGGCCATCATGCGCGAAGCTTGTTCCGCGACGAGAGCGTGTTTGACGAACTGTGCGACGGTTGTCTCGATATATTCCGGCAAGATGATTTCTAGGATTTGATCTAAGTCCGGTTCCAAAATGTAATCGACCGGTACCGGCTCGAAGAAGCCCTGGGGTTCCTGCGGTATGGACGATTCAATCGGAAACAACATACAGATCCGCGGTTTAAGAGAAGCGAGCGACTGAACATGGGTGTAGATAAAGACAGTTTCGTCGGTTTCCTGATTCGCGAACGATTCGGTGGCTATTTTGGTGACTTCGCGAATCATGCCGTCCACTTGCTGCGGACGTGGAATGGCTAACTCCCTCAATACCGTTTGTTTATTTCTTTTCAGATAAGCAGCACCATTCCGGCCGAGGGTGATGAACTGGATCGAAGAAGTAAAGCCGCGGGAAGTCAAAAATTGGTTCGCGCGGTCGATCACATTAGAGTTGTAGGAACCGCACAGGCCTGTGTCTGAAGTAATCAGAAACACAAGCGTTCTTTTCACTTCAGCACGCTCGGCGAGAAGCGGATGAGCAAGGGGTTTTTCGCGGACGAGAGTACGCAGCATGCGCGCGAGTTCAGAAATGTAACGGTTTGAACAAGCGAGCAAATCCTGAAGCCGCTTAAGCTTCGCAGCCGCGACCATTTCCATCGCGTGCGTCATTTTTTTCGTTCCTTCGACGCTTTTTATTCGGCGCCGAACTTGCCTTAGAGATGCAGACATATTAGTTGCCGTGGCGTGTCAGGAATTCTTTTTTGAAGGCGCTCAAAGCTTCAATGAGCCTTTTTTCAATCGTTTCACTTAAGACTTTTTCTTTCACGATGTCATGCACAACCGCGCTGTATTTAGTCTCCATGAACTTATACAGCTCCGCTTCAAACGTTTTCACAAGATCCAGCCGGATATCGTCTAGGTAACCTTTGTTGCCCGCATAGATCGCAATCACTTGACGCTCGAGCGGAACGCAAGCGAGCGTATCTTGCTTTAGGATTTCGACCATTCGATCGCCGTGCGTCAGTTGGTTTTTGGTAGCTTGGTCTAAGTCTGCCGAAAGCTGGGCAAAAGCAGCGAGCTCGCGGTGTTGTGCGAGACTCAAACGGAGCATCCCGGCCACTTGTTTCATAATTTTGGTTTGGGCATTGCCGCCTACGCGGGAAACTGAAAGGCCAACGTTAATCGCAGGACGGATGCCGGCGTAGAAAAGATCTGCTTCGAGGTAGATTTGGCCGTCCGTAATTGAGATCACGTTTGTGGGAATGTAACTTGCGATGTCACCTGCCTGTGTTTCGATGATCGGAAGTGCGGTTAGGGAACCGCCGCCTTCTTCATCTCTCAGCTTTGCGGCACGCTCAAGAAGGCGCGAGTGTAGATAAAACACGTCGCCTGGATACGCTTCTCGGCCAGGCGGTCTCTGGAGTAAGAGAGAAAGCTGCCGGTAGGCTTGTGCATGTTTTGAGAGATCATCGTAGATCACAAGGGCGTGTTTGCCATTGTAAAGGTATTCTTCGCCCATCGCGCAGCCGGCGTACGGTGCCAAATATTGGAGCGGTGCCGGATCTTCTGACGAGGCCACGACCATCGTCGTGTATTCCATTGCCTCTTGTTCTTCAAGCATTTTGGCGAGCGCCACGACACTGGAAAGCTTCTGGCCGACGGCAACGTAGATACAGTGTACGCCCTGGCCTTTTTGATTCACAATGGTGTCCATCGCGATGGACGTTTTCCCGGTTTGGCGGTCGCCGATAATGAGCTCCCGTTGTCCACGGCCAATCGGAATCATGGAATCGATCGCTTTAATTCCGGTTTGCAGCGGCTCCTTAACGGGTTGACGGCGTACCACATTAGGCGGAACGCATTCCACCGGCCGAAAGGTTTTGGCCGGCACGGGGCCCTTGGAATCAAGCGGCTCGCCGAGAGGATTGACGATTCGGCCAAGCAGGGCATTACCGGTGGGAACCTGAACAATCCTTTTAGTCCTTCGGACGAGACTCCCTTCTTTTAGGTCGGCGTCGCTTCCTAAGATGACGATGCCGACGTTGTTTGCCTCAAGGTTAAATGCGATGCCGTACGTATGGTCTGAACATTGAACGAGTTCGCTTGCCATCACATCATCCAAGCCGTAAACTCGCGCGATGCCGTCTCCTGTCTGAAGGACGTAACCGACAGACTCCATTTGGAGTCTCTTCTCGAATTTCTGAATCTCTGACTTAATTGCGGAAGTGACTTCCTCGGGTTTTAACATCTCAAACCTTCGCCATGGTCAATTGTGAATCGAGTGAGTCTAATTTGGTCCGCAGCGAACCGTCGAGCAGGCGGTTGCCAAGGCAGATTCGTACTCCGCCCAAAAGGCTGGGATCCGCCTGCAAGTTCAACACGATTTTTTTTGCCGTCATTTTTTCAAGCGCTTTCTTCAGCAGCTCGACGACGTTTGGATCTAACCGGCGTGCGGTGACAGCTGTTGCTTCTTGAACGCCTCTTTTTTCATTGAGTTTGTTATGAAGCTGCCTTGCCATCGCACTGAAAAGATCAATCCGCCCTTTTTCGACAAGGAGCGTGAGAAATCGTTCAAGGAGTAGAGGCGGTTCATGAACCGCCTCTACGGTTAAGATATTTTTAATCAACGCACGTTTTTCTTCGCGCGTTACAAGGGGGTTTTCAAGGAGATCGAGAAACTTCGGCTGGTTTCTCATGGCTCTGGAAAGCACGTCAATTTCATGCGCAAAGGTTTCGCTTTTGCCTTGTTCTTCTGCAAGTTCAAAGACGGAACGTGCGTAACGGTCAACGATTTGATACGGCTTCATCCCCCACGACGGATCCCTAACACTTTCATAAAATGGCTTACTTTCTGTTTCATTTTCCCCTACCAATTACGGCAACGTCATCCACTGAAAAGTGGTGGGGGATCATTTAAGTTTTTCTAAGTCACTGATGAAATCAAGGACAAGCGCTTTGTCCTTTTTGTCATCCATTTTTTCGTTGATTAAGCGCTCCGTCGCGGCAAGAGTTAGATCCGCGATTTCGTCTCGAAGCTGAGCTTTTGCTTTTTCGGTTTCAAGGTGAATGTCTTCTTTCGCTTTTTCAAGCACTGCGCGCGCTTCCGTACGGGCACGATCCTGAATTTCTCGCGCAATTCTTTTGCCCTCATCTACCGCCGCTTGAATCTTCGCACGTGCTTCTTCTTGAATATGCGTCTCGCGGCGCTCGTAGTCCGCTTTTAAATTCTCGACTTCTCGTTTCGTGTTTTCGATCTCTTCTAACCCTCTCGCGATTTTCTCGCGCCGGTCGTCAAGAAGTTGAAGCAGCGGTCCCCAAGCAAACTTTTTTAAGAGGAGGACGAGCAGAGTGAACGCGACCGCTTGAGTCAAGATTTCCGGTATGGAAATATTCATGGACGTGAAAAAGGGAAGATCAGTGCCCGATTTTCCCCATTAAGAGCATGACGGTCAGCAGGGCGTAAATCGTAAGGGCTTCGATGAAGGCACAGCCGATGATCATCGCGGTTTGAATTTTGCCCGAGGCTTCCGGTTGTCTGCCGATCGCTTGCATCGCTTCGCCAATCGCCCGGGAAAGACCGAGTGCTGAGCCAAATGCGGCGATCGCAACTGCAATGGGTAAGGTCCAAGAAAGTGCGGTGGAAAAGTCCATAGAATACTCCTTTCGTTCGTGATCCTTCGCCCCGCAAATAAAATTCTGCGGCGCTCAGGATGGCGCGTTCGGGAAATGTATTTTCCCGAACGCGTCAGTTAGTGCGCATGTTCTTCATGCGGCAACACGAGTGAAATGTAAATGGCACTTAAAACCGTAAACACAAGCGCCTGAATTGCGCCGAAAAGAAGAGACAGTAACATAAACGGAAACTGGAGTGGAAGTCCGACCGGACTCTTCACAAACGAAAGAACGAGGAGACCAAGGACCACCATTGTCCCTATTAAAGCATCTTCTCCCAAGATATTACCGAATAATCGCAGCGCTAAGCTGACCGGCCGAATCAGCTCGCCCATGATGTGGATCGGCAGTAAGAGCGGCACCATGAACCAGCCGATGAGGTCCCTTGGGTTTCCCATCAGGTGGTCAAAGTAACCAATGAGACCGTTTTCTTTCATGCTGACCGCTTGAACGTAGAAGAAAACACAAGCGGCAAGTGCGATCGTGGTATTCACGTTTGACGTTGGGGATTTCATCGTGGGGACAATCCCCATGTAATTTTGAAGCAGAATAAAGAAGAAAAGTGTTCCAACGAAAGGGGTGTGTTGGCGGCCCTTAGGACCAATGATGCCGACAACGAGGTTGTCTAGGCTTTCGACTGCGAACTCCACCGCGTTTTGTACGCCGCTCGGAATGAGCGATTTTTTACGTGTCGCGAGAAAACCGACGAGGATGAGGAAACCGGCAGCGGTAAGGCTGAACACCACATTTTCCCAGTGGTGAAGGAACTGAACCCATGGAACGGCGGGAAAGTACTCGTTAAGAGCGGTGACCCAATTCGCAACTTCTTTGACTCCAGCGGCTGCGATGAAATTAGATCCCGCGTAGAAAAGTGCTTCCTGCGTCATCAGTTACTCTGCGTTTTTGCTCGCGCGTTTAATGAGTTCTAAAACCTGCTTCGTGCCTGCGATGAACCCCAGTACACTCATCACTGTTTTGCCCCACGGCTCGGTAGACCAACTCTGATCGATCCAAGTACCGATCAAGAAACCAACGATCGGTCCTGCTGCGAGCACTGTCGGAATCAACACGGCGTATCCGATGCTCCGAACCAAAGTGTAGGGTTTTTTTTGATTTACCAAGAACGGTGTAAGTTATTGACAGTGTTAAAGTAAGGGCAATTTTCAAATGACCCGTGTTCCGAAATCGTTTAGAGTTTTTCATTATCTAGAAACACCACCAAAATGTCAAATTATTTTGGCAAAATATAACCTGTAGCCCCTGAACCTACTTCAGGTAAAATATGAGCTGCACAAGGAGTGCGAGGATCGTACGGAAAAAGGAAGAGGAGGCACCGCCAATGGCATTCAATAAAGCTGAGGAGCTCTACCAAGCAGCAAGAAACGCGAAAGTAGATCTGGACAAAGCTAGCACGAAGGAAGAAATCGTCAATGCTTACAAAAAACACATTGCGATTGGTTACAAAAGCCTAGGCCGCCTGCTGGTCGGGCAATCGGCAGAGGAAGCTGTCAGAAAGTGGGCAAGTCGACTTGGGAAGTGATTGAACCCTCGTGGAGTTTTCTCTCTACCCGAGGGTTCATCCTGAGCGAAGCGAAGGATCTCGCGAGATCCTTCAGGCCGGAGCCTGCCCTGAGGACGGGATCCTTCGGCCCTTCGGGCCTCAGGATGACGGCGAAGGAGTACCTCTCGACCTCTCGAAAGGCTCGACATGCTTTTGTTTAGAAGGATCGTATTTTATCTTTTTTTGACTGTATTCCTCATCGGAGCGCCGCTGATCGTTTTTTATGCACTGGGATATATTTATAAGCCGGGTGAGGAGAAAGGGATTGTCAAAACGGGCGTGGTTTATTTATCAAGCGCCCCTCCTGGCGCCACCATTTACGTCGGTAAGCGGCGTTATTATGAAAAAACGCCTGCTACGATTCGTGAGTTGCTTGCAGGTGAGTATCCCATCAAACTGGTTCTAAAAGATTATATCCCCTGGATCCAGAGTGTGTCGGTTGAGCAAGGAAAGGCGACCGTGCTTGATAAAATTCTGCTCCGCCCCAGGAAAAAAAATATGACACGACTTACGGAAAGAAGATACCAGCGTCTCATTCCTATTGCTTTAACGGAGTATCTATTACTTGAGCGCGGAACAGCACTCGGGCAAATGGAGGTTTATAGTTGGGAAAAAGATGTCACTTGGCCCATGCTTCCTAAAAGCGTTCTTAGCAAAGCCAAGGTGACAAAGGTCTATACCGAAGAAGACAGTCCCTACGCAATTCTCCGGGCAGCAGATAAAGGAGGTGAAAGATATCTTTGGACAAAGCTCTCAAAAGAACGTGAAAAGGCGCAGGATATTACCGATCTGTTTGTCGAAAAGCCGGATAAAATCGATTGGCCTCCCGGGCAAAGCCGTTATCTTTTTTCTTTTCACGGCAATTATCTTAACCGATTAGATCTTGACTCTATGACGGTGATGCCGAAATTTGCAGAACAGATACAGGGTTATGGTTTTAGTGCACGGGAACTTTATGTTCTTCAAGGGGAGGACACCTTTGCACGGGTGGATTTTGCAGGCAAGAGTGTGAAATCCCTGATGAAGGATTCCAGCCTTTTTCAAATTCTATTTGGGGCAGATGACTTTTTCAGCATTCATGTTTTTTCAGACGATTTAATCCTATTTTTGGGAGACGATGGGAAGCTAGTCACCAACCGGCTGCCCTACGAGCTCGTGGAAAGAGGTGTGCTCGGGTTTGACATAGAGAAAAGGGAACAGAGGCTCGTGATTTGGACACAGGATTCCCTTGGAGTTATTGATTTTTCAAGCGACGTTAAAAGGGGAGACATCTTTCAACGAGGTCCTCAACTACGCTGGGTATACAAGGAAGGAAGGGATATCAAAGATGCCTTCTGGGTCTATCAAGATGCCTATATCCTCTTTCAGGATCGTAATGACGTTTTTCTTCTTGAACTCGAAACCCTTGGAAACCCTAATTTGTATGAGCTCTTAGCAGTTAAGAAACACGCCCCCGTTCATTATGTAGAAAAGACGGGCCGGCTCTACTATTTGGATGAAAAGTCTGGGAGGCTCGCGAGTCTTGAGGTTGTTCCAAAGCAAGCCTTGATCGACATTCCATTGCCTCGGACGGAAGAGGAGCGAAAAGAAAAGAAGGTGCAGGGACTGTAATGTTTCAGTACAGCCGTCAGTATCTGAAGGGCAAAGAACTACTTCGCGAGCGCTTATTTGAAACCCTGCCCGGTCTTACAAGCTGGACCTTGCTTGTCGGGCTCTTCCTCATTTCTTTTTGGAAACCGGTCCTTGCAGCCGTCGTGATTATCCTGTTTGATTTCTATTGGCTCCTGAGACTCTTTTACCTCACACTTTTTCTTGCCCTTTCATTTCTTCGACTTTACGTTGAAGAGCAGACGGACTGGATGGGACGTATCAAAAAAATAGACCGTCTCGTTGAAGGCCGTGACCGGCCTTCCCATCAGCCTTCACGATGGAGATGGCGGCAGGAGATTTCAAACTGGATATGTTCAAGAGAAGTTCAAAAGCTTGAGGAAAGCGGGTTGCCGCCCCCTTCCTCCAAGGATATTTATCATCTTGTGATTATTCCGATGGTCAAAGAGGCGCGGAAAATTGTTGAGCCGGGAATCGAAAGTCATTTGAAAGGAAGTTTCCCACCGGAAAATATCATTGTCGTCTTAGCTGTGGAGGAGAGGGCTCAGGAAGAGGTGAAACGATCGGCAATGGAGCTGCAAGAAGAGTACCGAAGCTGCTTCTATGACTTCCTTGTGACGATTCATCCCGAAAATCTTCCGGGTGAAGCAGGGGTCAAAGGTGCGAACGCGGCGTTTGCTGCTAAAAAAGCAGATGAGTACTTTGCGAGCAAAAAGATCCCTGTTGCAAACGTCATCGTTTCATGTTTTGATGCAGACACGGTAGTCGATAAAAATTATTTTGCCTGCCTGACCTATTCCTTCATGGTTTGTCCTCATAGAAACAGGGCCAGTTTTCAACCCATACCTGTTTATCATAACAACATCTGGAACGTTCCGGGCTTTGCCCGCGTTCTGGAAATGGGTGCATCGTTCTTTCAACTCACGGAGGCAACGCAGCCGGACAAGCTGGTCACCTTTTCGAGCCACAGCATGAGTTTTAAAGCCCTCAAAGACGTTGGATACTGGCCGGTAGATATGGTGTCAGATGATTCGGCTATTTTCTGGAAGGCGTATCTATATTTTGAAGGCGATTACAGGGCCATTCCGATGTACGTGACCCTGTCCATGGATGTGGCGGATGCGGGATCCTGGTGGAAGACTTCCATGAACGTGTACAAACAGAAAAGGCGGTGGGCCTGGGGCGTTGAGAATTTTCCGATTGTGATGCGGGGGTTTCTCAACTCAAAGAAATTGCCTTTGTATCAAAAACTTCGTCTCGCAGTTAAACTATTCGAAGGGCACATTGCCTGGGCCACTTGGCCGTTGATCCTCGTTGTCATCGGCTGGCTTCCGGCTTTTTTTGCTGCTCAAGAGTTTTCAAGCACAGTTCTTTATTATACCGCCCCGAGAATTTCAGCCCTTATTTTCAACTTTGCTTCGTTGTCTCTTGTCACGACAATTGTTGTAAGCCTTTGCCTCCTTCCCAAGAAAAAGGTGAAACATTCTTTCTTCAGAAAAACACTTCATGCGTTCGAATGGCTGCTCATCCCCGTTGTGGCCGTATTTTTCAGCGCTCTTCCTGCGCTCGATGCTCAAACCCGCCTCATGTTGGGCAAATATATGGAATTTTGGGTCACCGAAAAGCGGAAAGCTAAATGAGCCGTCAGGGAGTTTTTTTCAGATAAAGACGGCTCATCCCACCACCTATTCATGCGCCGAAGGCGCATTGGCCC
>Ga0156289_1074_pt1 | contig 17768 bp, 15 predicted proteins | sample RifCSPlowO2_12_FD_116157 | JGI IMG/M metagenome (GOLD analysis project Ga0156289, IMG submission 116157) | Omnitrophica bacterium RIFCSPLOWO2_12_FULL_50_11
CTCTTTACCTGCTTTGCCAAACTTTCAAAGATCAATGATAGTTGGGGAATGTCTGTGGCAGGGTTTGTGGCTATACTTTTTGGATCCTTTGCCGATGAGCAGTAAGAAGACCGGACTTGCTAGCAAAAAGGGAAAAACTTCTTGACAGTCATAGTGTTTAAGATCGACAATGCAACCTCGGGTTCGAAGGAAGAGGGCATCGCGTGTCTTGAGTTTCGTGATTTATTACGTGTAAGTCGAACATGGAGGCAAACGGTATGAAAGCAATTGATCGAGAGGACGAAGCGAAGATTTTAGGCTCAGCTGTAGGTGCATTGAGAAGAGTAATGTGCCTCGTAGTAGGTTCCATTTTCGTGGTTTCTCAGAGCGCTTTTGCCGATGTGTTTCTCGTTCCGAAACAAAAAAAGCTTTCAGAGCCATCTCCTACGGTGCAATCTGGAGTAAGTCCCTTGAGTCCCGGATCGTTGCTTGGAGGTACGGCAGGTTCTGGTTCAGACCGTGTGTGGCGGATCAAGCCCGGTTTTAAATTCGACTCGAGTTTTGACACAAATATTAACCGTGAGCGACCCGGCCGGAGGGACGAAGACATTATTTTGACTTACGCGCCTTCAATTAAGGTGATGCGACATGGCACGCGAGTAGGTGTGGAGGGGAACTACACCTTTGCTTTCCAGCAGTTTCTAAGGGATTCGGATCAGAGCCATTTTGACCATACTTTTGACGGCAGGATCAAGTATACGGGCAATCGATTGAATGCCACTCTCGGCGGAAACTCCGCATTTGTCGAGACGTATGCGTCGAGTGAGCAATCCGAACGTCGTAGCCTTTGGATCAATGGGGTAAGTCCTGAAATTGCCTATCGCTTGACTCCAAAATTGAGTGCCTCTGCCCTGTATCGAAATCATTACTTTGATTACAGGGATGTGACATTTAGCGACCTTAGTTATTGGAGTCATGATACCGGTGGCCGAATTTATTACCATGCAACGCCCAAACTAGATTTTTATACGGAGGGTGTTTGGACAGTCATTGATTATTGGCGGTCTGGTGTTTACGACGCCGATGGCTTTTCTGCGACAGGAGGTGCAGTCGGGCGGATGACCCCGAAATTGGTCGTGGACCTTGGAGCAGGATTTAAAGGGCACTTTTATGACAATTCAACAATCAATTCCTATAAGGATTGGATCGTACTTGGTTCTTTGGGATATCGGTTGTCGCCCAAGATCGACCTTTCCTTATACGGCAAACGCGATAAAAACGAGTCCGTGTACCGCAATGTCGGCTGGTTCAGATCACATGAGTTGGGTTTGGGCATCACGTACCGGATGCCGTATCGGACGACCTTTGGAATTAGCGGATCGATTCAAAACAATCGGTATTCTCGTGAGACAACGGAAGGGCCCGACACAAAGAAAAGGAGCGACTTTATTTATGCAGGGGGGTCGAGTCTTTCGTGGAGTCCGATTGAGTACGTGTCGCTTGCTGTCGGATATGGCATCCGCAAAAGGACCACGAATTTTGACGATTTATTTGGGTACCTTGCCCACTCCTTCGATGGCTCGGTTTCATGCTCGTTTGGTTGATGTGTCATTTGGCGTTTCTTAAGTCTTTTTTTCGCCGTGCGGTTCTCATTGTTGCTCTTGCGTTGTTCTCCTTCCCGACCGTTTTTACCCAACGCAGTTTCGCGCTGGAGGCGGATCTTGCTCAGCCCTACCAAATCCAACCCGGTGACCGTTTATCGATCTTGGTTTTTCGAGAGCAAGATCTTTCGGGCGTATACGAAGTGGATCTTGCCGGTCGGGTTATTTTTCCGTTAATCGGCGAAATCGAAGCTCGTGGTTTTTCGATCGAGGAATTTCGTGAGCGGCTTATGAGTCGCCTGAGGAAATACTTGGTTGATCCGCAGGTGAGTATTTCTCGAACGGAAGGCGCGATCAAATCCATTTCCGTTCTGGGGGAGGTGACTCAGCGCGGTACTTATGATTACGCGCCAGGCGCTACCCTGATGCGGCTTATTTCTGAGGCAGGAGGATTTGCCCCGACGGCCAACAAAAGGAGGATCAAAATCATTCGAATGGTGAATGGTGAAAAAACGGCAAAAATCGTGAACAGCGTAGATATTATTAATGGGAAGGAAGAGGATCCAAAGTTACAGCCCGGCGACATCATATTTGTTCCCGAATCTCTTTTCTAAACGGGGTTAAAAGAAAGGAAGTTTTATGGTGAACGTGCCTGAATCGGCTCTGGGTGGAATGCAGTTCGAATCTGAAAGGGAGAGCGACGAAGTCAATCTTGAGCTCTTGTGGAGGATTTTCCGCACACGCTCGTGGTTTATTTTTACCGTGGTCGCAATGGTTACCGTTTTGGCGTCGATCTATGCATTGCGGCTTCCAAATGTGTACACGGCGCGGACAAAGTTGCTCGTTCAAAAAGTGGATCCATCGCCGCTCCAAAATCCAGAGCTGATGAAGCCGACAACGGCTTATGGGGATACGTATTATCTTACGCGCATCGAGGTGATGAAAAGCCGGCCGATTCTCGCGCCGATCGCCGAGCGATTGAATCTTCCTGAGCATTATGGGGTAGAGACGACTGAGAACGCGGCGCAGATTCTACGGGGCAATTTAGACGCGCACCTTGTAAGGAATACGGAGGTGATTGAGGTGGCGCTTTCTGATCGAGATCCTAAAATGGCAGCGCGCATCGCGGATGCAGTGGCGGAACATTTTGCGAGGGAAACGTGGCGAGAACAACTTTTTATATCAGATCAGGTTTTGAAGTGGTTTCCTGAAGAAGGTAAGATCCTTGAAATGAATAGTCCGATTGGGCAGTTGAGAAGATTGGAAAACGACCCCATTGCATCGCTTCCAAGTGTCATGCAGGATCCGGTCATCGGCGGCATTGAACAGAAGCAAATGGGAGTAGACGAAGAGATGACGGTACTTTCAGCGCGTTACACGCCTGAGCATCCAAAGATGAAAGAATTGTTGACGCAGGCCGCTTACCTCCAAAGTGAGAAGAAAGCACGGATCGAAAAAATTATTAGTGCGTTGAAAGCTGGCTTGACGGGGGACTTCACGATCACCAATGTTAAGGTGATTGAACCCGCTGCGATCCCGAGCAGACCGTCAGGGCCGAAGCGTTCGATCATCGTTTTGGCAAGCGCAGCAGTAAGTTTTGCCGGCAGTTTGTTATTGGTCGTTTTCTTGCATCATCTTGATCAGAATATTAGCTCAGAGGAAGACGTACGCAAGATCCCGGCGACGTTTTTGGGGTATCTCCCCTTGATTTCAGGACTGAACGGTCGATCAAAAAATGGTGCCAAAAGCAATCTTTTACACCGTGCACTTTCGGATTCAAGATTAATCGATTCGATAACGAATATGCGGGCAGCTTTACTCTTTTCAATGCCGGCAGAACGGAGCAAGCGGATCATGTGCACGAGTGCCATCCCAGAAGAGGGGAAAACAACTGTTCTTGGGTTACTTGGTATCTCCCTGGCTCAAATCGGTGAGCGGATCCTACTGATTGATGCGGATATGCGCAATCCTTCTTTACATCAGGTCTTTGGACTTAAGAATGAATGCGGTTTGAGCAATTGTCTCATTGGCTCATCGCGGGCAAGGGACGTGATTCAAGTGGTTGAGGGTGTTCCAGGGCTTCATTTGATGACGGCTGGCGCAAGAACTCCGAACCCCCCTGTTTTGTTGGGCTCGGCAAGCATCGATCGCTTGATTCGAGAAATCGAACTTGATTATCATCGGATTATTTTTGATGTGCCGCCTTCTCTTCACATAGCCGACGGACTGATTCTCGCCGGCAAAGTTGACGGCACCGTTCTCGTCTTCCGCGCTGGAAAGGTGCACCAAAAAATAGGAAGAAGGATGAAAGAGAAGATCGATGCTGCAGGTGGGGTGATTATCGGAGGGGTCATTAACCGCGCTGATTTTAAGAGGTTGGACTCTACTTATTCCCGATACTATCGTCAATACACTAAGTATTACCATCGCCGCGATGGTTCAAAAACGGAGGAACTAAGCCGGCTGGAACCTGTTCATCAGTAGAAGTTGATTTTTTCGGCGTTGTCAATATTATCATACAACAATATGCGTTGTTCCAGTGTCTGAAAAGATATCCCGCTTTCCCTCCCTCCTGTAGGTCACATTTAAATGTGACCTACAGGAGGGAGGGAACTGGAGCAATGCATAACAATGAATGGCGGTAGTTGATTACAAGTGAAAGGAGAAAACAGACCATGACAATACGAAATTTAACATCGAAATGGTTCAGTGTACGTCTGACCATAACGCTTTTTGTTTTCTTATTCCTTGCTATTTCGGTGCTTCTGCCTCAACAGGCAGCTGCGCAGGAAGGCAGAGCGTTAACGGTCGAAAACGTGACGGGCGAAATCGAGGCAGTCTATACGTTCTGGGGCGTTCGAGAGGACGGAACGAAGTATGTGATCGCAACAGGAAAAGTGCATCAGGGCATGACATTACCGGCGCAATGCACTATTTCTGTTCCGGATGGTACCACAGTCGTCCTTGTCGATCCAGAAGATCCGTCTGTTCAAATCACGCTTGAGGGTCCGGTCGATTACAATGTGTGGTCGGGCGAACAGGTAGAATATTCTGGCGATGCCGATACGCCTGAGCTTCCTCCCGAAGTACCGGTAACGGATGTGGACATCGATCAAACAACAAGCCCGAATGCCTGACGCTTGAGCCATTGTCGGGTTGTCGATTCGGTCTCGTAGCCAAGCTTCATTTCGAAGGGCGAAACCAGCCATTGCAAAAGTGTGTCTCCATTTGCAGTGGTGGGTTATCGTTTTAGTCCTTTTTTTCTCCACAGTTGCGTTCGGCGGCGTCCACGCGCCAGCGGTCTATGTCGTCCGTCTTTTCATCTCTTTGAGCTTGATCCTTCAGGTCACTGTCTTTTTGTGCCAACATAACTATTTTGACGATTTTGATCCCGCTCTATTCTTCCCCCTCTCTGTGTTTGCGGTATTTCTAGCTCTGGTCTATTGTCAATACTTGTTCGGTGTCAACCTTCTTAAGCACTCGGCCGTCGGCACGGTAAATACTTCTGTTACTTATGATTCAATGGTCCAATTGATTACGTACCTCATTTTTTTCATGGTTTGCGTCAAGATTGCTTCGAAACGAGAAAACGTAGAAAGACTCGGTTCCTTGATTGCGGTGCTCGTTTTTGGAATCACTTTATTGGGTTTAATTCAGCAATCAGCACCGCAGGGCGGAATTTTATGGCGGAGCTTCTCATCATCGAAAGGAGTCTTTTTTGGCCCTTTTATCAATCAGAATCATTTCGGCGGCTTTTTGGCGCTCACGTTTCCGCTCTCTTTGGGAATCATGCATGATCGCTTTCACCGAATAAAAAGAGAGCATGATCACGAAGTGGACGAAGAAGCCTCATGGAGGATCTGGATCGCGCTTATGGATCGAGGGGTGGTGTTCCTTTTTTTCCTTACAACGCTAACTCTGGCCGCGTGTTTTATATCCATGGCGAGAGTCTCAGCCGTCGTTCTTTTGCTTTGTTGCGCTGCCTATTTCGTTCTGTATGCCAGAACCTTGCGGAATCGTAAATTTTATGTCACTTTGTTCGCGGTATTGGCATGCTCATTTTTATTGCTCTGGTGGATGGGAGGTGAGCTTGTAGTTCGTCAGTTTCACCTGGGTTCATTGAGCACTGCTTGGTATGACCGCATCGAAGTTTTTAAACGGTCGCTCCCCTTATTCTACCAATTTCCGTTGTTCGGTTCCGGTTTGGGTACTTTCTTTTTGGTTTCTCCAAAGGCTTTTTTGCCTCACATGAATTACGTCTCATGGCAGCATGCGCACAATGACTATTTGGAAATGTTGGTGGAGACAGGTGCCGGGGGTTTCTTGATGTTTATAGGTTCGATCCTATCTCTTTTATTGATTTCTTTTTTTCGAAAGCAAAAAAATCCTTCTTTGTGGAGCCGCTTGATGACGAATCAAGCGCTGATTGCCATTTTTTGTATCGCGGTTATGGAAACAGCAGATTTCCATTTGAAAGTTCCTGCTGTTGCTTTGCTCTTTACGTTCCAGCTGGCACTTTTGTTTCGAGCGAGTCATTTAGAGCGAAGCCGCGAGACCGATCCATTTGAAGGCGGATCGAAAATGAGTAGGAAGGTTCTCAAATGGGCGGTTCCAGTGCTCGGCCTAAGTCTGGCGGTTTTCCTAGCGCTTTATTCGACGCAAGACTATCTTGCAGGTCGCTTGGCTCAAGAAGACCGCAATCGTTTGTCGAACTTAAAAAAGGCGGTTGAATTGCGTCCCGCGCGTGCGGACTTGTGGTATGAACTTGGTAAGGAATACGATCGAGAATCCAGGGAGCCTCAACGTGGAGCAGCAAGCTCACTTACATTGCGGCAAGAAGCTGTGTCCGCTTTGCGAAAGGCTGCTCGTTTGAGCCCTAGTTATGCCCCTTATTGGTATCGCTTGGGCGTTTTAGAGTATCGGTTGGGATTCCAAAAAGAGGGCGTAACGTCTTTAGAAAGAGCCGTCCACTGGTCACCAGGAAAATTAAGAAATTCCATTTATTTGCTTGGAATTTACCTGAGAGAGAGTGAAAGGACAAATGAGGGAGAAGAACGATTAAAAACGCTCGCCAAAGCCCAGAAACTGTATGAGCAGTTGCAAGGACGGGAAGAAGTGCCAAGCGAGGGTGAGTACCGGAATTGGATGGGTGATTATTACTTTGATCGACTCAGACAACTAGGCGCTGAGTGGACCGGCCCGTAGAAGGATGTAGAAGAATGGCATAAGAAAAATGGATTCTGGCCTGCTCGCTACCCCCCTGATATAATTGAAGGGTCGGGCAGTTTCCCGACTCTTCATCCTGAGGCCCGAAGGGCCGAAGGATCTCGCAAGATCCTTCGCTCCGCTCAGGATGAGCCATCGGGCTCACTTAAAAAATCTCCAAGATGGCTCATACAATTGGATCACAGACAGTAGAAAAAATAGGGGGGATGACACGATTTGGAAGCCGAGCCCCCAACACGTTGAGCTCATTCATAGAGCGAGACGGCAGGAGAAGGCTTGAGGACCTGCCGAGTTGGAGGTAACTCATGTCGTGTAAGGAGGCAACAAAATGCAAGTGATTAAAGCTGTGCCTCGCCGAGCAGGCGACTACATCTATTCTGACGAGAACCTTCGAATCATTGACGAAACAACAGGAGAGAGCTACGATCTCCTCGTCAAAAGTGAGGAAGAAGAAGACCGGATCCAAACGGGAGGCAGAGTGGATCTGTACATTTCCGCGCATTTGATCGAGGACATGCGATGGGTAGATGACCATTGCGTTGTGCAGTTGAAGAAACCGATCGACGAGCAGGACCGGCTTGCCCGGTTGGAGCGACTAGAGCGCAAGTTGACCAGAAATTAGGGATCGTGTGAGCAACTGTGAAACGGAGTGAAAGAATGGAATCGTCGACGACGCTAAATTCGAAGGTAACGGTGCCTCCGCTACAAGTCGTTTTTGAAAAAGAGGCGAGAGAACGGATTTTAGCAGCATTGGATGACTGCCTGGCGAGTGGCTTAGTAGCGAGTGGCAAGAACGTTCAGGCCTTCGAGAACTGGTGGGCGAATGACTGCCGTACAAAGCACGGTATCGCTTGTTCCAGTGGCGGAGCGGCCTTGGAAATCATCATGAAGGCGCTCGATGTAAGAGGCAAAGACGTCTTGGTGCCGACCAATACATTTATTGCGACCGTGAATGCCGTGATCTTTGCAGGGGGCAATCCCATTTTTTTGGATGTGGACCCGAAAACAATGGGTGTCAATTTGGAAGAAATGAAGCGCAAGACCACGAACAACACCGTCGCGGCCGTTGTTGTTCATATTGGTGGAATCATGACACCTGAAATGCCAATGATCGCAGATTGGTGTCAGGAGCAACATATTTTGTTGATCGAAGATGCCGCGCACGCGCCGGGATCTGAAGTGGGCGGTAAAAGAGCAGGTCAATATGGGATCGCCGCTGCTTATTCATTCTTCGCTACGAAAGTTGTCACCTGTGGTGAAGGAGGAATGGTGGTAACCAACGATGATCGACTCGCCGACCGCTGTCGTTGCATTCAAGATTATGGGAAGAAGTCTCAATGGGAGAGTGAACACACGATTTTGAGTTCCAACTACCGTATGAGCGAGATCGACGCGATCATTGGGCTGGCGCATGCGCAGCGTTTGGAGGAATTCATTGCCTATCGTAAGACGATCGCGGATCGCTACACGGAAGCACTACGCGGCGTCCTTGAACTCGTGTTGCCAGCTGAGCGTAGCAGCTGGTACAAGTATATCGCATTCTTACCGGAGGAGATGGATCGAGCTAGGTTTCGGGGGACATTAAAAGAAATTGGGATCACTCTGCCAGGGGGTGTCTACGACCTTCCAATCCATTTACAGCCGGTATTCGAATCGTACCAGTTGCGTGGGACCCTGCCCGTGTCTGAGGACGTTTGCAGCCGCCACATTTGTTTACCCATCTTTAGCTCTATGACGAACGCTCAGGTGGAGTACACGATCTCATCGGTTCGATCGCTTGTTCAGCCATTTTAAATCTGAGTCATATAGGAGAAAGCAAAGATGGTACTCATCATAGCAGAAGCTGGTGAGAACCACTGCGGCGACATGGATATGGCTCACGAGCTCATCGAGGTTGCTGCAAGAGCACGAGCGGACTATGTCAAGTTTCAGCTCTACGATGCGTCTAAGGTAGCTGAGTCGGATCCAGAGAAAGAATGGTTTCAGAAGGTTCAGCTTTCGGACGAGCAATTTTTTGACCTTGTCGCATATGCTCGCAAACAGGGCATCCAACCTTTGGGTACGCCGTGGGATGTCGAGAAGGCCGAACTTATTTTTAGGGCTGGTATTCCTGACATGAAAGTAGCTTCGTTTCATGTGGTGGATCTTGAACTGCTGCGGTTTGTCAATGGACGCGCGCGCCGCGTTTTTTTGTCAACCGGGATGTCATCGATCGAAGAGATCGAAACAGCGGTGGACGCTTTGGAGCAGGTTCCAGAACTTTATGTGTTGCATTGCGTCTCTGAGTATCCATTGCCTCCTGAGCGGGTGAATCTGCGGGTGATGGGTGCTTTGAAGCAACGGTTTGGTAGACAGGCGAAGATTGGCTATTCAGACCACACGATTAGCATCATAGCTGCCGTAGCCGCCGTGGCGAATGGCGCCGAAGTGATTGAGAAGCACATTACGCTCGATAAGACGTTGCCAGGGACTGACCACATTTTTTCTGCTGATCCGGATGAATTGGTAGAGTTGGTAAAGCAGATCCGGATGGTGGAAACTCTGCTCGGTTCTTCCGAAAAGCATCTCACGCCCACCGAAGCAGAAAATCAGATCTTCATGCGGACCCGCTTCCGCCACGGAAGGCCGATCCCAATTGGAGAGTGACTGATGGAATATGTTGGATGCAACCTGTGTGAGCAGGACGAGACACGTCCTTGGGGTTTTAAAGACGGGTTGAACATCGTAGCGTGCAAAAAGTGCGGACTTGTTTACACCAATCCGCGTTTGGACCAACAGGAACTCGAAGCTTATTACAATCCGTCCTACTTTGACGATCGAACACAGGATGCTGATCCGCAGCGATACCGCATGTATCAGCTCGAGGTCGAAGATATGTCGCGTACGATTAAGATGAAGGGAAGATTTTTAGATGTTGGCTGCGCGAATGGAATTTTTTTGACGGTGCTGCCAAATACTTTTGAGAAATACGGAATTGAGTTTTCTGAAGAAGCGGTCGAAATGGGCCGACAAAAATTTGGCCTGAACATTCAAATAGGAAAACTAAGCGAAGTTTCCTATCAGGATCGTTACTTTGATACCATTCACATGAGAGCCGTCATCGAGCACATGGAGAGTCCTCGGGAGCAGTTAGAGGCCGCCAACCGGCTCCTCAAGCCTGACGGTTGGTTGATCGTAAGCACGACACCGAACATAGGCGGCCCGATTGGGTCTCTTTATCGAGAACGCGCTCGTCTTGTTTATCCAAAAGAGCACATTTACTATTTCACACGAGGAACGTTGTCACAGATGCTGAAGAAAACCGGATTTACTCCCATTCGTTGGGTTTATCCTTACTGGAGGACACCCTATGCGCGGGTCGCCAAAGACCTGGCCGATTTTGTTTTGAACTATTTAACTGGTAGAGACTCCCCACCATTTTGGCACAGTGTGATGACCGTTTATGCCAAAAAAGAAAGGGTGCCTTCAGACGGTGGAGAAAAGGTAACCGTTCAGCCCCGTCATCCTGAGCGGAGTAGCACTCAGAGTAAACTCCGCGAAGGATCTCGTTTTTCGAGATTCTTCGGCCGGAGCCTGCCCTGAGCCAGAGATCCTTCGCCCCTTCGGGGCTCAGGATGACGGCGAAGGGGCCTCAGAATGACGATACGTGGGTGGCTGAACGGTTACGAGAAAAGATAAAAAAATGAGCTACGTGGTCACCGGCGGGAGTGGTTTTATCGGCAGTCATGTGATTGATGCGTTAACGAATGCAGGGCATACCGTCACGAATTTGGATATACGTGAAGCCGAAACTTCTGCCCATCGATACGTGAAAGCAGATATTCGCGATTTGAAGGTGCTCACTGACATTTTCTCTCATCACGGCCGCGACGGCGTTTTTCACATTGCGGCGATCGCAGACGCTCGCGAAGCATTGCTGGATCCAATTAAAACGATGGAGGTCAATATCACTGGGACCGCTTGTGTGTTGGAAGCAGCGAGAAGGGCTCAAGTGGCAAGGGTAATTTTAGCGAGTACCGTGTGGTACTACAACGCAGCCAATCATACGCACGATCCTGAGCGGAGTGCAAAAGGAGAAGTTCGGTATCTCGATGAAAATGAGCCAATTTCGCCGCAGGGCGGTGGGCATATTTACACGACATCCAAAATCGCCTCTGAAGTGTTGTGCCATGATTTTCAGCGGCTCTATGGTCTTGATTTTACCATTCTGCGCTACGGCATTCCCTATGGACCCAAAATGTGGCCTGGACTCGTGCTGCGATCTTTTTTGGAGTGTGCGTCGTCTGGGATGCCGATACGGATTTTTGGAGATGGCAGCGCGGTGAGACGTTTCCTCTACGTCGAAGACCTAGCGAAAGCCCACGTCTTGGCGCTGAAGGAAGTTGCCAGAAATCAAATTTATAATCTCGAGGGAGAACGCGATGTTACCGTTAAAGAACTAGCTGAAACGCTCGCCAAGTTTGTTCCGAATTTGAAAGTTGAGCACGTGGTGGATGTCTCGCGCCGAGGCGAACTTAAGCTGCAAAGCGTTGCGATTTCGAATAAGAAAGCATGGAGAGAATTAGGATGGAGTCCAACGACTGAGCTTGAGGAGGGGGTCAGGCGAGTCGTGGAATGGTGGCACAAGAAGGAAACCATGGACGTGACATGTACAAAGTGACGGTCTTGATCGCCTCGTGTAATTACGGTTGTTACGTTGGGCGGGCGATTCAGAGCACGCTGAATCAAACTTTCAGTCGCCACGATTATGAAATCCTGGTGGTGGATGATGGATCGACGGATGATACGGGTGATCGTCTTCGGCAGTTTGAAGGTCAAATCCGTCTTTATCAGCAGCAGAACCTGGGACTTGCTCGTGCTTGCAACGCCGGAATCAAGTTGAGTCAAGGACGGTACTTGATCCGGCTCGACGCGGATGACGAGTTGGAGCCTGAGGCATTATTCGAAATGACTTCCGTTTTAGATCGAAATTGTGATGTGGAATTGGTGTGTGCCGACCGTTGGGAAATCGGTTCCGATGGTCATGAATCCCTTGTCGAAGTCGACCTGGGGAATATATTTAGTCTCATTGCTCCTGGCGTCATGTTCCGGACGCGGTGTCTCCACGACGTAGGCATGTACCGGCCTTTGTTCTGGGAGGAACATGATCTCATGATTCGTCTTTATGAGCGTTACAAACCAGCCTGCATTAAGAAGCCGCTCTATCGGTATTATCAACATAGCGGAAGTATGACTCAAGACCCTGAACGAAGACGGCAAGGGTGGATGGAGCTGGTGGAAATCTGGGGAGTTGACGAGCTAAGGAAATGGGGCTATTCGGAAGATTTAGAGGCAACTTGGTCTCAAATAGCAAGAAGAGATAAAGTAACGTTGAAATGATTCTCTTAGCGGTGGCTCAGGGTGTGGGAGGTGCGAACGCTCTTATTCCTGTGATCAGAATGCTTCGATGCGATCCAAACGTTCATGTTTCATGTTGTGTCTCGGGAAAAGCAGTGCAGGTGTTTCGAGAGGAAGGGATCGATCACGCCGCGGAATCGTTGCCTGAACGGAATGGGATTTATCTTACTGAGCTCGCGCGAACCGTTCTAGATCGGGTGTCCCCTGATGTGCTTCTCGTGGGAAACGCTTGGGGGCCGAGTTTGGACAAAGCGATACTCGCTCTTGCCAACGAGCGTAACATTCCCTCAGTGGTTGTTTTGGACATGTGGTCTGTTTATCGGGAGCGATTTGTCGATCCGCGCACGGGGCGGTTGAACCTTCCGAGCAAACTGGCTGTCATGGATCAGCTGGCATACCGGGAAGCAGAGTCTGCCGGCATACCAGAAGATCGTTTGGTCATTACCGGACAGCCGTATCTGGAATCCCTTCCGGCCAAGTTCGAGGAGGACACGGTCCGCAAGCAAGCCAGTGTCTTGAGGCAGAGCTGGCTCGGAGAAAGGCACGGAGAGGAAAATCGCCGCATCGTTTTATTTGCTTCTGAAGCTGTTGCCCGTGATCACGGACCAGAAACTGAGTCTTTTCGTGGTTACACCGAGGTTGAAGCTCTAGACGGTTTGATCGAAGCCGTTCAATTGGTTGAAGAGAAGACCGGTGATCATCTCGTTGTCGTCGTGAAGCTCCATCCTGACGAGCCGCTGGAATCGCTTTCGCTAACGGAACGAGCTAGAGAACGAGGGGTACGAACGGTAGCTGATCAGCGCCCATGGCCCTGTATCCTAGCAGCAGATGTAGTGGCCGGCATGGCCTCTATGTTTTTGATCGAATCTGTTTTTGCAGGTAAACCTACGATCAGTTTCCGCCCCGGTGTGTCCGAGAAAAATTCATTCGTGGGTGCTTGTGGCGGCATGGTTGCCCATACAGCGAACGTAGGAGATTTGGCATCGGTACTTGGCGCTTGCTTCATCGAAGGGCGAGGAGGAATCGATTCATGCGACCGTGAGAAACAGGGTCAAATCCTTTTCTCTCGACACAAAGGGGCTGCTTCTAAAATTGTCAAACTTCTTTTTGAACAAGCAACCCGAGAATTGAAGTGTCATTGACCATGACAGCGACAGCTTTGTACACACGTGAGGATCCAAACAAATCTTCCAAGATCGTGAGCCGTAAGGCAAGCGTCGACGACTTACTGGGCCAAGAATTAGGTGAGTCCTATGATGCGTATCGCGAGCGGTGGGAAGCAGCTGCTCGCTTCAATCAGCGTCCGAAATTTCCGATCATGATCGATTTTGAACTGAATTACTCTTGCAATCTTAAATGCCCGATGTGTACGTGGAGCACGGAGCAAACAGTGCCTGGAAAAAACTCGTGGATGGATTTTGACTTGTTCAAACGCATTGTCGAAGAAGGCGTTCCCAAAGGGTTAGCGTCCATCGGCTTGGACTGGATCAACGAGCCCACGATCCGTAAGGATCTGCCGAAGTTCATTAAATTTGCGCACGACGCGGGAGTCATCGATTCGATCGTCCATTCCAATGGCACGCTTTTGACATCGGTTTTTGCAGATGAACTGATCGAGTCTGGTCTCACACGAATGATGTTTTCGCTCGACGCGGTGAGCAAAGAGACGTACGAGAAGATTCGCATCGGTGCTGACTTTGACAAGGTCATCCGAAATGTTCACGACTTTATTGACCGGCGGCGTCGAAAGGGCAGACGACTTCCGCTTGTTTCTGTCAATTTTGTGCTCATGTCCATTAATGAAGACGAGTTGAATGCTTTCCTTGACTATTGGGAGCCTCATGTGGACTTCTTTGTAGTGCAACAGTATATGAACCCATTTGAAAATGAGACAGCGCAAGATGGACGACTTTTTGCGAGGAGTCGAGAGGTTGTGCCCGAGTTTAAGTGCCACCAGCCCTGGCAGCGAATGACCATTCGATACGATGGGCGCGTCCTGCCGTGCTGTTCATTTTATGCAGATCAACTTGTAGTGGGCGATGTCCGTCATCAGTCAGTAGAGGAAATATGGAATGGGATGGCGATGCGCCAGTTGCAAATGATGCACGCTCGTGGTGAGTATTTCAAAAATCCGGTGTGTTTGACATGCGCTCGCAATTCAGTGGTCAACCTGACCGATGAGGTACTCGCACAGAGCTGATTCCATGAAGATTGCCGCAACGGTCCAAGCTCGGATGGGATCTTCACGACTTCCGGGAAAGGTGCTTAAAACCATCATCGGCAAGCCGATGTTGGAACTCGAGATCGAGAGAATACGAATGAGCGCACTTATTGATGAGGTGATCGTGGCGACTTCTGTAGAGGAACGCGACGATCCGATTGAAAAATTGGCGCTTGAAACCGGAGTGAAGTGTTTCAGAGGCAGTGAGAATGACGTCCTTTCTCGAATTGCAGGAGCACTCAAGGCGTTTCGTGTGGACATCCACGCAGAGTTTATGGGTGACAATCCTATTCCGGATCCGCTTTTGGTGGATGCATTTATTGGCTATTACCTAAAGAACGTTGACACGTACGACTATGTGACGAATGCGCTCAAAACGACCTATCCTCCCGGCGCCGAGGTTTTCGTCTACTCTGCTTCCGTCTTGTACGATGCAGAGTCTAGGGCTACGGATCCATTTCTGCGCGAGCACGTGGCACCCAATATCTGCCGGCATCCTGAGCGATATCGGATTTGCAATCTTGAGGCACCGCCTTGGTTTCATTATCCAGATCTGCATTTGGAGGTTGACACCCAAGAGGATTTCGAAGTGATCTCAGCTATTTATGAGCATTTTTATCCGAGCAATCCTGGATTTTGCCTCGCTCAAGTGATCGATTTTATGAACGCCCACCCGGAGCTGGCGGCACTGAACCAGCAAACGGAGCGGCGCTGGAGAGTGTTCCGTAAGGATTAGAGATGTGAGCACGACCGTGTGGAAAGTAGGAATTGTAGGTTGCGGCAGGATTGCCGGTGCAAAGGATTTTCCCGCGTCCGACCGTCCCATTGATACTCATGCGCAAGCGTACCATCACCATCCACGTTTTGAACTCTTCGCTGCAGTGGATCCTGACGCCCAAGCGCTTGATCGGTTTCAACAGATCTGGAACATCCCGCATGGGTACGTGTCGTTAGAGGAAATGCTCCGCCGTGAACGATTGGATGTGATCAGCCTCTCGAGTCCGAATGAGTATCATTATGCTCAAGCGTTCCGGATTTTGACATCGCCTGCCAAACCCAAGTTGCTTTTAATTGAAAAACCGGTCTGCTTGAGATCCGAGGAACTGTCTTCCCTCATAGGGGTTGCAGCGCGTTCGGGTGTGACAGCCATTGTGAATCACATCCGCCGTTTCGATCCAGTCCATCGCCAAATAGCGAATATGATCCAGGAGAAAAGATTAGGTGATCTGATCGAAGGACGGGGTACTTATTACGGTGGGTGGCTCACCGTGGGCGTTCACTTTGTGGATATGCTTCAGATGTTTGCGGCCAGTGAACTCGAGGTGATCCGCGCGATCCGCTCCGGAAGCAGCAGGGATAACGACCACATCCTTGAAGTTGAATTACAGTCTGGAGACGCAAAAATCCGTCTCGAGGGATTTGACGAGACCCATTACCAGATATTCGATTTGGAGTTACGATTCACGGCGGGAAGGATCTGCCTTTCTAATTTTAGCGACAGAATTACGATTGAACAGGTTGAAGTCAACCAGAAAGGGGAAAGGGTACTTGTACCAGCTCTCGAATCTCAATTAAAGGGATTGGTTTCGCCTATGCGCCATGTGGTGGAGTCGATCGATCGACACTTGAGAGGGGAAAACGTATTGCGTGGCTTAGGGGTTGAACTACCCCAAGTTGTGCCGACGATGAACGTCATCTGGAAGGCCCTGGCTCTGGCTAACGGTAGAGGTACAAGGGATCCCAATGCTTCAGCGATCGGCAGCGATAGGGTGACGCATCACAGTGAAGACCTAGCCACAAAGAATGGTGGGCCGACTCGTACAAAACCTTGGTCTGACAATTTTACCTTGGGCGAAGAGGAGAAAAAGGTAGTGAATGAAGTGATGGAACGTGGTCATCTGTCTTTATTTGAAGGCTCCCATGCACCAGCACCTCCATTCAGTTTTTGGGGGGGCCTCTGGGTACGGAAATTGGAACAGGAATGGTGCCACTATTACGGTGTTCCATATGCAGTCAGTATGAATAGCGCTACTTCTGGGTTGTACGCTGCTATTGGTGCCCTTGGGCTGGGATATGGAGATGAGGTCATCGTTTCACCCTATTCCATGACTGCCGTTGGGGTTTGCCCCTTAATTTATGGAGCAATACCGATATTTGCTGATGTTCAGCTTGAGACCGGTTGTTTAGACCCTAAGTCGATTGAGGCTCATATTACGGATCGTACTCGTGCTGTTGTGGTTGTTCACCAGTTCGGAATCCCCGCGGATATGGATGCCGTCATGACCTTAGCAAGAAGACATGGTTTAAAGGTGATCGAAGACTGCGCTCAAGCGCATGGTGCGATGTATCGGGGAAAATATGTGGGCACGATTGGGGATATTGGCGTATTTAGTTTGAACGTCAACAAAACAATCCAGTCAGGCGAGGGCGGTGTTTGCGTGACCCACGACGAGGAGCTGCGTTATCGCCTCTCACTTATTCGCAATCATGGTGAAGCAGTAGTAGGCGAGGCGGGATATGACAATATTACCGATATCATTGGCTTCAATTACCGTTTGACTGAAATTACAGCTGCCATTGCTGTCGAACAGCTTAAGAAATTGGATTCCTTCAACAAGATTCGCATTCGTTATGCTTCGTATCTCAACGACGTCTTTTCGAAATATGACTGTCTGTCTCCCCTCGCGCAATATCCATACGGCCTTGATGCTAAAACCTGTCGCTCAACTTATTATCTTTACCCTTTACGGTATTTGCCAGAGGTGGCAGAAGTCGGGAGAAAGGAATTAATCGATAGGCTCGGCTCGGAAGGAGTTATCTTCTTCGGGGGTTATGTAAAACCCCTTTACTTGCACCCGCTTTATCAAAAAAAGGTGGCTTTTAAGCACGGCTATCCGTTTCGTGCGCCAGAAAACCAGTGTATTGTCACGAACTACCATCAGGGAGCATGTCCGAATGCTGAAAAGTTGTTCTTCGAACAGATGTTGGTAAACGAGCATGTTCGATGGCCGCACACGGAATCTGATATCGAAGACATTGCAAGAGCAATGTATAAGGTGCTTCAAGCAATTGGCAAGAAGGAATTTGTCGGATCGAGTTAGGGTTCAGTAAATGCATACGTGCTTAGCGTCAATCCCTTCCCCCCTTGTAGGGGAAGGTGAGGATGGGGGTAATCCCACCACCTGTATTTGGCCCGAATGGCCAATCCGCCTGCGGCGAATATACAGGTGGTGGGATAATCAAACAAACACCCCCCACCTTCTCACTTGGGATACATCCTCCCCCATCCGCCACAAAACGCGGCGGGATTCGTCCACAAAGCGTTTTGGGACGGATTCCGCCGA
>Ga0156289_1045_pt1 | contig 17664 bp, 17 predicted proteins | sample RifCSPlowO2_12_FD_116157 | JGI IMG/M metagenome (GOLD analysis project Ga0156289, IMG submission 116157) | Omnitrophica bacterium RIFCSPLOWO2_12_FULL_50_11
AATCATACTCCAGTACATGACGCCCACGTTGGAAGCTCTTGTGAAAACAGTGGGAGGAACATTGGTGTGAATACCTCGTGCATCCATGTTCATCCGTTCGTCATTGCGAGGCACTCGGATTTGCTTCGGGCCATTGCTTGGGTTGTTGGCCTCGCAATGACGGAAATACCCCTTGCCTTCCATGAACGCGATTGAGAGTCTTCCCTTTTTTGGCTCTGAGCTTGTGATTACGTTCGCCTTTTTTGTCGCGCTTGTTCTTGACTTCTACGTGACAGAAAAAAAGTGGATCGGGTGGTTTTGTCTGCTTGCGCTTGTCCCTGCATGGTTCGCTGCTTCGGCGCCGCAACCGGCGCTCAAACTGTTTTTCGGTTACTTCGTTCTAGATCCGTTCACCCATTTCTTTAAAATTGTCATCTACATCGCCGTAGGCCTGACGATTTTGATCAGCCTTGTCTACAACGGAATCCCCGAAAAGCAGCGAGGCGAGTTTTACGCGTTACTGCTTTCGCTCGCGTTGCTGCTCACCTTAATGGGCGCAGCGACGAATCTTCTCATGATCTTCATCGCCATTGAATCGGTTTCGTTAACCTCTTATCTTTTAGTTGGATTTCAAAAGTTTGACAAGCGTTCGAGCGAAGCGTCTCTTAAATACGTCCTATTTGGCGCTGTGTCCACGGCCCTTATGCTTTTTGGAATGTCGCTTCTTTTTGGAACCACCGGAACCATCGAGCTTACCGGTATTGGCGCCGCTGCGAGAACCGCAGGGCCTGGAACTTGGTCTATGCTCGTTATCGGGATGCTTTTCCTCCTCGTGGGCATTGGATTTAAAATCGCGGTTGTTCCATTTCACTTCTGGGCGCCCGATGTCTACCAAGGTGCGCCAACGCCGGTGACAGCATTTCTGACCGTGGCGCCGAAAGCGCTCGGTTTCGCCGTTCTTGCCCGGGTCTTATTCCTCGCATTTCCCCAACTTGCGGGGAACTGGAGCGCACTTCTTACGTCGCTCGCGATTCTGACGATGACGCTGGGCAATGTAGTCGCCATTTCCCAGTATGACATCAAACGTCTTCTGGCCTACTCAAGCATTGCACAGGCAGGGTACATTTTGGTGGGTGCGGCCACGGCAAGTACGCTTGGTCTTCAAGCGATTTTAGTCTACGCCGTCGCTTACTTATTTACCAACCTTGGCGCTTTTTTTACGGTGCTTGCGATTGAGCGAAACTTAGGCGTCAACGATCTCGGCGCTTACCGCGGCTTGTCCGAGCGAAGTCCGTTTTTGGCGCTCTCGCTTACACTTTTTCTTCTGTCGCTCGCGGGCATTCCGCCGCTCGCGGGTTTTATTGGGAAAGTCTACATTTTTGCGGCTGCTGTCGAAGCCAATGAGATTGGGCTCGTCGTAGCAATCGCGCTCAATTCAGCCGCTGCAGCTTACTACTACTTTAAAGTGGTGAAAGCGATGTACCTCACACCTGCCCGGTCGAGCGAAGTACTTGAAAATCCGGTTCCGGTCAAAATCGCACTTGGTACTGCCCTCCTCGGAACCCTAGCCATCGGCTTGTACCCTTCTTACCTGATCCGTCTTGTCGAACAAACGCTCGCCACGTTCCCAGTCTTTTAATAAATATTCCCTCTGTATGTTACAATCGCCCCTGAAACCGTTCACGCTCCTACGATGACAACGAAAATGCTTCTGTTTGACATCGACGGCACGCTTCTCCTCACAGGCGGATGCGGAAAGATTGCTTTTGACCAAGCTTTTGAAGAACTGTTCGGAATTAAAAATGCCTGGGGCAGCTTAAAACCCCACGGAAAGACCGATCCGATCATTATTGAAGAGCTGATTGAAAAAAATCTACACCGGAAGCTCGATCCAACGGAATACGATGCACTGTGCCGTCGTTACCTATATTACTTTGGCCAAGCGCTCCGGAACACACATCGGTTCCGGCTCATGCCCGGTGTCGCCGCATTTCTAGAAAGAGGTTCGAAAGAAACGAATTTGCTCATTGGCCTTGCCACCGGGAATCTGGAACCCGCAGCTTGGCTCAAACTTAAACGCGGCGGGATCCAGCAATATTTTCAATTCGGGGGATTTGGTTCTGACTCACACGACCGCACTGAACTCACACGAATTGCTGTTAAACGCGGCCGGGAAATAGCGTCCGGAACCATTCCGTGCGAGCACATTTACGTAATTGGTGATACGCCCTACGACATTCGAGCTGCCAAAGCACTCGGCCTTAAAACGATCGCCGTGGCCACCGGTATCCACAAGCGGGCAGAACTCCTTGCGCACGCACCCACCCGTTGCCTGTCCAACCTCACCGATGAAAGTGGGATCTTGCATTACATAACAAAACCATCATATTCCAAAACGTTGCCGTAGGATCCGCAGCCGTCATTGCGAGGATGCGATCCAAGTGATGACGAAGCAATCTCAGATCGCTAGATTGCTTCGACCTCTCTTTGGTGCGCCGTCTCGCAATGACGGACTTTTGTTAGGCATTTTAACTTTCGCGCTCTTTTCGCGACTCTTTTTTTTCTTTCTCTTCATGCACGCCGCCGAGGCTTTTGGTGGTCACGCGGTCTCGGTAGGACAGATCGTCCACATTGACGCGCACCATTTCACCTTCCTTGACAAACTGCGGTACCAAAAGTTTCAATCCATTTTCAAGCTCGGCTTCTTTATAGGTCGTGTCTCGCACGCCTTTAATCGGCGGTGCGGTTCTCGTGACCTTGAGTTCCACCACTTTTGGAAAATCGATCGAGAGCGCTTTGTCGGCTTCAAATAGGATATCGATTTCGATGTTTTCTTTGAGGAACACTTCCTGTTTTCCGACAACGGCGCTCTGAATTTGAAATTGCTCGAAGCTCTCCATGTTCATGAACACAAGCTGAGCGCCGTCTTTGTAGAGGTACTGCATCTTGACGCGATGGAGTTCAACGTCATCGACTTTGTCCTCGGCTCGGAAACTTTTTTCTTGCATGTTGCCATCTTCAACGTTTCTTACCTTCAGGTGGACCGTCTTGCCAAATTTACCAGTGCCGCGGATCTCTTGGGACAAAACCTTACAGGTTTTTCCGTCGACACGAATGATGTTGCCAACGCGAATTTCCACTGCGTTCCGCATAACGCCCTCCTTTTGGGCGCGTCCCCCTTGAGACGGTTGAATCTACCGCGCCCAGATAACAGAGAACCGAGTACAGAGAACAGACTTTCTTCAATGTTTTTTCTGTTCTCTGTGCTCTGTTTTCTGTACTCTACGCGTGCTCGTGCGACCGTCTGGAATGACATGCGCCCCTCTTTCTAAATCCCCCCTCGAAATATGGCCATAATCATGATACCATCCTTCATTATTTGAACAACCTTATTCCCAATGCCAATCGAGCTCGATCCGTTCCAAAAAGAAGCGATTTCGTGGATTGAAAAGGAGCACTCGGTACTCGTCTCCGCTCCCACGGGCGCTGGAAAAACTCTGATTGCCGAATCCGCCATCGACCAGGCGGTGAACGGAAATGAAGCGGTCATTTACACGGCACCGATCAAAGCGCTCAGCAACCAAAAGTACCGAGATTTCCGCGCTCGTTACCACGATCGCGTTGGGATTTTAACCGGTGACGTCTCCATCCACCCCGACGCGCAGATTTTAATTATGACGACGGAGATTTACCGCAACTCACTTTTTGAAAATGCCCCGCGTATCGACGAGATCGGTTGGGTCATCTTCGACGAGATCCATTACTTAGACGATCCAGAACGCGGCACCGTGTGGGAGGAAGCAATTCTGTTCACACCGCCTCAAATCCGAATCCTAGCACTCAGCGCAACCGTGCCGAACATCGCCGAACTCGCCACCTGGATTCGTTCCATTCACAACCGACCCATCGCGGTGGTCCACGACACACACCGCCCCGTACCACTTTCGTTTCACTTCCAATGTCAGGGCAAACTCCTCTCCGATATGAAGCAGCTCCGGAACCAAGGCTACTTAGGCCGTGACAATTGGCGGCTGAGTTGGCGTGAACGGCGCCGCGGGTACAAACCGTTGCGAGCAAAACCGAATCGCCTGGACTATTTGCTCAAACATCTTCAAGACGAAAAAAGACTTCCCGCGATCTACTTCGTTTTTGGACGGCGACGGGCAGAGCTTCTGGCCGCAGAAGCAAGCCGCTTTGATTTTCTTGTCCCTTCAGAGCGAACCGAAATCGTTCGTCTCTACCAAGAATTTCTTCATCGTTACGACTTAACTCAAGAACCCTCCGCCGCCGAACTTCGTCCGCTCATCGAACAGGGCATTGCTTACCATCACGCGGGAATGCTTCCAACACTGAAGGAAGTGATCGAACAGCTCTTTACGAGCCGCTTGATCAAGCTCATTTTCACGACCGAGACGTTTGCCCTTGGAATTAACATGCCGGCACGCTCGGTGATCTTTGACGAACTCGAAAAATTTTACGGCACGGGTTTCAAACCGCTCACGACGAGAGACTTTTATCAAATGGCAGGACGGGCGGGCCGGCGTGGAATGGATGAGCACGGGTTCGTCTACGTTCGAATTCATCCGAATGACATTCCATTTCACGATGTCGAACGCGTCATTCACGGAAAACCAGAAGCTATTCGGAGTCAGTTCAACACGACGTACGCCACCCTTCTCAATCTCTACCGAAACTTAGGCCCCAAACTCATCGACATTTACCCGCGAAGCTTTCACCATTTCCAATCCTCCGACAAAAGGCGCCATGGTGCGCGTGAACATATCGAACGCAAGCTCGCACTGCTCAATGAGTTAGGTCATCTCACCAAGGACCACCTCACCGCAAAGGGCGAATTTGCAGCGTCCCTGTTTGGCTACGAACTCATCCTTGCTGAAATGCACGAAGATGGGATTCTGGATGGACTGGACGAATCGCGTTTGAATGTTCTCCTTTCAAGTCTCGTCTTTGAACCCAGAAAGGGTGACCACGTTCCGAAACTCGGGCGAGAACACGATGAATTCGCACAAGGAATTGAACATTACGCGCGACTCATCCACCGAAGAGAACGCAAATACCACGTCTTCCCGTACTCTAAACCTCCGCACTTTCACCTCACGAACGTGATCAACGCGTGGACGCACGGGGAAACCTTCGACAACCTGTTCCGCTCAATCGACGTGGACGAAGGAGAACTCGTCCGGCACTTTCGAATGGTGATTCAACTCTTAAGGGACTTGATCCACGCACCGCATGTTTCAGAGTCACTGCGCGCGCGTGCCAAGGAAGCGCGCAAACGAATCAACCGCGACGTGGTCGATGCGGAAAAGCAGCTGCGGGTGGAATCGATGGGGGATTCGAAATCAAACTAGCCGTAGTTGACACGGGCGGGCACAAGGCCCGCCCCTACAATCTTCTTGTTTCTGATTATTTCACGTAGGCCCTGACGTATTCCCGGTTGAGCTTCGCGATGAAAGCAACGCTGATTTCTTTCGGGCAGGCTGCTTCGCATTCAAAATGATTCGTACAATTGCCGAATCCTTCTGCATCCATCTGCTTGACCATGTTCCGCGCACGGCGTTCGCGCTCGATTGCGCCTTGCGGCAGCAGGGCCAAATGTGAAACTTTGGACGCAACAAAAAGCATCGCGGAAGCGTTCGGGCACGCAGCCGCACAGGCGCCACATCCAATGCACTGAGCCGCATCCATCGCACGGTCTGCCTTCTCTTTTGCAATAGGAATCGCATTTCCGTCTGGAGCACCTCCGGTAGACACGGAAATGTAACCGCCTGCTTGAATGATTCGATCAAAAGCGTTGCGATCGACGACTAAATCCTTCACCACTGGAAAAGGTTTCGCACGCCAAGGTTCAATCGTAATCGTCTCGCCATCCTTAAAGTGCCGCATGTGAAGTTGGCAAACGGTCGTCCCACGCTCAGGGCCGTGCGGAATGCCATTAAGCGTGAGCGAGCATGACCCGCAAATTCCTTCGCGGCAGTCGTGGTCAAAAGCAATCGGCTCGATTCCGCGCGCGGCGAGGTTCTCGTTGACTTGATCCAGCATCTCAAGGAAAGAAATGTCAGAGCTAATTTCCTCTGCCCCGTAGGTTTCAAGCTTGCCTTTGATGTTTCGATTTTTTTGCCGCCAAACCTTGAGTGTGAAATTCATGACGTGGCCTTCATCAATCTGCCGTCATCGGTAACTTCTCTCGACCAAATCGACGAATTCGAATTCAAGCGGTTCTTTGTGATGCGCGGGTTTTTCACCGACGCCCGTAAATTCCCACGCGGAAACATGCTTGTAACGCTGGTCGTCACGACGCGTTTCACCGTCCGGCGTTTGGTATTCCACACGAAAATGAGCCCCGCAGGATTCTCTCCGCTCGAGCGCGTCGTAACACATCAGTTCCGCAAATTCCAAAAAGTCCGCCACGCGCCCTGCCTTCTCCAACGCTTCGTTCAACTCTTCGTGGCCGCCGAGCACGTTGACATTACCCCAAAACTCTTCGCGAATCTGGGGAATCCGCTTGAGGGCCTTTTTTAGTCCCTCTTCGCTCCGGGACATTCCGCACTCATTCCACATGAGCCCGCCCAGCTCGCGGTGGAAATCGTCGGCGGTACGAGACCCGCGAATGGACAGCAATTTTTTCGTCTGTTGGATCACTTCCTCTTGCGCTTTTCGGCATTCCGGTGCGTCTTCACGCACTGTGCTGGGCTTCCTTTGTGCTAGATAATCGGAAATCACATACGGCAAAACGAAGTAACCGTCTGCAAGTCCTTGCATGAGCGCGCTGGCGCCGAGACGGTTTGCGCCGTGCTCCGAAAAATTCGCTTCGCCGATGACGAAAAGACCTGGAATCGTACTCATCAAATTGTAGTCGACCCAAAGACCGCCCATCGTGTAATGAGGAGCAGGATAAATTCGCATGGGTACGTCGTACGGATTTTCGCTCGTGATCCTTTCGTACATTTCGAACAAATTGCCGTAGCGGTCGCGAATCACATCTTTTCCGAGCTCGGCGATCGCATCCCGAAGGTCAAGATAAACCCCTTGTCCGGTTTTCCCCACACCGCGGCCTTCATCACAAACTTCTTTTGCGCTCCGGGATGAAATGTCACGCGGCGCAAGATTTCCATAACTTGGATACTTTCGTTCCAGGTAGTAATCACGCTCATCCTCGGGAATGTGCTTCGGCGGCCGTTGGTCACCCTTTGCCTTTGGCACCCAAATGCGCCCGTCATTGCGAAGCGACTCGCTCATGAGGGTCAGTTTCGACTGGTGCTCGCCGCTTACGGGAATACACGTGGGATGTATTTGCGTAAAACAAGGGTTGGCAAAGAGCGCGCCGCGTTTGTAAGCGCGGTAGGTTGCGGTGACATTGCAGCCTTTTGCGTTTGTCGAGAGAAAGAAAACGTTCGAGTAACCGCCGGTTGCCAGTACCACCGCATCGGCGACGCAGCACGTGACTTTTCCATTTACCAAGTCCCGGACCACGATTCCCTTCGCTTCGCCGCTCACCACAACCAGGTCAAGCATCTCAGTGCGAGTGTACAAATGAACCTGTCCGGATTGAACTTGACGGCAAAGCGCTTGGTAAGCGCCGAGTAAAAGTTGTTGGCCGGTTTGGCCGCGCGCGTAAAAAGCACGTGAGACTTGCGCACCTCCAAATGAGCGGTTCGCTAAGTAGCCGCCGTATTCGCGCGCGAACGGAATCCCTTGTGCAACGCATTGGTCAATGATGGCCGTACTGATTTCCGCAAGCCGGTACACATTCGCCTCGCGCGAGCGGAAGTCGCCGCCTTTGATGGTGTCGTAAAAAAGGCGCCAGACGCTGTCACCGTCATTTTCGTAATTCTTCGCTGCATTGATTCCGCCCTGTGCGGCAATGCTGTGCGCACGGCGGGCGCTGTCCTGGAAACAAAAACATTCCACCCGGTAGCCAAGTTCTGCAAGCGTTGCGGCGGCTGAGGCACCGGCAAGGCCCGTACCGACAACAATGATTTTGTACTTGTGCTTGTTTCCGGGACTGACCAGTCTCGATTGATTGCGGTGGCGAGTCCACTTTTCGCTCATTGCACCCGACGGAATTTTCGAATCGAGCTTCATTTCACGACACCACACAAAACAGAAATGGGGATTGAAACGTAACCAATCAAAATAAGCAATGAAACAGCAGCGCTGATCCGGACGAAAAGCGGCTGCGTCCGCTCATTGTTCCAACCAAGCGTCTGGAGCCAACTGGACGCACCGTGAGCAAGGTGCAGGCAAAGAAGCGTCATTGCGATACCGTACACCGCGGAAATGTACACCTTTTGGAAACTGAGTACCACCATGGAATAGACGTCGTGACGGCCAAGCGAATCGGTCAAATGGGAAATTTCAGGATGGGTTACTCGGAACGTAAAATGGAGCAAGTGGTAGATGATAAAGGCAAGGATCACGAGGCCTGAAAGCATCATCGTTCGCGCGGCGATTGAGGTTTGAATTGTTTTCCTCACTTCGTAACCGATTGGCCGCGCGGCGCGGTTTTCAATCGTAAGGAGAATTGAAGTCCAAATGTGGAACACGACGGAAGCAAGAAGTACGAATCGAGCGCTCCAAACGAGCGGCGCTAAGTCGCGGAGCTTTCTAGCGTAACTGTTTAAGGCATCCGGACCGGCAAAAATAAGCAGGTTTCCAGCCAAGTGGCCGATGACAAACCCAAACAAGAAGAGGCCCGTAACGGCTATTACAATTTTCTTACCAATGGAAGACGTAATAAATTCCGACTGCAACACGCAACTATTTTACACACACGCTCAACGCGTGTCACCTTTTTTGCTGAGTAGAGAGGAAAGAAAAAGGGTCGGACCATTTAAATCCGACCCCTTTTGTGGTGCTAACTCAATTACAGCTTGACGACGTTCGTCGCCTGCTCGCCTTTTGGGCCTTGGGTGACTTCAAACTGTACTTTCTGACCTTCGTCTAAAGTCTTGTAACCATCGCCCTGAATCGCACTGTGATGCACGAATACATCACTGCCGGACTCACGGGAAATGAAACCATAGCCCTTTGAGCTGTTAAACCATTTCACAAATCCTGTAGGCATATTCTTCTCATTCTCCTTTCCATAGGATTAATAGCAGATAACGGGGGCGAACCTTCTTCGAGGTGTCGAATAATGCAGCACTTGAAGTGTTACTACGGCCTTTTTGAACCGTTTGACCCAGGAGAAACCGGTTTCAAACAAAAAACCGAAAGGTGAAACGCTCAACCTCGCGGTTAAACCTATCTCCCCTTTCCTGACTACTATTAGGTGAAGTATGCCCGCATTTCACCCATTTGTCAAACACAAAAATAAGATGATTTTTTCTCTTCGTACATGCTTGACTGGCAAGATCGGCCAGACCATTAACGATAAACATCCTTTCGATGTTCAATAGAAACAACGTGAACGATCAATCGATCTTGCTCGATTTGGTAAAGGAGGCGAAACGAAAAAGTTTTTGCCGAACGGAGCTCCCCGAAGGGACCAGCAAGTTTCTTAAATAGGTAAGGGTTTTCTTTTAGCTTCTCAATGAGTCGGTTGAGCCCGCGTATCAGCTTTATGTCTCGAATCGTTTCATAATCCCTCCGAGCCGTTTTGGTAAAAACGACCTTAAAGCGGCCTTGTTTGGGCTCAGCCATTACGTCTAAACAACTTTTTTGATGCTGTCAAAGTCGACCACTTCTCCTCGTTTTAATTCCTTGAGGGATGCCAATATTTTTTTGACTAGGTCCTGGTCACGCAAGATCTCAATCGTTTCCATCAGACTCTCATATTCCTCCTGGGAAATCATGACTACTTGATTACGACCATGAACTGCAATCATAATCGGTTCCGTCGTTTCTGCAGCGTCTTTGACAAGTTGGCTGAGTCTGTCTTTGGCTTCGGACAAGTTAACCTTTGTCATAACCATTCACTCCCTCCTAGCTTAACAAAACGCTAGATTTAGCCAAATATTCGGCCAATTGAAGTATACGTGTTTCCGCTCGTATTGGCAAGTCCACACAAGAAAGGGCAGAAATTCTCAAAACTTCTTGTCCGCCACAATGACGGCGGATCCGCTGCGTTATTTGTCGCCACAAGGCGTTGGCGACCCGCCAGCGATTTGTGGCGGGGCGGAAACGTGCCCAATCAAGCTTCCTCTTAAAAGACGATTCTGAGCCGCTCGTATCTCGAAAGAATAATTTCAATGAATTTCTTCTGAAAGTCTTTTTGGAGCTTGCTGTCTCCCACGAACTGTCTCATCCGATTTGATTTGCGTTCGAACTTTTCATAGCGAACTTTCGCCGGAATATTGAAGCAATCCGCCAAAGCATCAAAATCATTTCGCTTGAGTTGATTACTTTTACCGTTAAGAGTCAGCGCAGAATCTTCTCCCTTCGGCAACACGAGTTTCGTGCAAACGATGTCATACGCGGGAGAAAGACGAATGTTTCCATGCTCATCATAAGAAATCGAATAGTTTTGAGAGTGCCCATCCCCATTGCCGATTAAGAAATTGAAAACGATACGTTCAAAAAAAAGCTGTACGTCCAACCCGGGCACGGCTGAAATTTCTTTCAGTTTCTTGCCAATTTCTTCGAGCGAACCTGCATATTTGTCTCTTTTCTCGAGGACCTGATAAAAGTTTTCTTGATGAATTTTTTCCTCACCGCGGCGGTCAAAACGTTTCACCACATAAGCTAAAGAGCGGTCTTTCAAAGGCAGCAAACAATGCGGGGGCGTGTCGATGCCCAGCTCCGACGCAATGTCCATGCAGCAGTTTTCATTTTCAGGAATAAACCGAAACTGCGGAACCTGCGGCTTCAGAATGTATTCACCGCCCGAGGCAGCGGCCGTAAGTTGAGACCGGCGCCCGTTTAACTTTAATGACAATTTCGGTTGAACTCCTGAAATGGACATTTTGCCAACCATCTCTTGTGCCTTGAGCGGAATATCCTGCAAGGAAAAAGAAATCGCAGGAAGTTTAGTCGTGTGAAACATTTTCTTGATCAGATGATCATTCATCGTTGGTTTTCGGCCCGCACTCAATCTTCGGCCTTGTGAATCGTTACCGCTCCGATCGTATCCGCCGTTGTCGCCAGTAATAAGCCAAATGAATCATGCGGATCCACTTTCGCCGTGGCGCTCACGATGTCAAGGTACCAGCCTTCAGGCAACAAGCCTTTAAAAAAGCTAAAAAGATCCTTCGCTTCATAAGGCGCGGCGCGCAAGGGAAGTGATACCGAAATTGGCTGTCCTTTATCCAGGAAGGTTTTGTCATAAGTAAACTGGCAACCGTTCTGGGTCTCTGATAAGTACCCAGCCAATCGGTTTTTATAGTTGACCTTAGCTTTTCGAAGTTTCTCTTCTTTCATGATTCGTGACAATCTCAAGATGATGGCCCAAGAACGCCAGAACCTGGTTCACCTTATCTAGCCGGACACTCGGCTTGCCCTGCTCAAGGTCACGAATAAAACGCAATCCAACACCAACCCTCCGGGCAAATTCCTGCTGCGTCAGTCCAGCTTGCTTTCGCAGTTGTTTAATTTTTGTGCCCATCCCATTCATGATGAATTACATGATATATCAGATCAGGTATAAAATCAATATCTGCACTCCATTTACACACTCTTTCGGGTATAATTAAAATATTTTATACCCTTAAGGATATATTTAAACTAATAAATATAGAATAATATACCATAAAGGGTATATTAAATCAGGTTATTTTCGGCGAGACGGAGAGAAAAATCCTCTCGCCTCCCAAGGCCGCTCGACATCCGGTCGATCTCGTTCCGGCGTAGAAACGAAGAGATACTTAAGAGCGCCAAAAAGTGTGATTCTTCGAAACACGGAACCGGAGCGGAACTGAATGCGGAACCACGCCGGAATCTTCCGCATCGGTTCCGCGTTTGGAATCACAATTCCAGGGGTAGTTGAGTATAGAAGGCAAAAGCCGAAAAAAAATGAAATTCAGATTTTTTGGAGGATTCGAGTCGAAAATTTTGCGTTTAAATTCAATTTAAGACACTTTCTCGAGGCCCGCAAGGTCAAAACCTTATCCTTTTTTCCCTTAAGAACCGTTTTTCAATTCTTTGAAACAAGAAAATCGGCTGGATCAGGGACCTATCCTCTTTTTCTTCGCCTCGAATTTACACAAATCATTTGACATTACTCCTGGAGGTTTAGGCGGCAAGCAGGCTTCTCAGCATCCAAGCAGTTTTCTCGTGCGCAACCATTCGCATTGTCAGTAGATCCGTCGTCACTTGATCATCGGCACGTTCCGCAATCGGAAATATGGAACGGACCGTATGGATGACCGCCTCATGCCCTTCTACGAGAGCTCGGATCATCTCATCGGCGCTTGGAACCTCTTGTTTCTCCTGAATCGACGTGAGGCGCGAAAACTGAGCGTACGTACCGGGAGCCGGAAAATCCAACGCTCGGATCCGTTCGGCCACGAGATCGACGGCTTTCCACAACTCGTTGTATTGATCTTCAAACGCAAGATGCAGCGTCAGGAACATAGGACCCGTTACGTTCCAGTGGAAATTGTGGGTCATCAAATACAACGTGTATGTGTCAGCAAGCAACTGGGCAAGGCCTTCTGACACTTCTTTCCTGGCTTTTTCCTCAATTCCGATATTGATAGGTTCCACTTTCGTTGTTTTCATCTTTTTTATCTCCTTGTAATTTTATCTTCCCTCGTTCGTCTTTTTTTTCCTTACGGGAGCGTGTTCGTCCTCGCGGCAGGCGCGTAAAATACGATCCGGTTTGACGACAGAGCCTTGCACGGCTTCGAATTTAATGATCACGAAGTCGTCGGGAAGAATGTTCTCCGCGTCACGCGCTGAATAGTAGCCTTTTATGCGTTCGACGATTCTCGTTGCCTGATAAGAAGTGAGTCTTTTCCTCCACATTTCCTTGACTCGTTCATATTCGTCGCCCGATTCGATCAACCGACACGTCCCATTAAACCGATAGCCGGTAAACGCCCCGTCATCCATAAACGACATGGAAAGCTGTGGGTTCTGCGTGATATTTGCATACGTACGTGTAAACCGATAATCGAGAATAAATACTTGATTTGGCAGGACGACGTCAACGAGCATCTTGGGGGCGCAATTAGGCTGTCGGTCTTGATCACAAGAACCGACGCTCACGGTTTTTAATCGCTCCTTACGCGCATTGAATTCCTTCATCATACCTTGGAAGTTCATGACACCCTCCTACGCTGCCACGCAACAAATAGCCTGCTTGCGGGCAAGCGGTCCAGGTTGGTTATTTTCATATAATCGTGTTATTTTGTCCACCTCAAAAAACCTGGCGGTTGGACATTCCCCCCTGTCATCATCTGTCGGGCACGTTTGAAACGTGCCCGACATCTGAAGGGAAAATGCACTTAACGCGAAATTTGAGCACCTGACCACCGATGATCTGTGCACCATCGTCGTAGGAAATCAAGTCCGTGTTGATCACGAGGTGGTAAAGCATCGGATCATCTATGTCCTTGTCAAAATGATACCTCAAGTAATCTTTTCTCCCTTTATCTTCTTCCGTAATGAATTCGACCGCTTCCCTCTCGTTCATCCCGTAATACTCCTGTACGTGCGTAACCCGTTTTTTCATTGAACCCACCAGGCGAACATGAAAACCCTGCGCAAGCCGGCGTGTGAGCAAATTCCCTCCGCGGCCGACGATCACTACGTTGCCGGAATATGCCAAATGCAGAATTGTCTCCTTCGTCTTGTACGCGAGCGCCCACTCATCCGGATGCAGCCCGCACATTTCCTCGATCATGTCCTGTATTTCCGAAACTTTCTTCTCCGGCATGAACTTTGCGAATTCTTCGGAGAGCCGATGCTCCTCTAAAACTCGTTCGACCAAGTTTCTGTCAAAGACGGTCCAAGGACATGTGGCAGCTTTGTCGCGCTCCTTTAAGTAGAGAGCTAACTTCTCGCCAATCGTGATACCGCCCGCACCGACTTGACGGGAAATGGTGACGAAGGCTTGTACGGGTCGCTCTTCTCCATTTTGAGCAGCGTCTCGTGCGCACCGGACAAGACAATCCATGTACGCCTTCCATGCGTTTAGAGACGTTGTTATATCCGTTCTCATCAACCCCTCCGTTTCACTTTGACGATTTCACGCAAGCTTGCTTGGCTTTGAAGACCATCTTAGCCTTTAAGACCGCTTGTGCAACTGCACGTGGGCCTCTCTCCGTCCAGGTTCGGTACGGAACCATATTGAGGCCGCTCTTTCTCATAAGTGGATTCCACGGTAGGGAGGACGAAAGGTACAGCTTTGCTGAACCTTCTTGTACACGGTGGTTGGGTATTTTATCGCCGACACCGATTAGTTTAAAGTCGGCTTGAAGGTGCTCCTGATCCAGAATGAATCGATGACCCCGCCGAGGATGTCGACGAATTCTCCATGCGCCTTATAAGGATCACCGTCCACATTGAAGGTGATGAATAGAGCGCCCGGCAATGCACCGTTAAATTGATTGATGGTTTTCTCACTATTCTTCCAGAAATTGGTGGTGTAAACAGCCCCCCACCACGGATCCGGACTCAGGGGATCCCCTGTGAAGTTCCTAATACTTTTTCCCCCGATACCACTGACAAACGAAAAGGTTTCTCCCAGTCCGACTCGGAGCTGGTCCGGATCATCCCCGGGGATCACCCCATGATTGTTCTGACTGTTCCCGATATCATTCAAGGTCACGGTTCTTGAATACGAATGCTCATGACCCGTGGCGATTATGGCCCCGCCTTCCATGGCAGCCTGGTAAACTCCCCAGCCGGTTTCATTACCTTTTCCTCCAACCTGCATTTCATGCATGTTCTTATGCCAGGAAGTAATGCTCCATATCGAATCATCCTGGGCAAGGGTGTTGCTGATATATTCAGCATGCCCTGACCCCTTGGTCCCCACGCCTGAAAGGACGAAGAACAGTCCTCCGTAGGTGCAGGAAGAATTGATTCCGTATTCACCCGCGCAGGTGACATCCGTGTTCTGCGCGTTCACACGCGCGAGGCGCTGTTCGAGAAGATCCTGGTAGCCTCCAGGCCCATCCCATTTCGAGGTGTCGTGATTACCAATGGAAGCAAAATAGGGAAAATTGTCTCCCAAAATTGAAGTGATCTGTTGATCCCAGGATGCGGGATTATTGCTGTAATCAAAATCCCCCTGATGAAGTACGAGATCCGCACCTTTCTCTTTAATCAGCCGGAGCACAGCCTCTGACTTGGAACCAAGGCCCTGATCTCCAATGAAGGCAACCTTGAGATCGGGTGTTGTGGTTTTCAGTTCACCGGTTGGCGGAGGAGGGGGCACTGAGACTACTCCAGGTACATAGATACCCAGCCCCGTGGTATCGGCGACGTCTTTCCATGACACAAAGTGCAGATTTTTGTCATTGTTTTGCACAATGAGCAAACCATTGGGGAAATTCGTACCATGAGCTGCATTGCTGACGTCCATGCCGTCCGTACTGGCAGTGTCTTTGATCTGGAACGTACCAATGAAGGTGTTGTTGTCTTCCAACCGATAGACGACAACTTGATTGTTCTTTTGATCGGTAGACTGATCTGAGACAAGCAGGTAACCCTTTCCTCCGGGCATGTGGTAAACAGCAAGGCCTTCAATATCTGCACCTTTGTAATGCCCATCGCGGTTCACAATGTTTTCAGGCTGTGTTCCCGCATCAGGCCTCGCTCCAAATCGGCGGAAGGCCACATTACCGTTTTCAGGTGCGATGTAAACCTTGTGGCTCACTTCATCCACGGCAATGCCTTCGGTTTGGCCACTGCCGGGAATCGTACGTTTTAATTCGAGATTCACCATACCGTTTCCAGCATCAGTGAGCTCGTACTGGAACACATCCCCGCTGCCTTTGTCCGAGGCAAAGGTGTAGAATTTGCCGCTGACTGAGTCACGGTACATGGACAGGCCGTAGGGTTCTGTAGGCAGTGCACCTGTAACAGTCCCTGTGATGTCCGTTAATTTGCCAGTCACGGGATCCAGTTTGTAGACACGAATCCCTTTCTCGCTACTACTCCGATTGGTGGTGGTCACGATAACTGTCTTCTGAGCGCCCAACATAAAATTGTCTTTAACGTCGGAGTTATTGGCGTCGGTCGCAAAATGGGAGACTAATTTCCCGTTGAGATCGAACACATCGATCCCGCCCGATTTTCTGGTTCCGATGACGAAGTTTCGATAGATGGCCGGATCGTCCACGGAACCCCCTCCCGAGGGGTTTGCGGCAATCGCATTTGCCGTAATCACCTGACCGGCACGAAATGGCTCTTCTGCGCGGAAGAATCCATCTGCAGGCGGGGGCGGCGGTGTATCGATCTTGGGGGTTGTAAATGTGAAATCCCCAGAAGTTTGCGGATTTCCAGCCGCATCGCGGGATTTGACAAGGAACTTATAAGCGGTGCCGGTCTCCAGATTGCTCAAGATTACGCTGTGATCGGTGACCATGCGGTTGTCTTGCGTGGAGGAGGGCATTCCGGTATCCGTCGTCTTGCCATATTCCACCCGGCTGTCTGAAGCCTCGTTGGTCTTCCACGTGATGGTAACACCTGTGGCACTCACTTTGGCAGTGGGTCCAGCAGTAATGTCAGGTGGAGTCTTATCCGGAGGAGGTGGTGTGTCGATCTTGGGAGTTGTGAACGTGAAGTCCCGAGAAGTTTGGGGATTACCCGCCGTATCGCGAGATATAACGCGATAATGATAGGTCGTCTCGGCACTGAGTTTCTCCATCGCAAGCGTCACAGAGTGATCGGTAACTTTTTTTGGGTCGAGTGCTGACAAGCTGCCGTAATTGGTGGAGGTTCCGTATTCCACCTGGGAATCTGCTGCCTCGTCAGTCCTCCAGGTGATGGTGACGCCTGTGGCGCTCACCTTGGCAGTGGGCCCGGCGCTAATGACAGGTGGGGTCGTGTCTGGAGCCGGCGGCTGAGGGGGCTCGGGTTGTGTCTCTTGCGTCCCAAAAAGCCAGCCGGAAAATCCCATATTTTTCCCGGGGTTATTATCTGTAATGCCTGCCGAAAAATTCGTTTTGTAAAAATAATCGACAACAAATGGCTGCCAGACATCATCCCCACTCGGACGCCATTTCGCAACCTCATTGAGCCACTTAAAGGCCCTCAAAATAGCCTGGTCTGACCAATTCCATACGTCCGTGTGTCCTGCCTGATACAAAAGTACGGCTTGGGCAAGTACACCTTGGAAAGCTTCGTAGGGATAGCCGGTTCCTCCAGGGGGCCACTTAAAACCCCCACCTCTTCTCAAATCATCCGGTATCACGCCGTCAATGTTGATTCCATTCTTTGTGGCGCCTTTTGGATTAATTCCGACAGGATTCTTGGGATCCGCCTGCCAGGACAGATCACCGTACGCAAAACCCGCATACTGACTGCGGTCTCCCAAATATCCCTTGAAGACCTTGACGGCCTTTTCAAGGTCTGCCGTATCGCCCAAATAAATCGCGGCGGCAATGCGGGTGGCCCCGGCCATAGTTCCCCAGTTGTTGGGCCGGTCTTGATGAGTAGAAATCAGTGTCTTGCCACTTAACTCTTCCCGGCGGACACCATCCAACCAAGTGCGGAATTTAGCATCGTCTTCGGCCGTCAAACCAACGATTCCGGCTGCCACGATGTAGGCCATCA
>Ga0156289_1076_pt1 | contig 17070 bp, 17 predicted proteins | sample RifCSPlowO2_12_FD_116157 | JGI IMG/M metagenome (GOLD analysis project Ga0156289, IMG submission 116157) | Omnitrophica bacterium RIFCSPLOWO2_12_FULL_50_11
ACCTATTCATGCGCCGAAGGCGCATTGGCCCTCTGGGCCAAGAATAGGTGGTGGGATCATCCTGAGGCCCGCCTGCCACAAAACGCAGCGGGTCCGCCGCTCTGTCTGTCGCCACAAGGCGTTGGCGACCCGCCGGCGATTTGTGGCGGGGCGGAAAGGGCCGAAAGGATCTCATTGATGAGATCCCTCGCTTCGCTCGGGATGAGGGGTTGGGAAAACACCCCGACCCCTCACCTAATTTACCGATGATTTGGAGGAAAAAGGGAGGAGGAAGATAATGAGGTGTGAGAGCGTCAATATGACACACGACTTACTTCAAAACGAAATTCCGGGGGAGAGGATCCCCCACCACTTTAAGGTTCGTTCCTTGCGACCATCCTTAAAGTGGTGGGGGATCATGGCCATGAACTTATCATTACGACCGCGTTATTCGAACCAAAGCCAAAAGAATTAGACATGACGGTCTTCACCTTGGCCTTCCTTGATTGGTTGGGAACATAATCCAGATCACATTCCGGATCCGGTGTCTTTAGGTTAATCGTAGGATGAATTTCACCCTGCTGGATCGTAAGTACGGAAACAATGGCTTCGATGGCCCCGGCAGCACCAATCGTGTGCCCAATCAGGGACTTGGTTGAACTAATGGGAATCTGATACGCTTTCCTGTCAAATACCTCTTTGATGGCCCTCGTTTCAGCCAAATCATTGTAAGGGGTTCCTGTTCCGTGGGCGTTGATGTAATCTACTTGATCAGGTGAAACTTCGGCATCTTTCAAGGCTTCTTTCATCGCGCGAGCTGCATCCAGCCCATCCGGCTGAGGAGCTACCATGTTATAGGCACCACAGTTGCTCCCATAACCAATCAGTTCGGCGTGGATTTTGACTTTCCTTTTTTCAGAATGTTCTAAGGATTCCAGAATTAAAATCCCGGCGCCTTCACCTAAGACAAAGCCGTCTCGGGTCTTATCAAATGGGGTGGAAGCTTCCTTTGGGCTGTGGTTTTTGGTGGAAAGGCACCTTAAGTTTTGATAAGCGGCCAGCGTTGTGGGAGTAATCGGGGCTTCAACGCCGCCGGTGATGCAAACGTCAACCACTCCCGATCGGATCATTTGCATCGCCCAACCAATCGCATTGGCTCCGGATGAGCAAGCGGTTGAGACAACATAATTAGGGCCTTTGGTTTTAAGCGCAATCGCAATATAACTGGAGACTGCGTTTGGAGAAATGCGGGGGACGGCACTGGCCATCACATGGGATGGGCCTCCTTCGCGGAGCAGTGCCTCAATTTGTTCTTCATGAAAGAGAATCCCACCCAAGCCCGAGCCAATGACGACTCCGATTCGGGACTCATTTGAGGAATCAACTTTAAGGGAAGCGCCTTCCACAGCCACCTTGGCAGCACAAACGCCCAGTTGGGCGAAGCGGTCCATTTTACGGTAAAGACCCGGAAGAAGGTATTTGGCCGGGTCAAAATCTTTAACTTGAGCTGCGATCTTCACTTCAAATGAGGCGGTGTCAAAACTCCTGATGTTGTCAATGCCGGATGAGCCGGAAAGACACGCTTTCCAGAGCTCACCTAAAGTTTTTCCATTAGGCGCCAGTACCCCCATTCCGGTAATCACGACGCGGGGCTTCGCCATTACAAGTACTCCCGAACGGTCATGATCAGCCGAGCCACGTCAAAGGGTTTGAGAATCACTTCGCCCAGCTGTTCCGCCTTGAGCTGATCGCTCATTTCGGCATACCCTGTAATGAAAACGATCGGGATATCTTTCTTTACCTTTTCATCAAAAAGCTTTCTCATTTCGCGGACGGCCTCGACTCCATTCTTACCAGGCATCCGGATGTCGGAAATGACTAAATCAAAGGGTTCCTGTGCAGCTTTTTCAATCGCTTCTTGAGCGTTCCTAGCGACTTGCGTTAGATAGCCCTGCTTTTTGAGAACTCGATCCACACTTTGAAGCACTAATGGATCGTCATCGAGGATCAGGATTCTTCCCATAGAATAGGAGGTGTTACTAACCCGCATTTCTCATCGCCAATGAGAAATGCCCTCGAAGAGGCTGTGGTGCAAATGGGCTTGTCCATTTGTACCACAGGGGTTGTCTTTTGCGCCCCGTTTTGAGAGGGGCGCAAAACTTTGCCGGCCCTTTATGGGCCAGCACTGCACGCCGGGATGTCGATCATCCCGTGCGTGCATGTGGACGCAACTTCGTGCGTCCAAAGCGGTTTTCTCATCAATCCGCCAAATTGATGAGAAAACCGGACTAACGCTTGGACCGATAGTCGGTGACGTCAGCTCCGAAGATGAGAATTCCGATGGGTTCGCCAGGCGGACTCTGAATAGGGTGGACGGAAACCCCCAGAATCCTTTTCACTCCGTCAGGACGCTTGAACTCAATGTCATCAAGATAGAGTGGCCTTTTTGTGACGCGGCACTCATTGATACCTCCTTTAAGAACCGCGAAATCCCAGGCCGCTCCGCATTCTGAAAGCGGCCGGTCAATCGCCTTGGCATGCGGGATTCCAAGCACGCGCTCTGCAACCGAATTCCAGTGCGTGACCGTGTCCTGAGAATCGAGCCGAACGATAACGGACGGAATAAGAGCAAGGAGCTTTTGATTCTCTGCATACGATTTTTTGAGGTCTTCATTCACTTTCGTGAGTGCAAGCTCCTGCTTTTTGCGCTCAATGGAGTAGCGAATTGAGCGGACCAGAAGGTCAGGATGAGCCTCACCTTTTAAGAAGTAGTCCTGGGCCCCTAATTTCAGGGCCTCTTGGCCAATCGATTCATCAAATTCACCCGTGAGCACGATGATGGGAAGAGTCCTTGCCTCGTGGTTCACTTTTCTAAGGGTAGCAAGTCCTTTGCTGTCCTTCAGGTTGAGGTCAAGAACAATGACGTCAAGATTCCTTTCCGAGATCTTCTGAATGCTGCTTGCAAGATCCTGTGCAGAGTCAATCGAAAAAGAGAGCCCTTTGCGTGCTTCAAGACGTCTTTGCAGTGTAAAGGCGAAATCAGGGTCGTCTTCGATCAGGAGAATTCTGATGAGATTTGGTTCCATGAATAGATCAGCTTGGGGCTCGCCCAGGATCCTGTTCTTTGGGTGCACCGCCTGCCAATGCAGCCACCCTTTGAGTGACACTTTGTTCAAGATACTCAAGGCTTAAAGGCTTGGTGATATAATCATCTGCTCCAAGACTCTTTGCCTCTTCAACTGCTTCGCTGGTCTCTACGCCCGTCACCATAATCGTCTTTACGTTAAGACCCTTGTCCTTAATCCACTGAAGAATTTCAACTCCATCCCGCTGGCCCTTCATGCGGACATCAAGAAGAGCAACTGCCGGCTGTTCGCGTTCTAGAAGAAGGAGGGCTTCGTCTTTGGTCGAGGCCGTCAGAACGGAATAACGACGTTCCGTAAAGAACTCGCTCAAGAATTCCCTTATTTCCTCTTCGTCATCCACAATCAGCAATTTACTCATAATGCCAAATGTTCATGGCGGAGGTCGATCTTGCTTTTCGGCACCTGCACAGAATAACTCCATCGAATTCGTGTCGTCTCATCCGGTTCCCTTGATCACAAGGATACCACACGTAAGGGGTGTAGAAAACAAGGGAAAATTCTTCAAACGCCGCTCACTTGAAACTTTCTTTGAGCGTTGGAAACTTTCCGGCCAGAACGTCATTTCGATAGCGCTCAAGCGCACTTGAAATCGCATCATCCAGCCGAGCATATCGCCGCACAAAACGCGGATGGACGGACGATTCGAAGCCTAAGAGATCATGTAAGACCAGGACCTGTCCATCTGTGTACGGCCCGGCGCCGATCCCAAGGGTCGGAATCTTAAGCGCTTCTGTAATCCGTTTCGCCAACGAATAAGGAACGCATTCTAAAACAATGGAAAAAACACCAAGGCGCTCAAGTCGAAGCGCCTCATCAAAAATTCGGTCGGCCTCTTTTTTTGTTCTCCCCTGAACCTTGTAACCGCCAAGTTTCGAAACCGACTGAGGCGTCATTCCCAGGTGGCTCATGACGTTAATTCCTTCGCCAATAAGTGCCTTGACTTGAGAGGCGATAACATTACCCCCTTCAGGTTTAACCGCTTCCGCACCTCCTTCCTGAACCAACCTTTTCGCGTTCATCACCGCCGAGCCGGCGTCTTCATAAGACCCAAAAGGCATGTCCACAACCACAAGGGCGCGCTTGACGGCGCGCCTTGCCGCTTTCGCATGGTGAATCATGTCCGCCATCACCACAGAAACGGTCGACTCATAACCCAAACAAACCATCCCTACGGAATCACCTACGAGAACGATGTCCATGCCGGCTTGATCGACCAGTCTTGCAAACGGGAAATCGTAGGCGGTAAGGGCGGTGATTTTCCGATGTTCTTTTTGCTTGCGGTTGATAATGTCCTTGGCCGTAATTTTATCCACGCCCCGCTAAACCTTTGCTTCCTGCTTGGCCTGCTCGATCACCTCCGGGAGCAAATGTCCCCAACCGATCGGCATCAGATGAACGCCCTCAGCCATCGGTTTCAGCTCCCGAATCAACCGGACGGCGATTTCCACCGCTTTTTTCTCCTTGTCCCGTGCGTCGTCCACTTCTTGAATGATCTCATCGGGGACATGAATGCCGGGAATATGTTCGTTCATGTAACGTGCCATCTTAGCGGATTTAACCAAAATAATGCCTACTAAAAATGGAGCTCTAACATTTTTGGTCATCCTCCGGAATGTCTCAAAACTTGCCGCTTCATACACCGCCTGCGTTTGAAAGAACTCACAACCATGTTCCACTTTTTTCTCGATCTTCTGGCACTCGACTTCCAAATCTTTGGCGCCCGGGTTCGCCGCTCCCGCAACGAATAAATCCGGAGCGCCTTCCAATGAATGTCCGGCGAGATCGGTGCCACTCTTAAGCGCCTTCACCGCTTGAAACATTCCCATCGTGTCAAGGTCATAAACCGGTTTTGCATCCTTATGATCTCCAACGGACGGCGGATCCCCTCCTAACAACAAGACATTTCGAATCCCCAACGCATAGGCAGACAGAAGTTCCGATTGAATCGCAAGCCGATTGCGGGCACTCGCGGTCAATTGAAAGATAGGCTCGCGCCCCTCATCGACTAATAAATGACTGAGCGCCAGAGAACTCATTTTCATTAACCCGCCTTGCAAATCGGTCACATTGATCGCATCGATGTGATTTCCCATCGCTCGAACTTCGTTCAATGTCCTGGTCACATCGACGCCCTTGGGCGGGCCGATTTCTGCGGTGAACACAAATTGTCCCTTGCTTAATTTCTCCCGTAATGTCATGAACCGATTCCTTTCTGGAGTTTGAATGCCGTCATCAAATTTTTCATGAGCATCATCACCGTCAGCGGACCGACACCACCTGGAACCGGCGTAATAAACGCGGCTCGCTGTTTCGCACCCTCAAAATCCACATCCCCCACTGTCTTTCCGTCCACTTGATTGATCCCGACATCGATGACAATAGAACCTTCTTTGACCCAGCCGCCCGGGATGAGCCGAGGCTGACCGGCCGAAACCACCAAAACATCGGCCCGGCGCACATGAGATCGAAGCGCGCCGGATTTAAAGGTCCCCGTATGACAAATCATGCTCGTGAGTTTCTTCCCGATCAAAAGCAAAAAGGCGGGAAGTCCGACGACCTTGCTCGAACCGATGACCACCGCTTCTTTTCCGTAGACATCAACACCGGTTTCCTCGATTAAGCGAACGCATGCACTCGCTGTACACGGTGCCAAACCCGCTTTGTTAATCACGAGGCGGCCCAAATTCCGGGTCGTCACAGCTTCCACATCTTTGTCCGGATCCATCGCTTCCAAAATGCGGTCCACACGAAACGATTTAGGAAGCGGCATTTGAACGATCATGCCGTGGACATTCGGATCGCGATTGGCGCGTTCAATTTCGCCGATCAGATCGTCCTCCACCGCTTTCGCGTTGAGTGCCGTCACTTCATGCCGAATCCCAACTGATTCGGCAGCTTTCTTCTGAGATTTTAGATATAGCGCTGATGCTTGATCGTCACCAAACTGAATGGCGCGAAGGGCCGGTACGCCAGTCACTTTTTTTGAACAAGATTCGATTTCGGCGCGGATTTCAGCCTTTATTTTCTCGGCAATCGGTTTTCCTTGAAGCAGTTTTGCTCCCATGAGTCCTATTCACGCGAAACGAACTTTTCGGTACCTATCTTCCACTTTCGTCAGGGCTTGTTCGAAGTGCTGTTTCTGTTTTCGATTCTTCATGTTCACCGTATTAATCCGAGCGGTCGCGCACGCACCCCAAAAGGCGCCGTCTAAGAGCCCGCTTGAAACGATCAAATCATTTCGGATCGATCCTTTGGAAAGTGCGCCGATCGAGCTGAGCAGCTGTTTGGCCATCGCAATTTGAACCGCCAAATCCGCTTGTAAGCGAAAGGAGTTCGCAAGCGCTATCTCAACTCGCCGCCCGCTTTTTTTCCGGTTCTTTGACCGTTTCAGCAAACGATAGCTCGCGATGACTTCCCGATACACCTTCGGATCCAAATCAACGGTTTGGGCCGCATTCTGCTTGAGGTGTTCCAGCAAACGAACCGTTCGATCCAGCCTTTTCAAATTTCGCTTGTCGAGACGCTTGGACGTAATCCGTGCCACCATCATCGCAAGGCCAATGCCAAGCGCAGCGACTAAGGCAGACGTGCCGCCGCCGCCGGGAATCGGCTCTTCACTGGAAAGCGCTTCCAGATACCTTTTAATAGAACCGTTAAGATATGACATCTCCTAGCACAGTGCCTCTCGGCAAGAATGATGAGAGAAAAAGAAGGCGGGAACGCATTCCCGCGGTACCGCTAACCTTATGATTTGCAATGGGATAGTATAAATCCGACGATGCCGCTCGTCAATTCGTCCCGATTTCCAATTTCATTTCCCGATGCAGAATTCATTGAAGATGAGGTCCAGGAGATCTTCGCTGTAAATCTCGCCAACGAACTCGCGAAGGGCATCAAGAGCTTGTTTTAAATCGAACGTAACCAGTTCTAAAGATTCGCGGCGCTCGAGAGACGACCTACTTTTCTCGAGCGCGTCGAGCGAGGCTTCAAGCGCGCGCTTGTGCCGAAGGCGGGTGATTAATACAGACTCCTCTCCAAGCTCTTCATCCAAAACGGTGGTTTTAATTTTCTTTTCAAGTTGACCGATTCCTGCCCGTGTTTTCGCTGAAATGGAAACGATCGATTCCTGAGGAACAATGTACTCCAATACGTTCAGACGCTTTTGCTCCGGAAGATCAATTTTATTGACAACTGCAATCACTTTTTTATCTTTTAGCACTTCAAAGATTTCTTGATCCTCGTCCAAAAACCCTAGGCTTCCATCCAACATCCACAAGAATAGATCCCCCTCGCAGACGTAACGCTTCGTCCGTTCCATCCCTGCTCGATCGAGGGGATCCTGACTTCGGCCGAGCCCCGCGGTATCGACGATCCGGATCCAAAGACCGTCCAGCTCGATCGATTCTTCTAAAACGTCGCGCGTCGTCCCAGGAATTTCAGAAACGATCGCCCGGTCTCGATCGAGCAGCGCATTTAAAAGAGAGGACTTCCCTGCATTCGGATGCCCCACGATGACCACCAACGCACCTTCACGCAGTATTTCGCCTTTTGAATAGGACGCAATCAAAGCCGAGAGTTGATCCGCCGCCTGTTGAAGCTTTTGAAGAAAATCTTTATTCGAATAAACCTCTAAATGCTCATCCGGAAAGTCAAGATAAGCTTCCAGATGTACGTATACGGTCATCAACTCGTCTTTAATCGCCTTCACCTCTTGGGAAAGTTTTCCGCGAAGCTGCTTCACTGCCACGTCAAGGGATCGATCCGTCCTGGCACGAATCAAATCCAAAACGGCTTCTGCCTGGGCCAAATCCATCCGCCCGTTTAAAAAAGCCCGCCGCGTAAATTCACCTGGCTCTGCCTGCCGCGCTCCGTAGGAAAGCGCCAAACCTAAAATCCTTTGAAGCACGCGCCGCCCACCGTGTGCGCTAATTTCGGCTGCCTCTTCCGCCGTATACGACTTAGGCGCTCGGAAAATGCTCACGAGCGCTTGATCAACGATGCGGCTTTGTCGGTCGCAAATGGTCCCAAAATGGACCGTGTGTGACTTCGCGTTCATCAGGTCCGTACCATTCGCGCTGCGGAACATCCGAGACACAATTGTAACCGCATCCGGCCCGCTGAGCCGGACAATCCCAATGCCGCCTTCACCCGGAGGAGTAGAAATCGCCGCAATCGTATCGTCTAAATGAACTTCGGGCACTTCAGAAACTCCCGAGCTTCCCCCACCAAAAATAACGAGCCAGTTACAATCTTGACCGCATTCCGGCGTCCCAGCCGTTTCGCTATTTTGAACGCCTCGGCGACATTCGGAGACCAAAAGGAAGGCTTTCGCACCTTCAAGTCGCTTAGGGCTTCCAAAATCACTTTCGGTTCTTGAGCTCGAGGCTGTTTCGTTTTCGTCACAATGAAACAGTCCGCAACCGATGACAAAGGTTTCAAGATATGACTCAAATTTTTCTCGCGTGAGGTTCCTAAGATCACGACTTTTTTCCGCGTTGGAAATAAAGACTCCAGCGACGCACACATCTCGCGCATGGACGCATCATTATGAGCACCATCTAAGATGACGGTCTCGCCTTGGCGCTTTACAATCTCGAACCGGCCGGGCCAGAAAGCTCGCCGCAAACCCTTTGCGATTTTTTCCGGTTCGATGTGACATTCCTCTTGGCGCTGTAAAATATGTGCCGCGGCCAACGCGGTGGCCGCATTCTCAATTTGGAATTTACCGGGGAGCCGGATCTTCAGATTCAGGAGTCGAACGCCGTCCATTTGGAAGTCAAAGCGGCTTCCCGTCGTTGCCATACGTTTGCGCAATATTTGAAACGATACCCCAAGAAAATGTCCTCTCGCTTTTTTCTTCCGAAGCCACTCCTGGATCTTGCGGCGAGCGTCACGCGGCTGCCTCGAGCAAACAAGTTGGCCATTTCTGCTCACGATTGCGACCTTTTCACCGGCAATCGCCCCAAGCGTCTTTCCTAAATGTTCTACATGATCATATCCGACCGGTGTGAGGACACAAAGTTTTGGCCCGACCGCTTTCGTGGCGTCCAAGCGTCCTCCCATTCCGACTTCAAAAATGCCAAATTGAACACGTTTCCGGGCAAAGTAAAGGACTGCAAGCAACGTGAACACTTCAAAAAAGGTAACCGGGCCGATGGACGCCAGCTCTTTTTTCCGCGGTTTAACGACATACCGCATCGCCGTCACGAGTTCGGCAAAGTCACCTTCCGAGATCGCCCGTCCATTTAATCGAATCCGCTCACGCGGATCACTTAAGTGAGGAGAAGTGTAAAGGCCGGTAAGGTAGTTATTTTCGGATAAAATCGAAGACAAGAACGTCGCAGTCGAACCTTTCCCATTCGTACCGCCGACCAAGATGGGAGTGAATGTGTATTCCGGATGATGAAACCAGTCTAAAAGGCGATTCATCCGCTGGAGGTTAAACTGACGGCGATACTCAAATGGGAGCGTCTCAAAATTGAGAAACGAGTAGAGATAACTAACCGCAGCGTGGTAGTGCATGCCCCGGAGTCCGGATCAACACTTTGAGTTTTGTTTGATTCCTATTCATCTTTATCACGCTTAAGCAATTCTATGAACGATTTCTCTTATTTTCTTTTCTGCCGCATCAAAGGCATGTATAACTTTTTCTTTTATAAAGTCATAAATCTTTTTTGCCTCCTCTTCCGAATATACATGGGTAGTTTTGTTTCTGGCATCGATGATTTCAAGAAAAAGCTCTTCGTCTTCTATTAAACTCGATTTAAAAGCGAACTGAAAACATGCCTTAGGATTAAAATAATCCAATTTCTGCAATCGGGCTATTTTTTTATACGTTTTCCATAACAATTCGTAGCTAAATTCAAAACGCTTAATTACGGCATCCCGCTTTATGTCGTTCTCTTCTTTTATATTGATTGCTTCTTTTAACCGGCTATAAGCTTCTTTAAATTGTTCAAATCGAGTCTGGACCTCGATGTTTGATGCCATATTTTTACCTCCTTTAAAGCGATTTTTAGAAAATCCTTATCCTGAATGGATGAAAAATCTACGACATCTATATCGCGCAATGTTTTTACTTGCTCTAATTCCTGCTTGATTTTAACAAGAAGCGAATTCTTCAAAGCCTGATCGCGAACAATCCCAATATCTATATCGGAGCTGGGGTAAGCCTTGTTTTGGGCAAGCGAACCGAAAAGAAAAATGGTACAAGTTTCCTTTGGAATATGTCTGAATATTATTTTCAAGATTTGCTTTTTTAGTTTAGCCTCTTTTAATAATTTGCCTGGCATTTTCTATCTTCTCGATATGTTTCTACTACAAAGTACATAAAACCCGCAGCAAGAATTCCGAGAATCGTGGGTAAATCTCCCCCATGCGGAGGATCATCCCCCACCATGCATACTCATGAAACCAGATGGTGGGGGATCAAACTCGTTCATCCGTGTTTAAAATGTCTCTCGCCGGTGAATGCCATTGCAATGCCGAAGCGGTTAGAGGCATCGATCACATCCTGATCGCGGATGGAACCGCCCGGTTGAACGATGGCGCGGACACCGTGTTCATGGGCGACTTCAACGTTGTCCGGCATAGGAATAAAGCCGTCGCTTGCTAAAATCGATCCCCGTGTCTTCGGCCCGGCCTTCATACAGGCAAGTTTGACCGAGTCCACACGCGACATTTGACCGCCCCCAATGCCCACGGTTTGTTTCCCTTGAGTCAGTACAATCGCATTGGAACGTACCACCTTGGCGCATTTCCACGCAAAGACGATCTGGTCCAGTTCTTCCTTGGTTTCCAGTTTTGTCTGAGTCACCCAATGAAGTTTCTTCTTGAGCTCGTTGAGATGTTCGGAAATAGGACGATCCCGATCTTGAACCAACACACCGCTCTTTACAAAACGCATGTCAAACGGACCGATCTGATAAAGGTTCGGGACCAACATAATTCTAAGATTGACACGAGATCGTAACAAAGAAAGTGCGCGCGCCGCAAACTGGGGCGCGACGATGATTTCAAAAAAAGGAAGCTGATCAAGCACGGTCTTCGCTACTTTTTCATCACACGTTTGGTTCACACCGACAATTCCGCCAAAGGCAGACAGTGAATCTGCCTCAATCGCACGCGCTGCAGCTGTTGCCAAGTCACGATCTGCTGCAATGCCGCACGGATTCGTGTGCTTGACCACACACGCGGCCGGCTCCCGAAACTCCCGGAGTGTTTCGACGGCCGCTTCAAAATCAAGAATGTTATTGTACGAAAGCTCCTTGCCGTGAAGCTGCTCGAAGGAAAACCGAGGTTCTTCACCCCGCCGCCGGTAAAGGGCGGCGCGCTGATGGGGATTTTCACCGTACCGAAGCGTCTCTCGTCGTTCGTATACGACATCTAAGTTTTCTGGAAGTTCGTTCGCTGGCGCATCGAGGCTCGACAGATAACGTGCGATCTCACGATCATAAGCAGACGTATGACGAAATGCTTTCAGTGCGAGCGCGCGTCGGAGGGAAAGAGACACCGAACCTTTCCCTTTTCGAAGTTCTTCCGCGAAGGTTGAATAGTCCGCTGGGTCACAGAGTACGGTTACCGACTCAAAATTCTTAGAGCCGGACCGAAGCATGGTAGGACCGCCGATATCAATTTGCTCAACCGCTCGTTGTAATGTCACACGAGGTTTTTGGACGGTTTGGCGAAATGGGTAGAGGTTCACCACAACAAGGTCGATCGGACGAATGCCGTGCTTTTTAGCGTCACGACGTTGCGCTGGATCAGAACGTAAAAACAATAGACCGCCGTGCACTTTCGGATGCAGCGTTTTAAGACGACCTCCCAATAATTCTGGATACCCAGTCAGTTCCGTGACCGAGCGAGCAGGAATCTTATTTTTCTTGAGTAATGTGAGCGTTCCTCCCGTAGCATAAATGTCGATTCTTTGACGTCTCATCTCCCGAGCAAGCTCAGGCAGCCCTCTGCCGTCTGAAACACTGATGAGTGCTGTTTTCATCTTCATAGACGCCTCAGTTCCTTATCCCGTTCCCTTTGAAAACGACGCTGCAGCTTTTGAGTGACGCGGCCCGGAACGGTAAGTCCAATTCTCCTGCCATCTAGCGAACGAATCGGAAGAATCTCACCTGAGGTGTTGGTCAGGAACGCTTCGTCAGCATTCCAAAAATCATGTCTTGTCAGCCTTAGTTCCAAAACAGGAACGTGTTCTAATTCGGCACATTTTATCACGAACTGACGCGTCACTCCATGCAGGAAGCCGCTCTCCGGCGTTAAGAGTTTCCCGCTTTTCACGGCAAAGATGTTCCACGTTGTTGCTTCCACCACATCGCCACTAGCATTGAGAAATATACCGTCGTAAGCTTGCCCCGCCCCGTCAATCAAATCCATCGTGGCGAGCACGTTATTCACAAAGGCATTGGACTTGATTTCGGGCGGTACCGAGTGGACCAAGTTACGGCGGGTCACCAAAGTCGTCAGATCAACACCCTCGTCATAAAGGCTCTGCGGCCGCTTCCGATCCGTGATGAAAATGTAGCTATTCCGCTCATCGAGCATCAAGCGCACAAATTTATCTTCGTTTGGGTACTGCTTGACACATTGCTTTAGCTCCCGAGTAAGCTGGGAACGCGTCTTGCAAATTTTGAAGCCAACGGTTTTGGCCGACTCAAACAGCCGATTTAAGTGTGCTCCCAACTCGAATAATGTTCCATTACAACTTTTAATACTTTCGAACACAGAAAGGTAGCGCTCGTCAAAAAGCGATGTTAAAGCTCGGTTCGATGGCACCTTTTTGCCGTTAACAAAAACTTCTGGTCTCGTTTGCTTTCGCACATCAGACATGACGGCACAAAGCGTCGATCAGCGCTTTTCCTTTGTGAAGCGTTTCCCAATATTCCGATTCAGGGTCCGAATCATAAACAATCCCGGCACCCACTTGGAGATAACCCTTCTTACGGTACAGAATAAGACTTCGAATCACAATGTTAAAATCCGTATCTCCATTAAAATCGAGATACCCAATGGATCCCGTGTACAAGTGACGCTTAAACGGTTCGAGACTCTCGATGATCTCCATCGAACGGATTTTGGGGCAGCCCGTAATCGTGCCGCCTGGAAATACGGCTCTCAGAAGGTCAAATTGATCAAATTCCTTTTTAAGCCGCCCCACTACGTTTGAGACAATGTGAACGACGTGTGAATATCGTTCGAGTGTCATAAACTCATTGACGCACACGCTATGCGGCTGGGAGACGCGGCCCAAATCGTTCCGCTCGAGGTCCACAAGCATTAGGTGCTCAGCGCGCTCTTTAGGACTCAAATACAAATCTCGCGAGAAACGCTTTTCCTGAAGCGGAGTTTGGCCGCGGGGCCTTGTGCCAGCAATGGGACGGGTTTCGCACCAATCGCCCGCTTTTCGAATTAACCGTTCTGGGGAAACGCTTGCCACTTGAAGGGGCCCAATTTTAAGGAAACATGAAAAAGGAGACGGATTGATTTCACGAAGCGATTCATAAAGCCGATCCGCGCAACCCTGAAAATCAAAGGAAAATCGCTGTGACAGATTTGCTTGATAAATGTCTCCGGCTTCAATATAGCGCTTTGCCGCACGAACCATCCGTTTAAATGCGCGCTTCGAAAGATCCGCGTGAAACTTCCGAATTTGAACTGTCGTGCCATTCGAATGGATCCTCTTTTTCTCAAGAAGGAATCGATTCCGATTTATCGAATCCACCGCGCGCCTCCACGCAGACCGAAAGGAACCGTCTTCGGCCGGAATTAGATTCGCGATGAGGTAATAAATATTTTCTTTGTGATCAAACACGACGAGATCTCGTACAAAAAGAAAAGTTGCGTGATCCAATGCAAGATCATCGCGAGCGACATCGGGAAGTTTCTCCAGCGTATGAGCAAGTTCGTAACTCAGATACCCCACTGCTCCCCCAGTAAAAAATGGAAGTTGAGGCCATCTTCTACCACGGTACGCTCGAAACACATTCTTCAGCTTAAAAAAAGGATCGGCACTATTTTTCGCATAAAAAATTCTAAACGGCTCCCATCCCAAAAAGGAATAGCGAGCGGTCTTTGGCTGGTAACGGACGCTGTCTAGAAAAAAAGCGTTGCGTGCGCCGAGCACGCGTTTTGCCACGGTCCACGGATCATCTGACATTTGAAAAGAAACGGCGAGCGGAACCACAAATCCCTTCTCATACCAAAACTTAAGACGCGAAGCCGGAATGAGTACGTGTTCCCCATTCATCTTAATGACCTTGACTTCTGCTCTGATCTTATTCTCCTCTCCCTCTTTTGTAGCTGTTTAGCAACTTTTTCCTCCCCCCTTGTTCGCCACAAAGGGTCGGCGGAATCCGTCCCAAAACGCTTTGTGGACGAATCCCGCCGCGTTTTGTAGCGGATGGGGGAGGATGAGTCCCATGTGAGAAGGTAGGGGGTGTATTTTTGCTTTACCCCCCATCCTTCCGCCAGAAGTCTTGGCGGATCCGCCACGTCCTTTGGCGGAAACCTTCCCCCACAAGGGGGGAAGGGATGGACGCTAAACACCTATCCCTTTTTTAAGGGGGAGGGGAGAGAAAAATTTCAGAACCCAACTCAATGCCGATAGATTAACAAGCCGCTTGGAAACTTAGGGTAAAAAAAGGTGGATTTCTGGGGCATGAGCTCCCCCCACTCACAAATTTCTTTGATCATCTGGGCCTTCATCGGACGAAGGACAAAGGAGCAAACTGCTTTCTTGTTTTTCAACTTATCAAATACCTCACTGACAGAGTTGGTGTAATCAAGGTCCCGCTCAAGCGTTCTCTCGCCGATCCCCAGCAGCGGTTCAAAGACCAAATAAGAAACGAGATTGACATCTAAATCGTACCAACTCTGCGGCTTCCCATCGGGCATCAGCTGTCGTGCGGTGGTTCGGTCCTTGAGTTCCATCAAATAGCACTCCTGCTCGGACAACGCGAAGCCAAATCCTTCCGTAATCGAGCCCTCCGAAACTTTTTCAAGAACCGAACGCGATACCGGATGAAGGACGAAGTGCTTTTTCAGTCTCGTTTTAATCTCAGCCGCGTCCACCACAACGGAATTCAAAACGAGCCGGTGAATCGGCAGGATCAAAAGTCCAGGATCCTCAAAACGGACAAAGGAGGTGAGCACATAGTCCCATGCTTTCTCGCCCGCTTTTTTGGAAATGGCATTCATCTCGTCCGCGTACTTGAGCGCGGTTTCATACCGGTGATGGCCGTCTGCAATAAAAACCCTTTTCCGATCCAAAGTTTGACTCAACCGATCGAGCTCACTTGGACCATCCAGAAACCAGAGGCGGTGACGACTCGATTCGCCCTCGGTAAATTCAAAAAGCGGAGCTCTTGCCTCGCAACCGGCTCTCACTTCGTCGACGACGTGAGTGGACTCTTCGTGCAAAGCAAAAACCGGTGAAAAATTTGCTCCCGTCGCCCTCAAGAGTTTTCCCCTGTCCAGTTTGGGAGACTCGTGCGTCTGCTCGTGCGCAAAAACGATTTTACGTTCGAACGGCTCTAATCTGAGCAGAGCAAAAAAAGCAAGGCGTGAAAGTTTTTTTCCGAGACTCGGGTGCTCGTACAATGTCTCGAGGAGATAATAACCGGCTTTTGATTCATGACTTAAGATCCCTTCTCGGGTCCACAGATCGAGGAAATTTCTTGCTTGGCGGTAGCGATCGTCGGAATCCAAATCCTGAATATCTGCCCGCCCTAAGATGAGGCGGATGACATTGTGCGGATCTTTCGCATGAAGCAATCGCGCTTCTTCGTGGGAGATCACATCATAAGGCGGTGCGACGACGCGCTCGATCGCCACTCTTTGGGGATGATAATACCACGCCTGAAAGGGTTTGATGTAAGCCATGAACGGTTCCGGCTTAGCGAACCGCGGTACCCGAAGGAACATCCCGATCTGGAGTGAGCAGGATAACTTTATCGCCCTCACTCGCGGCAAGCAGCATGGCCTGAGACTCAACACCTCGTATCGTTGCCGGTTCTAAATTGTTGACCACCACAACCTTCTTACCAACGAGTTCCTCAGGCGAATAGTTTTGCCGGATGCCGGCGACGGTTTGTTTTTCTTCGCCTCCTACCTTGATTTTAAGGACATAGAGGCGGTCCGCATTCGGATGCGGCTCTGCGTGCACGACTTCGGCAATTCGAAGTTCTAGCTCTTGAAACTCTTTAAGGGAAACCATAGGTAGTCCGTCTCGACAGGTTGCATTCTAGCATAAACTTTTCCGGGAGGCGAAATGTAAAGATGCGGGTTGATGTTAACGGGGCGGACTGCTTTCGCGCCAGCGCTTGCGCGTGATGGAAAATGTACCTGGAGTTCCAGGTGGTGGGGTTGTTCTCAACGATTCGTTATAGTCAAAAATGCGCACGGGCGGGTTGTAATAGTCCGGTCTCCAGTATGTCCGCGCGCCGGTTGGATCATAGAGTTCCGTTGAATGCCAAGTAACCGAGAAAGTCCCGAGCACACGAAGGGTTAGGGGTGCGAGTAACTTTGGAGTCTGCCAGCGTTCCTGCAAATTAATCAAATTCTCTACGCCGCCACTGTACCGAGGCCGCCAAAGAGCCCAGTGTATTGGCGCGAAGTATGCTTCCGGAGGGGCGACGTTTTCGAAAACTGTTACATCCTCATAATGCCCAACTTTACACCGCTGGCACTGACCACCCAGAAGACCCTGGTCTCCTTTGTCATTACAATCCGTGTAAGTAGGGTGATCTCCCGGAGCAGGACACTTACCGCCAGGCACGCTGCACGATTGCGGGGCGCTGTCGCATACCCACTCACGTCTCTCTGCTACATAACCAAACAAGTAGTACCGAAGAAGATAACGAAAAGAGACACCGGCAAACGGGCGCATACCTTCTAAGAGAGACCAATCAGCTATTTTGGACTCCTGCCACTTCGT
>Ga0156289_1077_pt1 | contig 16558 bp, 8 predicted proteins | sample RifCSPlowO2_12_FD_116157 | JGI IMG/M metagenome (GOLD analysis project Ga0156289, IMG submission 116157) | Omnitrophica bacterium RIFCSPLOWO2_12_FULL_50_11
CGGGAGCTTTTTTTCAATTCCAACTAAAAAAGAGATTGACTCCGTTGCGAGTGCGATTGTCGATGCACTTGAGATGATTGTCAAAGAGCGAGATCCCGCGATATTCGGCAACTAAACCCGTACCCCTTCCAAAAGTACACCCTTAGAACATGAACTCTGTACCGTTAGAATAGATGTTCACCTGTCCCAATCAAACGGAGACCACCTATCAATATTCAGATCGTAATGAGCTCTTAAGCCTCACCCACACCAACACCCAGACCCCCGCTCAACTCCAATCCTTCCTCTACACCTATGATGACTCAAGTAACAGGCTCACGAAAACAAGGGTCCAGGGGCAAGGGGCAGGGGACATGGCAACTTATTCCTATGACAACCTGAATCAACTCACCCGCCAAACTACCGGCGGGCAAGCAGGCGAGTTCTATGAATATGATTCCTTAGGGAACAGGACGAGCGCTCATACTTCAAACATCTATCAATACGACCCCCTCATGAATCATCTGACAGAAGACGACACCTTTACCTACACCTATGACGCCAATGGAAACCTAGCCACCAAGACTGAGAAATCAACCCATCAAATCACCACCTACACCTATGACAAAGTAGTAGCAAAGTAGGCGTCTTTCTCAAGGGCACCCTGCAAGCTGTCCGCTCGCAGGACGCCTGCTATTTTGCTATTTTACTGACGGTCAGGCAGCCTTGTCTTTATTCCGAAAGCGAAGTTTAAGGCCATGCCGTCGAATCATTTCCTCGGCAATGCGGTTCGTCTTCTCAATCCGCTCTTTGCGTGAGAGGTTCTTATCTTCCTCGTAAATCTTTTCTTGAATTTGGTGTATTTCTTGCATCGGCTTTGGTTCTTTCATCAGAGAATCTCCTGGGGCGTACAAATTTCAATCGTTCGATAGCCCAATAAGGTATTGACTGCCTGTACCTCACGTCTTGTTTTGAATTTAACCAGATGTTCAAAGTTCCAACTCACAATTACATCGAGATTATGAACGGATGCGATGGCAATATGCAAAGCGTCGTCAAAATGCTTGACGGGAATAATCTTCTCTTGGATATAACGCTCTGCCAACAGGTCGGCTTCCTCCGTACGGTGCAAAGTTTCAAGTTCAAATTGACCCATAAGTTTTAACAGGTCATCTTGCCTTCTTTTTTCGGGCGTATCGTTGATTTCTCGCAAGACAATAGCAGAGACATGCCCAAGGAATCTGCCATTTTTTACCTCGTCGAGAAACCTCACCGTTACTTCTTTCTCTGCCGCAACATCTTGGGTTGAGATGGCAAAATTAAAGATCGAAGTATCCAAATAAACCTTCAGAGGCTTGGGCAACATAACGACCTCATTATACCGAGAGACGGTTTAAAACTGTTAGCAGAAAATATTAGCACTTTGAGTGGCCGAAGAAATCAGTTCCGGTTCTCCGTCCCCCAGAGAACCGGAACTGATTTATTCCATTTTTTCTATCCTGGCTGGATTTGTCTATTGTGGATGGATTTTCGGGTATTTTCTGGGTCTCAAAGCTTGAAAAGCTCTGTTGAGGAACGTAGATTCAAATCAGCGGAAACATCGGGAATCAGAGCGGAGGTGTCCTCCGTTGTGACGCCCGAGCGGGTTCCAAAGGAGGTGACTCAGGATTCAGTCGCTGATGAAACGAATCACGGCCTCAATTGTTTTGGCTGCCTTTCTTCATGAGCAAATCCTCCTTGCCCATGATCCGTATCTCAACCTCCACAACCCGCCAGTTCCAGAAGTCAGTGTAGACACTTTATCCTCCGAAACCCAAGAAGCATCGAGTGACTCAGATCAAGCCACCACCCAAGACTTCCTTGCCGGAACCGACGCCTCACCTATTTCAGCTAGCGAAGTTGAAATCGACACGGGGAATCTTGGTGTCGTTAATGTAGATGATATTGAGCCGCTTCCCGATTCAAATTTCATTACACCCTCAAGCATTCTCCTAGAAGGAGGGCCTGCCGGGCAGGAGATAGATTCAGAGCTTTTGAATTCTCCTCCTGACGACTCTTTAAGTGACGAAGCAGTCGAGATTGAAGAGGGCTTGGTGTCCCCTGAGGACATTACACTCATCGGCAATCCGGTCGAGGCGGAGGAAGATCGAGCTTCAAGCAGCGCAGGGGTTGCAAGCGTTTCAGCAGCCGAACCCACCATAGAACCTCCCACCCTTGATCCTGTTCCTCATCATGTCAACACGAGCTTCCTTACCTTTTCAGGGACAAAGCCACCAGGCACTACCATCTGGATCAATGGAAGGAGGATAGATACCTGGACACCCAATCCATATCCTTCTCCCTCCCCATTACCGGATGCCCATCCTCCCAAGAAAGGAAGCTGGTCCTACACCATTAAGCTTCCCGACTTAAAAGCGGATGGCGATACACAGACACTTTCCATTATAACAAGAGATAGATCCGGCAGCGAAAGTGAAGCTGTCGTGGTTGAAGTTACGTTGGACAAGATCCGTCCCTACCTTTTTGCCGCTGCTTCGCGCACAGGCGATGTGCCCCACACCGGCTTTCGCCTGGAAGGAATGGCACTGGATAAGCATGGTATCGAAGCCGTCGAGGTTTCGATCTATATCCCCAGGATGGGATGGACAGTAAGAGGCGAAGCCGCCGTTTTTGACTCCCCTAGCTTCTGGCACTTTGACGTATCCCAAGATCGCCTTCTACCGGGCGAGGAGTTTTATCTCTATGTCCGTGCGACAGATCACGCCGGCAATGTCTCAGGCAAGCGGCTCCGCTTGATGACCACTTATCCTGTTCCTACCGATGGAACCGAGTTTTTCTTTAAAGGGGGGAGGCTCGTCCGAGAGCGGACTCCAGAAGGTGATTGGGTCTTTTACGGCACTGATCACCGGACGGAACGATATCAATATAAGGATGAATCAGAGATTCATTATCTTCAAGGTCCAGCGAACGCCATTGAGATTTATGATCAGCGTGGGAGACTGGTTGAAACCATTGAGCGGCCCGAACCTACCTCCTTAGATGAAGACAACGCTCTGAAGGTCACCTTTGGAAGCGGCCTAGATGGCTTCTACGTGAATGGCATTCCTGTTGAGTTGAGGACACAAACGGGCATCCGGATTACCGATTTCACCTTAAATGACGCCTATGAAGTGGAGAATGCATTCGTCGTTTATCCGGAAGAGACCCTGGATGTGATTCGCCGCGGCGCCCTGATCCGGCGCATTCATCCGGATGGATCCATTACTGATTTCACACCCAAAGGTTTTCGAGTACGGGAAATCTCTTTAGATCATACTCAGTCTTATGCTTTTGTGAAGACCTCCCAGACCGAAGTCTTAAGTACCCGCATCTTTAGCGAAGACGGATCCTATTCACTTTACGATGAACGAGGCCTCTTAAGAGAGGCACGCAGTAGGAAGGATCAATTCCTTTATGACCGTCTCGATGCTGCTGACTCCTACACGATTCATCTGAACCGCGGCCGTTCCTCAACACCAGATGAAAAGACTTTGGTTGAGGCACAGTACACCCTTATAGGAGACCCGATCCGGGTGAAGCTTAAAGACGGCACTGAGATTTCTTTTAAAGAAGGCAGAGTCTCTGAAGTCAAAGACGCCGCAGGCAGTCCCATGGCCACGTACTCCTATCGTGAAACCGAGGGGATACTTAAAGGACTTCAAGTCACCCGTCAGGGAACAGATTTCCTTTACGATGCTTCGGGTTTCCTCACCACCGTTTCAACCGAATCGGGAACCATCACTCGAACTCGTGAAGCGCCTGGCAGCGAGCTCACTGACGATCAGGTGATTGAACTCCTCCTTGAGACAGCAGGAGGAAACCGGCTCACCGATTTTGAGCTTGATCGCAATGGGAATATCCTCCGCGGCATCATTGAAACGAAGGAGGGAATCAAACAAAAGATCGAGACGGCCTTGGTAGAGGGTGTCCCAAGAGGCATCCTGACAGGCTTTGAGACTCCCGACGGAAGGGTCTACGACGTGAAGGAGAATCACGCTACATTAAAGGAATGGAACTTCAAGGATGGAACCAAGGTCGTCTTTGGCGAAGGCAAAGACTCCGAAGTTACTATTACCGAGATCCTGTTCCCCAACGACAAGCGCCTTCACACCATTGGCTTTGATGACAAGAAACAAGTTACCTCCTTTACCGAAGAGCTTGACCTTCCAAACGGAAGGAAAGAGTTTAAGTACTTTAACGAGGGAAGGCTCTTCAAGCTCGTGACCGATTTCGATCCCACCACCCAGAAAGGGATAGAGCTTTACTACGGCCACGATGGGCTTGCGGAACGCATTGTCTTTAGAAAAGATCCGAATGTCCCGGAGCAGGCGATCTCCTACGCCCGAGATCAAAACGGGGCGATCGAAAAAATTACCTTTTCAGGGGCGGCAGAGCAAAGAGCGTTTAGTCGGGATGGCACACTTCTCAACTTGCTTACCAAAGGTGTAAACGCCGAGATAGAAAATGAAGAAGTTGCTCGCCTGGCCACTCGTTTTGGAACAGTCGAAGCGCCCCAATTTGATGCCCAAGGAATCTTAACGGGCGATGTCACTTTTGTGGACGGGAGTACGTTGACGCTCGTAGACGGTCAATTGACGAAGGCGATCCGGCCGAATGAAATGAAAGTCAATTATGCCAACGGCGAGATCGAATCGATTGAGCGAGGCGGGGAAACCTATCGCTTTCTTTACGACCGAAATGGTGAAGGAAAAATGGAAAATGTCAAAGTGCTCGTTCCTCACGAAGGAAGCACGCTTGAACTTCCCTTGATTTCATTTTTGCTTGATCCCGATCAGGCGCTGGTTGGCGCGACAGGCGCTTATGTTTCGCGCGATGACGCGAGTTTCCAAGGGCTCATCGACACCTCCGATTTTCGCTTGGGAGGGGGAAGCAAGAAATTCGAGGCACAAGGAGATTACATCGTGCTCCCCGATCGGGAGGATTGGGATTTCGGCACTCAGGATTTTACGGTCGATTTCTGGGCCAAGTTTGAAGACACTTCAAAACGCCAAGGTCTTGTGAGCCAATTTGAAGAGGTGGCCGGTTATTCAAATTGGATTTTCTCTTATTGGTCCGTTGAGTATGGGTCTGGCAGTTTGCGATACCGTGTTAATGAGAGCGGTTCGGAAGCGACCGTTCATCAAGCCGCTTGGACGCCTGAGGCTGATACTTGGTATCACATTGCGCTGGTTCGGGAAGGGGATTTTCACCGCTTTTTCGTGAATGGCCAGGAAGTCGGAACACCGACGGCTTCCAGAGTACGCGCTCGCAATTTGAACGGGCCGCTTTACCTTGGCGCGGTCGGCAATTTGCCGGGCAATGTGTATGGGTTTCAAAGCGCATGGTTTCAAGGGTCGTTGGATGAAGTTCGGGTTTCAAAGGGAGCTGCAAAGTGGAATTCAGTATTTGATCCTCTCGCCTCTTATTCCAGCGTAAATGATCAGAGGACGAAGCTCTTGCTTCATTTTGATCCTCCAAACGAAACGCCTTCTGCACTCAGTCAGGCTCGTGATGAAATCGCAGAAATTTTACTTCCAAGACCTCTTTATGATTCCTTCGCCGACCGCTTGGCACTTGAATCTCAATTTGAAACAGGCGATGTACTTTATTTTGCAAGGCTTTTCGATGACCCCGAGCGGGGAACCAGCGCTGAACTCACAAACCCTTTTCTTCCGGAATGGATCGGTCTGTGGCAATCCGTCAATGACGGAACGACGGCTTATCTCCCCGGCTATATTGCTTGGAATGGCGGGCTTGAGGGTGAAGGTAACATGATTCCGCCGGAAACAACAGACCTGATCGATATCGATGGAGATGGGTTTAAGGACCGCGTGATGGTAGATAGAACCAGTGCTGACTTTTGGTGGGTACAGTTGAACACAGGCCAAGGGTTCGGTCCGCTCATCCGATGGGAAGGTGTGGAGCGCGATTATGACTTAGAAGCTTATGCCTGGTTTAACATGAATCCGGCCTGGAGTGATCTTCTTTTCTTTGGCGCGCTCCGTTTTTATCAGTCCGGAATGCCTCATGTCATCGGAGATTTTATGGACATGAATGGCGATGGCCGCCCTGACCGCGTGATGCAGAAATTTGCCGGATCGTCTGAATGGCTTATTCAATATAACAACGGCCACGGCTTTGATCCGATCACGGTTTGGGGTAAGCTTGGTCCAGAAGATGACCGCGTCAATCCTGCCAATGTTTTTCCTCTGGTTCATGCCTTCACACTGCCCAATACGTATCCTCAAATTCCTCAGGAAATTGCCGCGTATGCTTCCGAGGTACGGGTGGATGGGCCTTACTATGAAGAGGTGGCCGATTTAATCGATATGGATGGGGATGGACTTCCTGACCGCATCGTTCGTCCTTATGCCGGGCCGTTTACCCATTGGCTTTTCCAGAAAAATTTAGGGGGGGCGGGGTTTGGAGATGCCGTTCTTTGGGAAGGAGTTGATTCAAGCTTTCATTCGGATGAAAGAATCGGGGCGTCGATGGGCTGGATCGATTATTTTGACCACGTGATGGACGGCGACAAAGAGCTTTATGGCGATCTGGCGGATTTGGTGGACATCAATGGCGATCAACTTCCCGATCGAGTCCTCCTCAAAAATCAAGAGTGGTGGGCGCAGCTCAACAATGGCAGCGGGTTTGAACCTGCCATTCTTTGGGACAGCCAAGTTCGGAATGTGCCCAATAATGTGAGCGCAACCATTGGAACAGCCATTCGGGTGACGAAAGGAAACTGGGGTCAAGACCCATACGATCGAAATCCAAGGCGTTATTTGGTGGATTTTAGGGATGTCACGGGCGACGGACTTCCTGACAGAGTCTCCTTGGGTAATGACCAAGCGTCGCCTCAGAATACCTGGTGGGTGGAGGTGAGTACCGGAAAACCGTGCGGAGCGGTTCTGGAGGGCGAATGCGGATTTCGTGCGCCAGAGGCCTGGAGCGGAATTTATGGAGATCGAACTCATGAAACGCTTTTTGGTCAAGACCACCGAAACTTTAGGAATATGCCGTTTAATGAATCTAATGGACATGAGAACATCACGCTTGCCGATCTTGTTGATATGAATGGCGACAGTATTCCAGATCGCGTGATCGTTCCAATCTATCTCGCTCCGGATGTCCAAACGTCTGATTGGCTGGTTCAATTCGGAACAGGTTCTGGATTCCTTCCCGTTGAGGAATTGCAGATCGAATCGATTCAAGCCCCAACCAATCAAGTCCGCAGCTCCCGCTATGATTATCTTCATGTGAGCGTCAAGGCGGAAGAGAGGTTAGCCGCTTCAGATGGCTACGTGCGTGTGTCGTCATTGCGAAGCAGCAATCCGAGTGAGGCTGAAGCAATCTCTAACGCTCAGATTGCTTCGGGTACTGCGTACCCTCGCAATGACGAGGTGGTCCAAGAGTGGACGATAGAGAATCTCACCACCACCTGGCAGGACTTTTATCTTCCCATAGACAAAGGTAAATCAAATGCGGATCAAGTCAAAGTGACTTTTGTTCCCTCAGGGACAGATCCTCAGATTCCCATTTATATTGATAACGTTACCTTCGTTGCGACGAGGCCACCCGATGCCAAAGGCTGGCTGGATTATCTTTTGACCGACGAAAACATCCTCTCAGAAATCCATTCAGACCGGACTCAAACCCTTCGCCAATACTTAGGAGTGACTGAGGCGACGAGTCCCGTTGACTTCGATTGGCAAAAACTTCTCACGGCAGAAACCCGCATTCACTTTGACAAGGATCAAGTGAGCGAATTTGAAACCTTCTATGGTTCTGTTTCAAAGGTGGAAGATGGACGAGTCGTTGAAACTGCACTTCCCAATCAGGGAGGAACGATCCAGTTTGACCACTCAGATGAGAATACCGTGAGTCAAACTGTAACCCGTGGTGATTCCATTGAGACCATTCAGTTAAGTTACGGCCGTGTCCGCAGGGTAGAACGGCCCGGAAAAAGCCCTCTTGAATACTCTTATGAGTTTGTCCCGGAAGGGACATCCGCCGCGTCTTATGGCGGATTGCCTGCGGGTACCGAAATCACCGTCGTTTATGATCCGGACACAAAAGTGAAGGAAAAGTACCGGGATCAACAGTTAATCTCCCGCCTTGAAGCCAATGGGATTGAAAAGCGATTTAGCTATGACTCAGATGGCGAACTCATCCAAACCGATATCTTCTATCAAGGAAGAATCCGCCAGAGTCTATACCACTCCCTCTCAGATTCAGGCAATCAGGTGATCACCACAGAAGAAGGGATTCGCGAAGAATATGACTCTAACGGAACCATTCTCTTCCATACCACTCCTGAAGGTTATCGGTATGCTCATACCTTTGATGAGAAAGCCCGTGATGTAACGGTAGAGACTCGAACCGAAACTGTGAATCTTCCCGATGGAACTGTCTTTACAGTTCAATATCCCATCATGACGCTTGTGGATAACCTGGATGGTGAAGACATCCACCAGGTAAGCCTTATCAGCTTTAAGACTCAAGCGGGAGAATTTGCCGAATACGCGTCAGGGGAATTAAGGAAGCTTTCGCTTCCGGATCAAACCCAGATTAGCTTTGACCGGATTGAAACAGAAGAACTCTTTAATCCAGAAACAGGAGAAACCACTCTTGAAGTAAAGCTCCTTGACGTCCTTGTCTTTCATCCAGATGGAACCATTACGGAATTTAAAGACGGCTTACCTTATTCGATTACTTCCGCAACAGGGAAGGTGATTAATCTTAGCACCGACGTCATTGCGAGCGGAGCGAAGCAATCTGGGGACTGCGAGATTGCTTCGGGTACTTCGTGCCCTCGCCATGACGATTGGCCGCTTTTGATCAATCCCTCCGAAGCCGCCCAATTTCATTATGGCGAAGCCCTTAAGCTTTGGAATGAACTCGTTCATCCCAAGTGGCTTGAGTTTCAAGCACCCGCAACGCTTCCCGTCCAGATTGAGTACACGATGGAGGGAGAGCTTCTCACCCGTACCTTTGCTGAAGGTGTCACTGAGCTTTATGAAGAGGGAAAGATCGAAAGCATCCTGGCACGAGATGGAGAGGTCTTGATTCATTATAGCTACGACCCTGAAGGAAACCCGACCCAGGTTTTCATGGGCGCAAGCCGTAGAAGGCTTGAGTCAGCCATCCGCGAGCTTGAAGCTCAAGTTTGGGTGGAAAACCAAAAAGCACTTGCCCTTGTCGCAGAGCGAGAAGAAGTGATCAGTCAAACGATTGAGGGCCAATATGTTATTGCAAGAGACCGGATTCTTGAGATTCGAGGGCAAATTGAGGGTGAACGCAATCGAGTTGCCTCCTTTCATGTGAAAGGCAAGAAAGGAAGGGGCATTCTTGCGGACGGCCTCGCTCAAATTGACGCTGCCCTTGACCAGGTGAATCAAGCGCTCGCCCAATTGGCTCACGATCGAACCAATGCGCTCGATATGGTTCATGAAAAGGTGATGGAAGCCAAGACTCAAATTGAGACTGAAACCAAGCGCTCCTTAAATGAAATTAAAACCGAAACAGCCAAAGCCAAATCCTCCATCTTAAAAGAAGAGCTCTCACCCATTGTCTACCACTGGTACCGGAAGCTCCTGGGCAGGGATCCTTCAAGGGCAGAATACGAGGCTGAGATTCAAAGAACCGACTTTGCTTCTGGTGGTTATGACCTTGAAGGGTTAAAAGCGGATCTCCTTTCCCGGCCTGAGAGGGAAGCACGACGTAAGGAAGTTGACTTGATCAAAGCGCGAGTGGTGCCAAGACTCCAGTCTTACGCATCCAATGAAGCCGAACGACTCAGTTTTGCCCAAGCGTTTGCGATGGATCCGGAAAAACTTGTCTCTTTGACTCCTGAGGAGATTCAATCGATTCACACATGGCTTGATTCCCGTTCGCTTCACTTTGGCCAATCGGCTTATCGTGCTCTTGAAGCGCTTCTTCGTGACGCGGGGATTGCTTATAACCGAATTGATCTTGCTTCTGATTTAATCCTGATTGACATCCTGACCGGCACGATCACCCCACTTGAGCAAGGTGATTTGGTTATCTCATTCTATGCGATGAGGCAAGTGGCCGCCCATTACGGTCTTAAGCTTCATGCAGCGGCGCTCACTTATGAGGCACTCAAGAAGATGTTTGAGGAAGCCTGCCCCGTGCCCGATGAACCATGTTCTTTCCGGGTAGACGGCCACATTGACGGAAACCACTACATCATCATCACGGGTTTTGAGTCAAAGCCAAGGACCCAATTAGTCGCCCGAACAGATGAATCAGGGCGTGTCATCTATGGTGAGGATGGAAGACCTATTCTGGATGAAGTTCCTGTTTTAGATGAATCAGGGAGTCTCATTCTTGATGAGTATGTCCAATATATTGATCCAGGAGCAGGACCTGAAGATGCGCTTGATCAAGTCAGGATCTTAAAAGAGGAATTCTTAAAGACCTGGCTGGATCCAAGGAATCCCGAAGCAGGATTTGGTTATGCCCTTTCACCGCGTGCCCCTCCAGAGCGTCTTCAGTCTTCAGTCCTCAGCTCTCAGCTGATAGCTGAAAGCCGAAAGCTGACGGCTGAAGAGGAAATGGCGATCCGAGGCGCCTACTTTGCCTTCTTAATTCCCATCTTCCTTGCCATTGTGGCAGCCGTTAAAGCTGCCGTGATAGCTGCCATCACAGCAGTCACAGGACTCATCACAGGTCTTGCGAGCGGTATTGGCACCATTGTTTCAAGCTTTGGCTCTTTCTTCTCGGGTCTTTTCACAGGAAACTTCCTGGCGAGCGTCCAAGGCCTCTTTGGGGGAATCCTCACAGGACTGGGCCAAATTGGAGGCGCCTTTGCCTCTGCCTTCACCACCCTTCATGCCGGCCTTCTTTCAGCCATTCAAGGAATCGCCGGTTCTATTCCATTATTTGGGCCTGCCCTTTCTACCTTTACTGCTACCTCTGCTCTTTCAGGAGCTTTGAAACTGAGTCTCATCGGTCTTACCTTCCAAGGGACTGGGAAACTTCTGGAAACGATCGGCCTTTCTCCCAAGATTACCCAGACCTTAATCAGTGGAGGAAAACTCGCTCTTGGAATCGGCCTTCTTGCAAGTGGAAATCCATTAGGTCTAGGATTCATAGGCACCAGCGCCGCTGAACTCTTAACCCTTCACACGAGTCTTTCCCCTACGGTCACAAACATGATCTCCATTGGCGCAACAGCACTCAGTGCCTTTGCAGGAGGATTCATGGATGTTGGCACCATCAGCGGAGCGATTGAAGGTCTACAATCAGCAGCTCCATTTCTTGCCATGGATCTTGCTACGGTAGGAGTCACTGCCTTTGGTGAGTCTCTTGGTCTTGATCCCCGCATTACAGCACTCATTGGAATTCCTGTGCGTGCAAGCGTAGGTGCAATTACAGGAAACGTCTTGGGCCTTCCAGGTTATGAAGACGTGTTCGATGTGATCAAGACTCAAACCTTTGGCGGCATGGTATCGATCGGTACGGCCATTGGGCTTGACGCCATCGGAGTCCCACCCATTGCTACGAGTTTCGTGAGTAATTTCTTGGGTTCTCTTGCGGTAGGACTTTCTGGCATCGGAGCTACTCCCCGGGAAGGAGAGATTGAGGCAAAGGGCGAGAACATTCTCACAAAGATCGGAGAAGGGTTACGGAAATTCGGCCGCAGCTTTGTCAATGTGGTCGGCAGTGTCATCTCCTTTGGTCAGAAGGTAATCCAAGGAGTTGGCAATTTCACAGTTCAAGGATTTAAGAAAGCAATCAGTGCCTTCTCTTCCATCTTCAGCCGCGAGACTCAAGAGGGTATTTATCAAGATGAAGTAGGATTAAGGGGAGCCGCCATCACCCAAGCTGGAGACACCTGGACCTGGCAGAACGGCTCAAGCCGGATTGATTATAGCACAGTTACAGGTGAGACAATCGAATCCTTTGGTGTGGGCGGAACAGCACGTATCACCGGACTCAACCAAGATGAGACAGGGAACATTTATTATGAGAAGCTCGCCTATGAAACAGCCGTAGGTGGAGGAGCTACTCTCAACCAAACCTACGACAATGGCCGCCTCACCCAATGGAGCTACAGCCTTGAGGGCACACCCATCCTAACGCTCAAAGGCCCGGAGGATGAGAGCCCCTGGATGACTGACAGCGGTTCGATTGAGCGGGGCGATATAGAAATTCGGATTCCCGGTCCAAGAGAAGAGATTCCAAATCCTGATCCACGGTCTCTATTTCCTCTGTTTAATTCATTGGTTTTTGCCGCAACGATCAAGGATGGAAAAGTCGAAAGTGCCAACGTCGAACTCAAAACCCCTCCAGGCAATCAAAACAGCGATGGTCAAAATATCAATGCGACCACGGATTTGGTGCTCTTAAATGGTTTCTGGCCAGGATTGAGAGGAGTTCCAAGGGGAACTGTTCCGGAGTATTTTTCGAATAACAATCCATTTCGTAACAGACTTAACGAACTTGGCCTCTCAAAAGATCGGATTAAGGCTGTGGCCCTTTTTGAAACAGGCATCATTGGGGATATTTTATCCTGGCTTGATGAAGTCGTGATGAGTACTCAGATCAAAGTTGCCTTTAATGAAATACAAAGACAAAATGCCAGCAAGCCCTTTGTGGTATTGGCCAATAGTGGTGGCGGGGAGCCGCTTCTGAATGCTTTAGCGGAGCTGACCGCTAATGCTTATTCAGTTAAAACAGCGATCTTAGTGGGCTGTCCCGTTACAACCCGTGTGCTGACCGCTCAAAGTCCATTAGAAAGAATCATCAATGTGTATGGACGGGATGATTATTTTCTGCCGGAGCATCTTGACAGAAATCCAGCCCGTTTTGCGAGCCGTCTCTTAGGCATTGAACCACCCACCATTTCCAGAAGATTTTTCCATCAAGGTCATGACTTTGATACAATCAACATCGAACTTAAAGGAATCGGGCATGATGATTACTTTTACAGCAATTCGGATATTGCGCAAGGCAATGTCACCGCGTTACGTGAGAAATCCTCTGATTTTATTGCGGTATTGACAAAACGTTCTATAGAAGGGGCAGACTTGGAAACATTTCTGCGAAACCTTGTGAATGACGGTCAAGCTACATTAACAGAACAAACATCAGCTATTGATGGGAGAAGAAACCGTGTTCGCACCTATGTTATTGATTTAGAGGATTGGAGTGATCAATAGTGAAACTCATTAGCTTGAAAGGAATAATAATTGTTGTTTTAGTGTGTATCGGAGGGTTCATGTTTTACTTTTTTCTTAAACCCAAGTTAATTTCAGTCAAGAAAATAGAAAACAACGGAGCAGTTGATATGGTATTCGTGGGACCGGAGAAGTATCACAATAGTTTTGCTGAATCATTACGACGAGCTGAAGATTCTGCTAAGCCTTTTCGTGAGGCGGGCAGACTGATGGAAACAGGACGTTATGACGAGGCGTTAAAAGCATTAGATGAGAGTCTGCAAAACTCATCGCGTAGAATTGAAAAATTGATGGTCTATGACAGAATGCAAATCATATATAACAAACAGGGAAAGCTTCAGAAGGAGTTAGAAGCTATCGAATCTTGGTTTGCGAACGCAAGCGAAAAAGCCAATAATCCCGAATTCGAACGCCGCGCCGCCGAAATCCGGCCCCTCCTCGCCGCCAAAAGTAAAGCCAATTAGCGCTTTCATGTCGCTTTCATGGGGTCAAGTCTTGACATTTGAGTGCAGCGAGGCTAGTTGTTACTCCAGTGGATGAGAGATCCACCGGTAGAGATTGTCCAGGAGCTACCGTAGTTATATCTGGCAACGGGTCGTGTGAGTGACCCGTTGGAAGCCCAGAAGTAAAAGTCTCGGTGGCGAGGTGAGAACCTTGTCAGGTCCGTTGGGGAGGCGAGCAAATCGACAGGTTGTTAAAATTAAAATTAAAATGGGGTCAGGGCTTTACATTTTACATTGACGCGCGCTGCCCGCTCCGGTAGAATCCCGCTTTATTATGGCCCGCCCTTTACGCATTGAATATCCCGGAGCGTTTTACCACGTCTATAGCCGTGGCCTGGAACGCCGCGAGATCTTTCGGGACAGATGCGATTTCGAGAAATTCCTCAAAATCCTCACGGAAGTACAGAAGGCACGTTCTTTTATCTGCCATAGCTATTGTCTGATGCCGAATCATTATCATCTTTATCTGGAAACTCCGCTGGCGAATCTTTCCAAGGTCATGCAGGAAACCAATGGGCGCTATACCCAGTCTTACAATCGGCGCTACAAGCGAGTGGGCCCCCTCTTTCAAGGCCGTTACAAGGCGAAGCTCATTGACGAGGAGGCGTACAGCCTTCAATTATCCCGTTACATTCATTTAAATTCCGTGAAGGCCAAGATGGTCAAAGGCCCTGAGGGGTGGGAGTGGTCGAGTTACGGTGCCTTTATGGGAAAAAAGAAGCCGGAGATATTTTTGGAAACAGGCTGGCTCCTCAAGCAGATTGGAAGTCGAAGGGAATTTGAACGCTTCACCCTCGAGGGGCTTCACGACAGTTGGGATCCTGTGGAGGCAAATAGAAGGAGGCCCATTTTAGGTTCTGAGAGGTTTGTCGAGAGAATCAAGGCGAGATTTGTTCCCCAGAAGAAGGACTCCTCCCTGACGGGTTTAAGGGAATTGAGGAGAGAGGATCGTCTGAAGGATGTGGAGCAATGTGTGAGGGGATTAGGTTGTGACGAAGGTTTACGTAAGAAGCTGCTCCTTTACGGATTGAGGCGGTATACGGCCTTGAGTTTGAAAGAAGCAGGCGAAAGGGTGGGCGGGATGAAGCCGGTTGCAGTCAGTCAAACCGTCAGACGGTTCGTCGAAGAGGCCGAGCGCAGTAAGAAAATCAATTCCTTGATCCAATCGCTGGATTGTAAAATGTAAAGCCCTGACCCCATTTTACATTTCATTTTACATTTTATTATCTGACAAAGGCATTGGATTTCCCGTTGTCAAAGTCATGGTCGTTGATGATGCTCCTCAGTTTAAATTGCTCACCGAAGAGCTCGCTTTATGTTGGGTTCATGATGGGCGCCATGACAAGAACTTAACACCCATTATTTCCGATCACCAGAAGGCACTTGAAGACTTCCTCACTCAATACTGGGACTATTATCAGCGGTTACTGGATTATAAAAAAGCACCTTCCGAGGCCCTTGCCCATCAACTCGCTCAAGACTTTGATGTGCTCTTCTTGACTCATACCGGTTACGATGCCTTGGATGAGCGGATCTTAAAGACCAAGGAGAAAAAGGAACCTCTTCTCCTGGTGCTCAAGTACCCTGAGATGCCTTTACATAACAACGCTTCTGAGTTGGCGGCCCGTTCGCAAGTTCGCAAAAGAGACGTCAGTCTCCATACCATGACCCAGGAAGGCACGGAAGCCAATGACACCTTTTTAAGCATTGTCCAGACCTGCAAGAAATTGGCTCATCCGTGCTTACGAGTTCATCTTTGATCGAATCAAACAATCCTCAAGCATCCCTCCGCTTGCGCAACTCATCAAAGAAAGAGCCATACAATACCCCGCCGTTCCTTTAGGTCCCTAATTCTTCCCTCCTTTACCCTGGATTATTGAGAGGATACGAATTTCAGTTATAAATATCTCCTATGGTATTTCAATTAAACAAGTTGTAGATACGAAATAAATATGTAATATGAAGCGAATAATATTTGCATTTTGATGCGAACTAATGTATAGTTTACTTGGAGTCGATACCACATCGGTAAACAAGGAAAGGAGTTGAAAGACAAATGACAACGGCAATCAAAGAGGCGCTCACCAGCCATATGGCAACGGAGTTTCAGGACCCCGACGGGGCGGTCAATTATAGGAAGCTTGCTGAGGGATTGAGGCTGAGGGTCAAAGACCTGTCCACGGCCGTCCATAAGACAACCCGTTCGCTTGAGAAGAATTACAAATCCAAAACCATTCAACAGGATCTTCGCAAGGTTCTTTATATCTGGGTTCTTTTAAGGCAGATGTTGGGATCGGATACGAGTATTTTGCAGTGGCTCAAATCGCCGAACCCCGATCTTGACGGTCTGGCCCCGATTGATGCGGTGTGCCAAGGGAAGGCTGAGGTAATCATTGATTATTTAAGCAACATCAGAACCGGACAGCTTTCCTAAGTGAAGTTCGGCATTCAATTCACATCCAGCCTGAAAAAACTCGAAGGCATTTCCATTCATGCGCCCTTTTTCCGTTCTTTGGACCTTGCTTTTGTCCATGATCCTTTAAACTCTCTCGGAGCGAAGAAACACGGCGGCCGTTACAATCAGAAAGGACTTTTTGAGGTTCTTTATTTGGCACCGGATCCCGAAACGACGTTAAAGGAAGGCCGCAAAAGTTTCAGTGCCTATCTTCCGCCGACCGCTGTGATTACCGCAGAAGTCGGGTTGCAGAAAGTTTTGGATTTGCAAGACGAAAACGTCATTAAAAAATTGGGCATCCGGCGCGAGGAGTCAATCTCTTTTTTAGTTGGAATTGAAAAAAAGCTCCCGAGTTTCATGCCGCCATTTGCTCCTGC
>Ga0156289_1046_pt1 | contig 16332 bp, 15 predicted proteins | sample RifCSPlowO2_12_FD_116157 | JGI IMG/M metagenome (GOLD analysis project Ga0156289, IMG submission 116157) | Omnitrophica bacterium RIFCSPLOWO2_12_FULL_50_11
CATGTATTACACGTATGTGTTATGGACTCAGGCGGAGGAAAGGTTTTATATTGGGTATACAGCGGATCTAAAAAGAAGGTTGGCAGAGCATCGCAGGAACAAAGTGTATACGACACAGCGTTATCAGCAGATCCAGTTGATATTTTATGAGGCATTTCTTTCGCAAGCGGATGCAAAGAGACGTGAGAACTATTTTAAATCAAGCAAAGGCAAGAAAGCATTACGGATGATGCTCCGCGAGTCTATTAAGACCGGACAATAAGCTTGTTGGGGGATGGTGTAACTGGTAACACGCTTGACTCTGGATCAAGTAATCAAGGTTCGATTCCTTGTCCCCCAGCCACCGAAAAGATTTCAATGTTGACTGAAAAAAATGCAAGATTAATTTCACCTGAAGTCACTGCTGATGTTAACGCGCGTGGCTCTGCCGTGAACCAGATCAAAGATCGGTTCACGGCACCGTGCACCGAACACGAAGTGGTTGTTCTGGTGCACGGTGGACCAGGTAATCTTGGTTCGAATCCAAGTCTCCCAGTGCTTCGACTCGGCCTGCGGCCTCGCTCAGCACAAGTTCTGTATGGCCGAGGAGAGGCATCCTGAGCGAACGAGCGAAGCGAGTGAGTCGAAGGACACGATTAAGATGTGGTACGCGTACATTCTTGAATGCGAAGATGGATCTTTATACACCGGAATGGCGAAGGATTTACAGAAACGTTTTCAACGCCACTCTACCAAAGACGGCGGTCATTACACCAAATATAATTCCGCTGTCAGAGTCATTCATTCCGAAGAATTTCCAAACAAATATGGAGCCGCAAAGCGTGAAAAGCAAATCAAAGGCTGGACACGAGCAAAAAAACTGGCTTTAGCTAGAGGCGATAAAATCTTGTTGAAGAAACTATGATTAAAAAGTCTGTTATTTTTATCGGTATATGGTGCATATTTGCGTCATTAGCTTTAAGCTTTAATGAAGATGAAACTGAATCTAATGCAATTAAGGTCAAAACATTGCCTCTTGCGATTAGCCGAGAAGAACTGTTATCGGGAATGAAAGGAGCACCATTAGCTTCTTCAAGAATGACTGAGGATGGGGAATACGAAGCCCTTTATTTTCAAACTCCAGTGCGATTTTCAGTGGACCTTGCCGCTCTCATAGAAATTAAAAGTCAAAAAGTCGTCGGATTTCGTATAGGCGAATGGGAATATCGCGCGTTGGATGAACATGAAGCATCAGTGCGTAAAGAATTTGCTTTAACTTCAAATGAAAGTGTTCGGCATGTCTAAGATCGTAACCATATTAGAGCTTTTCGCGTAAGGTTCTTTTAGAAGTTAAGTTTACACCACAGCGGCCATACAAGTTGTTCTAAAGTCGTACAACCAGGTCAGCTTATCTTATGTCGTGTAAAAAGGTTAGGGTGATGGATTTCAATGAGGAAAAGAGCGTTGCTTTACGATTCCGCTGGCGCAAAACTTGTGCTGTGTGGGTCAATTTTGGGATAGGAATCTTATTTGGTGTTACATTTGTGGCAACGGAGGATCGATGGGTAAACTATTTGACGCATAGTGATAATTCCGTCATTATCATGTGGGCTACAGTCGGCATTTTTCTGGCTGGTCTCGGATTGTTTTATCTAGTTGCGTTGCTCTTGAATATTATTTTTTGGCGATGCCCCGCTTGCAACAAGCATATGGGCTATACCGGGATTAGACTCGATTTCTGTCCAAGATGCGGCAGCAAGTTGAGTTGATATTCGTCTCTTGTCTTACTCGCGCGGGTGGTGGAATTGGCAGACACACCAGCTTGAGGGGCTGGCGCCGCAAGGCATGCAGGTTCAAGTCCTGTCCCGCGCAGGTATGAGTCTTCGGCTGTCAGCTATCAGCTTTCAGCGTTCAGTCATCAGGGACAGTGGAAAGCGCTTTGTGGAAGGTTTTTGAGAAGTTTGCACGATTCATTTTGTTGATTTAACTTTTCGCTAATAACTGACAGCTGAAGACTGATAGCTGACGACTGATAGCTGACGACTAATTTGACAAACTGCTTTTTTATGAATCCACACATATTTCGACAGTACGATATTCGGGGGATCGCCGAGCAGGATTTGACCGATGATGCGGTCCGTCTCATCGGGCAGGCCATTGCGGCTTATTTGGTGCGGGTTCGTCACGTGGAGAAGCCAAAATTGGTTCTCGGCCGCGATATTCGGCCTAGTTCGGAGCGGATCCGAGCCGCTCTTGTGAACGCGTTGCGGGTTTCGGGTGTCTCGATCGTGGACGTTGGTATCGTCACAACCCCGATCTGCTATTTTTCAATCACCCACCTCGACACGACCGGCGGTGTGATGATCACAGGATCTCATAATCCTCCCGAGTACAATGGCCTAAAGATCATCATCGGTCGGAGTGCGATCTTTGGCGAGGCGATTCAAGAGCTAAAACAGATCATTGACGCTCAGGATTTTGTTACGGGCAAGGGCACTTTAGAAGCGGCCGAAACGGTTTCCCCTTATCGTGCGTATCTTAAGAAATCGTTCCAGTTCCGTCGGAGTCTCAAAGTCGTTGTCGATTCCGGAAATGGAACGGCCGGCCTCATTGCCCCTCACGTCGTTCGAGACCTGGGTCATGACGTGATCGAGCTTTTCAGCGAACCCGACAGCCGTTTTCCCCATCATCATCCGGATCCGACAGTCGTCGAAAACCTCGAGGACGCGATCCGGAAAGTTCGTGAGACGAAAGCGGACGTCGCCCTTGCGTTTGACGGAGATGCAGACCGGATCGGGGTGGTGGATCACGAAGGATCAATTGTCTGGGGCGATAAGCTCTTGATCCTCTTCAGCCGCGCGATCTTGAAAGAGCATCCTGGCGCCACATTCGTTGCGGATGTGAAGTGCTCCGACCTTTTCTTCGAAGATGTGAAACAACACGGCGGCCGGGCGATTATGTGGAAAACAGGTCATTCCTTGATTAAGCAGAAACTCTTTGAAGAGAAAGCGCTCCTTGCGGGCGAAATGAGCGGGCATATGTTTTTTGCGGATCGATATTATGGTTATGACGACGGGCTTTATGCGGGACTTCGGGTCCTCGAGATCATGGACCAGTCGGGAAAGCACCTCCCGGAACTTTTAGAGGACGTACCGAAAACATACGCCACGCCGGAGATTCGGGTCGCGTGTCCTGACGAGGAAAAGTTTGAGGTGGTGCGGCGTACAACGGACTATTTTGACGGAAGGTACCCGACGACTTTAATTGATGGTGTCCGCATTAACTTTGGAGACGGCTGGGGGCTCGTGCGCGCCTCGAACACGCAGCCGGTTCTGGTCACTCGGTTCGAAGCTCGGAGCCAAAAGCGCCTCGAACAAATCCGATCGCTCGTGGAGGGGAAAATTAAGGAGTTTTCTCATTAAAGAATACATAACAGTTCCGGTTCTCAGAGTGACAGATGTTGCCGAGTCAGACACTGCTGTCTGACTCGGCAACATCTGTCCCTCTGAGAACCGGAACTGGGCAGGAACTTATGTTGTGGGCGATTGTAATGGCAGGTGGGTCCGGGACAAGGCTTTGGCCGCTTTCGAGTGAACGTCATCCTAAACCGCTTCTGAGAATCCTTCCAGGAAAGAAAACCCTTTTAGAAGCAACCTTAAAACGGATTTCGACGCTCATTCCGCCCTCACGCACATTCGTGGTTGGAAATCATGCACATCTGGCCGCACTTCGGAAATGCGCTCTGAAAGTTCCAAGAAGTCAGGTGCTTGGCGAGCCGGTTTTGCGAAATACCGCAGCAACGGTAGCACTTGGCACCTCCATCATTTTCAAACGAGATCCGGACGCCCTCATTTTGATGATTCCGGCCGATCACAAAGTGTCGGATCAACGCAGATTCGAAGCTGCGGTAAAGCTTGGGGCTCGAATGGCGCGTAGAACCAGATCCTTTTCTGTGTTCGGCGTTCGGCCGACTTTTGCGTCTCCCTCTTACGGTTATGTTGAAATCGGTAAGAGACTATCCGGCTCCGCGTTTGAACTCACGCGTTTTGTCGAAAAACCAACGATTCGGCGCGCCCGCCGGTTCATTCGTTCGGGCAAATTCCTGTGGCACGCGGGAATCTTTTTGGCCGAGGCTCGGACGATTCTTAATTCGCTCAAGGAATATCAACCAAGGCTCACGCACCTGATCCGCACTCTTCGCGTGAGAAAAGGCACCGTAGCACCGGCGCGCACGTTCCGGCATTTACCCAATCTTTCATTCGATTATGCGGTCCTGGAACGACTCAAGCGGGCGAATGTCATCCGCTGCGACTTTGAATGGAGCGATATCGGTACGTGGCAGTCGCTCGAAGCGCTTTGGCCGAAGGACCGGTATCAAAATGCGCTGTTCAGCGCAGCGGAGGCGATCGACGCACGCCGGAATCTTGTTTACTCGAACGAAAAACCTGTTTGTCTTTACGGCGTAAGAGATTTAGTCATTGTTGAAACGCCCGAGGTGCTTTTCATCAGCCGGAAACTGGATTCCGAATCGTTCCGCCGCGCCGTTTCCCGCCTCAAGCGAAAAATAGGTATGCGTTTCGTGTCATTTCCTCTCCCCCGGAGGGGGAGAGGATCAAGGTGAGGGGGAGGACCCTTGAACATCCCCCTCATCCTCACCTTCTCCCCCAGAAGGGGGAGAAGGGATGTTGCAGCAGAATTCATCCGCACGCTAAACGCGGACAAAAAATAGTCTCTTCGTGAAAACCTGCCAAGTGCTTTTGAAACCGGGAAGGGAAAAGTCGGTTCGCGCTTTTCACCCGTGGATTTTTTCAGGCGCCATTGACCGCCTCGATTCCGAGTTGGGGAAGGGCGATCTTGTGAAGGTGTACTCAAGCGCCGAGGAATTTCTCGGGATTGGTTATCTCAATCCACTCTCTCAAATTGCGGTCCGAATCCTCTCGTTTCGGGACGAAGCAATCGACGCCGCCTTTTTTGTGCGCCGAATGGAACAAGCGAAGAAACTTCGCCAGAGTTTCGTCGCCTCCGACACGAACGCCTACCGGTGCGTCCATTCCGAAGGCGATTTTCTTCCGGGACTCATTATTGATCGGTACGGGGACTGGTTGGTCGCACAGTTTTTAACGGCGGGAATGGACCGGCTGAAGTTGGTCGCGGTAGAAGCAGCAGAGAAAGTATTCCAGCCCAAAGGGATTTTCGAACGTGACGACGCACACGCACGGCGGCTTGAAGGTTTAGAGCATCGGCCGCAGACTTTGAGCGGGGCGCAGCCGCCGTCCGAAATCGAGATTGAGGAATACGGCAATAAGTTCTGGGTGGATGTCAAGCGAGGCCAAAAAACCGGTTTCTTCCTGGATCAACGTGAAAATCGAAAATTGATTGCACCGCACGCCCAAGGAAAGCGCGTGCTCGACTGCTTTGCCTACAGCGGAGCTTTTTCGATTTATGCCGCGCGGTCTGGCGCAGCGTCGGTCACTGCGGTCGAGTCGCAAGCACCGGCTGTAAAAATTCTTGAAGCGAACTTAAAACTGAACGGGCTTAACGGGGAAGTATGCCGTGTTCATTGTGAGGACGTGTTTGATTTCTTAAGGAAGGACACCGGAACGTACGATCTCATCATTCTCGATCCGCCGGCATTTTGTAAACATAAAGGTCAAATCCACGAAGCTGCTCGGGGCTACAAGGATATCAATTTGAATGCCATTAAGCGCTTGGCGCCGGGCGGAATCTTGCTTACCTCTTCTTGCTCCTCTTTTATCGGGGCAGACGTCTTTCAAAAGATCGTTTTTGGTGCGGCGCGCGATGCGGGACGGGAAGTTCAAATTCTTCAAAAGACCAGCCACGCTTTTGATCACCCGATCAACATTTATCATCCCGAAGGCGAGTATTTGAAAGGCCTCCTCCTCAAGGTGTGGTAGTTTGTGGAATGTCCCCTTTTTTGTTTTCGAACCCCGCCGTGGATTGACAGTACTGGTCGTTCACGTTATGATTCAAGCCATTGAATGACAAAAGGATAGGAAAAGGATATCGTGCCGAAACGAATCTTGAGCGGGATGCGTCCGACGAACAAGCTGCACCTTGGAAATTTGCTTGGGGCGCTTGAAAATTGGAAGAAGTTGGAAGGTAGCGAGTCCTTCTTTATGATCGCAGATTGGCACGCGTTTACGACTCAATATGAGTCCAAAACTCATATCAAGGAAACAACGATTGAGGTCGTACTCGACTGTTTGGCAGCCGGCCTCGACCCGGAAAAATGCACCATTTTTCTTCAAAGCTTAGTACCGGAACACGCCGAACTCGCACTTTTACTGTCAATGATTACGCCGCTTTCGTGGTTGGAACGGAATCCGACGTACAAGGATCAATTAAAAGAAGAAAAGGGAGGCGAACTCCACACCCACGGTTTTTTAGGGTACCCAGTATTGCAAGCGGCGGACATTTTGCTTTACAAAGCGGACGGAGTGCCGGTTGGCGATGACCAACTTCCCCACCTGGAGCTGGCGCGCGAAATTGCGCGCCGATTTAATTTTCTTTACAAGAAAAAAGTGTTTGTGGAAGCCGAGGCGATTTTAACGAACACCCCCAAGATTCCAGGGCTCGACGGCCGCAAGATGAGTAAAAGTTACGGCAATACAATCGATCTTTCAGATTTGCCCGAAGAAGTCGATAAAAAAGTAATGCAAATGGTGACGGACCCGGCCCGAAAGCGGCGGGAGGATAAAGGGCATCCGGAAGTTTGTCCGGTCTATTATTTTCACACGATCTTCAATCCGCAGAATGAAAAAACCGTGGCGGTTGAATGCCGCGAAGCCGAGCGTGGTTGCGTTGAGTGCAAGAAGGAAATGAGCTCCCATCTAGTTCCGTTTATGAAGCCCATTTATGATCGCCGAAAGCAATTGGACTTGACCAAAGCCAAAGTTAAAGATCTGCTCGTAGAAGGTTCGAAAAAAGCGCAAACAATTGCGAAAGCCACCCTCGCGGAGGCGAAAGAAGCAGTCGGAATTGGAGTTTGATATGGAAGAAACGGAAAACAAGCCCTACCACCCACTCGTTGTCAATCTAGCCGTTTTCCAAGGTCCATTTGATTTGCTTCTGGATCTGATTAAGAAGAACGAGATGGACATTTACAATATCGAGGTCTCGATCATTACGGACCAGTATCTCAGCTACCTCAAAGAGATGAAAAAATATGATTTGGAAATCGCGGGCGAGTTCCTCGTGATGGCTGCGACGCTGATTTACATTAAGTCCAAGATGCTGCTGCCGACGGTGGAGGCGGAAGAAGAGGAAGAGGGCGATCCGCGTGCGGAACTGGTGCGGAAGCTGCTTGAGTATCAAGCATTTCGGGAAGCAGCGAAGAAACTGGGTCTCTTTGAGACGGAGCGTGGCAAGGTCTTCACGCGTCAGGTCGCCGATCACTATTTAGGTCAGTTGTCAGATGAGGACCTTGGAATTGATGCCTTCGGCGCCGATTTGTTTGATTTGATCAATGCTTTTCATTCGGTGCTCCAAAAATTGCCCGAGGATACCTTTCAGGAAGTCTATGAAGAGGTCATTACCATTGAGGAGCGGATTGCTGAACTGAAACAGCTGCTCACGGAACGGAAGGAACTGGTCTTCCGTGAATTATTTTTGAAAGAGAACGTGACCAGAAACAAGGTGATCGTGACCTTTCTTGCCCTCCTCGAACTCGTTCGGTCCAAATTTGCTCGTGTGTTCCAGGAAAAGCATTTTGGTGATATTTTGATTACACGAAAAGAGGCGTGAGACTGAGACTAAGAGCACCTATCAAAAGTTCGTCATTCTGAGGCAACGTCCCAAACATTGCCGAAGAATCCCGAACGGGATCCTTCGGCCCTTTGGGCCTCAGGATGACGGTTTCGTTGAGTGCTCTAAGACCTATATGCTAGCCAAACACAAGAAAGACAAAGAGCGGGAAAAGGAAGCGGCGTTGAAAGCACTCCGTGAGGAGATTGCGGCGGAAATTGCCGAACAGCTTCCGATTCAAAGGCAGGCTGAGACAAGTGCGATTGAAAGGGTGGGCGCGGCCGTCTCAAACAAACTCGAAATCCAGGATGAGGAAGAGGCGAAACGAATTGTCGAAGCCATTCTCTTCGCAGCTTCTAAACCCGTTACGGTGTCCGATCTCAAACGGGCCGTTATTGGTTTTAGTGCTTCGCAGATCGAAAAGCTGGTTGCTCAACTCCGGGATGAATATGCGCGCGAGGGAAGAAGTTTTCGGATTCAAGAGATCGCAGGAGGCTATGAATGTTCAACGGAACCGAGATTTGCACCTTGGATCACTCAAGTGGAGCGTGAGCGTCAGTTGCGGCACGCCACCCAGTCGGCATTGGAAACCCTCGCGATTTTAGCTTACAAGCAGCCTGTCGCGCGTGCCGAAGTAGAGGACTTGCGCGGCGTGGATGTGTCGGGAGTGCTCGGAACGTTGCTTGAGCGAGATCTTATTAAGATCGTGGGCCGCAAAGAAGTTCCCGGCCGGCCGTTTCTTTACGGAACGACCGAGAAATTTTTAGCACACTTTGGATTAAGGTCGCTTGAGGATCTCCCAAATATTTCTGAAATTAAGGAACTCGTTGAGAATTCCGTGAACCGTGAAGCGCTCCTTCGAACCGAAAAAATCGTTTCTGTCGAAGACGGCGAGTTCACCGCTCAAAAGGAGAGCGTCGAGCCAATGCAGCCAGTCGTGGAGTCAACGTGACTGCGCTCTTTGTAAATACGAGGTAATAGACAGGTGTCGCCGATGACGCTTGAACGCATACGGAAAAAGATAGATGAGGTCGATCAAAAGATCATCGAGCTTTTGAATGACCGCACTCAGCTTGCGCTTGAAATTGGAAAGCTCAAAAGCGCAAAGAACTCCGAGGTGTATGCCCCGGAGCGGGAAAGTGAGATTTATTCAAAAATTGATTCGCTGGCAAAAGGGCCGTTGCCAAAAGACGCGATTAAGGCCGTTTACCGCGAGATTATGTCGGCATCACTCGCGCTTGAAAAGCCAGTCTCCGTGGCCTATCTAGGTCCGGAGGCTACTTTTACGCACTTGGCTTCGCTTTCCAAATTTGGTTCGAGCGTCCATTACGTACCTTGTACCACGATTACGGATGTTTTTGCCGAGGTCAATCGCAGACGGGTTGACCACGGCGTCATCCCGGTTGAAAATTCGATTGAAGGTGCGGTGAGCCACTCGCTGGATATGTTCATCGATTCGGATCTTAAAATCTGTTCTGAAATCTTGTTCGAAATCTCACACTGTTTAATGGCGAATTGCGATCTTAAATCCATTCGGCGTGTCTATTCGAATCCGCAGGTGTTCGGACAGTGCCGTCTGTGGCTTGAGAAAAATCTTCCCGGTGTGGAACTCCTAGAGACGACGAGTACGACGCAAGCGGCGGGGAAGGCTCAGGGGGAGGACAAAGCAGCTGCGGTGGGATCGGAGCTCGCTGCCCGGATCTACAATTTGGATATTCTGCAACGCGGGATTGAAGACTTGCCGCACAATGTGACGCGTTTTTTGGTGATTGGCCGGCGGATTTCACCGCGCACCAAAAATGACAAGACCTCGATCCTCGTTTCCATTAAAGACAAGGTAGGTGCCCTGTACGAAATGCTAGAGCCGATCCGAAACAACCGAGTGAACATGACCAAGATCGAGTCCCGCCCATCGAAGAAAAAAGCTTGGGATTATTATTTCTTTATCGACCTGGCGGGACACACCGAAGATCGTCACGTGAAGAAAGCCTTACAGGAGATGGAGGGACGGGTGCGGTTTCTTAAGGTGCTTGGTTCTTACCCCGCAAGCTCACGTGCCGGCGAATCTGCGTGAATTCCTGCCTGAAATGACTCCTTTTGCTAAGGACTACGTCGAAAATATCGTCCCGTACGTGCCGGGAAAGCCGATTGAAGAAGTCGAGCGCGAGCTTGGCGTTCGCGCGGTCAAGTTGGCGTCCAATGAGAACCCGCTCGGGCCGTCACCCAAAGCGCTTCGGGCGATGCGTTCTGCTGCGAAACAGGCCCACTTGTACCCGGATGGCCGATGTTCGGTTTTAAAAGCAAAACTAGCCAATCGATTTGGTCTCGGCGAAGATCAGTTCATTGTAGGCAACGGTTCGAATGAAATTATTGAACTCTTGGCGCGTGGTTTCTTGCGTGAGGGCGACCGCGTGATATCTTCTGAGAGCTCGTTTTTGGTTTACCCTTTGATTGCGCAAACCTGCGGTGCTGCGTATACCGCGGTTCCGATGAAGGATTTCCGGTTTGATCTGCGCGGCATCCTTGCTCAGATGGATGACCGCACTCGGCTCATTTTTATTGCGAATCCGAATAATCCTACGGGGAGTTACGTAAAAGCAAATGAAGTCGAAGGTTTTTTGAGCCAAGTGCCTCAGGAGGTGCTCGTTTGTTTTGACGAGGCCTATATTGATTTTGTGGAAGCTGGCGACTTCCCGAATTTGCTGAATTACGTGAGGGGAGAACGAAAAAACTTGATTCTTCTCAGGACCTTTTCCAAGTCTTATGGTCTGGCGGGCCTCAGGATTGGTTATGGAATCGCCTCGAAACAGTTAAGTCAGTATCTGGAGAAAGTTCGTCAACCATTTAATGTGAACCGTCTGGCTCAAATCGCAGCAGCTGCAGCCTTAGGGGATGGGCGGTTTCTCAGACGGACGAAGCGACTCGTCAGTGACGGGAAGCTGTATCTGTACCGGCAGTTTACGAAGATGGGGCTTGAGTTTATTTCGAGTGAAGCCAATTTTGTTCTGGTCGATCTCGAGCGGCCGGCAGAGAAAGTCTTTCAAGCGCTGCTGAAACGTGGCATGATCATTCGTCCGATGGCTGCTTACGGCCTTCCGAATCATATTCGTGTTACAGTTGGAAAGCACGGGGATCTGGTCAAATTCATCCGCGTATTGAAGGAGGCATTAAAGGGGTAGTGATATGATCATCGTCTTAAAAACGGGTGCGACTCCGGAGCAAATCAATCACATTTGTGAGAAGGTGAAGGAGTTGGGCCTCACGCCGCAGGTCTCACGGGGGGTGGAACGGACGATCATTGGCGTGATCGGTGAAGAAGCGAAAATTCGCGTTCAGCCCCTTGAAGTATATCCAGGGGTTGAGCGTGTCATGCCGATCCAGAAGCCCTATAAGCTTGCGAGCCGTGAGTTTCGGCCCGAAAGCACCGTTTTTACGATGGCGAATGGTGTCAAAGTCGGAGGAGATCAAATTGTTGTGATGGCCGGTCCGTGTGCGGTGGAAGGTGCCGACGTCCTGATGCGGATCGCGGGAGAAGTCAAAAAGGCAGGTGCCGCGTTTTTGCGCGGAGGCGCGTTTAAACCGCGTACATCTCCTTACAGTTTTCAAGGTTTGGGTGAAGAAGGACTTAAGTATTTGCGCGAGGCAGGTGATCGATTCGGGCTTTTGGTGGTCACTGAGGTGATGGATACGAGAACGGTCGAACTGGTTTCCAAGTACGCAGACATGCTTCAAATCGGGGCTCGGAACATGCAAAACTTCGATCTCTTGAAGGAAGTCGGCGTGTCAAAGAAACCGGTGCTGCTCAAGCGCGGCTTAAGTTCCACGATACAGGAGCTCCTTCTGTCGGCCGAGTATCTGCTTTCGAAAGGAAATTTCAAGGTGATGCTTTGTGAGCGCGGCATCCGGACTTTTGAAACCGCCACACGAAACACGGTCGATATTAATGCCGTTCCGGTTTTAAAAGAACAAACGCATTTGCCGGTTTTGGTTGATCCGTCACACGGCACAGGCAAACGGGAGTACGTGATTGCGGTTGCGCGCGCAGCCGTTGCGGCCGGCGCCGACGGGATTATGGTTGAAGTGCACGACAATCCCGAAGAGGCAAAAAGCGACGGGCCACAGTCGCTTTATCCCGAACAATGTGCTGATCTTGTTCGTCAACTTCGACCGATCGCAACAGCAATCGGTCGAAGTTTGTGAGGGAAAGTAAACGTGGCGTTGTCCACCTCTGCCTTGAGATGAGCCCGCGTACGTTCGTGATCATTGGACTGGGCCTGATTGGCGGATCTCTTGGCGCTGCTTTGCGGAAGCGATTCGCGCGGGCGCGCGTTTTGGGCGTCAGTCGAAGCCGCCGCAAAATCAATCTTGCTAAACGTCTAGGGTTTATTCAAAACGGTGGCACGAGTTTTCAGAAGGTGGTTTCGCAGGCAGACATCGTTTTCGTGTGCACTCCCGTAGACACGATTGGAGACATCGTTGAGCAAGTGGATCAGGCTGCTAAACCTGGGACGATCGTCACCGATGTGGGCAGCACGAAGGGGACGATCGTGCGGTGGGCCGATCGCAAGCGATTTCGAAATATTCGGTTCGTAGGATCCCATCCATTAGCCGGTTCTCATCACGGCGGTCTTCAATATTCAACGGCAAATTTATTTGACGGCGCTGTTGTTTTTTTAACCCCTACCAAGAAAACGGATAGGCGAGCGAGGCGTGCTATTGCTTCAATTTGGAAACGTTTGGGGACACGTGTTTACGAGATGAGTCCAAATGCCCACGATCGGGTGGTTGCTCATGTGAGTCATCTGCCGCACGGGGTAGCAAGTTGCTTGGTAAATGCTGTGTCGAGCAATTCACTTCGGTTTAGTGCAAGTGGTTTTTTAGACACGACGCGCGTGGCACAAGCAGATCCAGCTTTGTGGACGCCCATCTTTCTTACCAATCGAGTTCATCTGGCCTGCGACCTAAAACGGTTTCGAGCCGTGGTCGACAGACTCATTGACGCTTTGAGTCGTGGTGCCCGCGCAGACATCAGGCGAATGCTTGCCGCGGCCTCGCTCAAGCGCCGCCAAATCGGCTAGAGATGGGAGGGGCCTGTTCCCCCAGGAAATGGCCCCTTCTTTGTTCAATCGGCTAGTTACGCCTTCTTTGTAGGGCAATCGCATCATAAGTGTTTCATTCATCCATGCTTGTAGACCAGGCTTCAACCTCCCTTGCCTACAGTTGGGCAGGTTTCAGCCTGGTCTACACCTTATTGATATTCGATTGCCCTGCCTTCTTTGGAAAAAGTCTTCCGTTTTTATTCTGATCTGGTAAAATGCTGAATCAGCCTACCTTACCGCGCCCTGCAGCGTTTCAGGCGTAGTGTCCGGGTGGAATTTTAGAGGAAAAGGAGAGTATTATCTTATTATGTTGACAGATAAAAAAAGCCAAGACCCAATGTCTTTCGCAAGATTGTACGAGGAGACTTTGTCCCAAAGTATTTTCTCAGAAGGGCAGATTGTAAAAGGAACAATTCTGTCAATTCACGGGGACGAAGCAATCATTGATATCGGTTACAAGTCGGAGGGAATCCTTAGCCTGGACGAATTCGTGAAACCGTCTCAAGTCAAGCCCGGCGATGAAGTCGAGGTCCTGTTTGAAACCTTAGATGACGACAAAGGGGTGGTCGTGGTTTCGAAACGAAAAGCAGACCGGCAGAAGTGCTGGGACAAACTGATGAACCGTTCTTCTGAGGGCAGTGTGGTGGAGGGGCGGATTTTCAAAAAGGTCCGAGGGGGTTTCATGGTGGACATTGGAATGGACGCGTTTCTTCCCGCGTCTTTGGTGGAGCAGAAGCCTCCTAGGAACTTAGACCCGTATGTGGGGAAAACTTTTTCTTTTGTGATCGTCAAGATCAATCAGAAGCGGAGGAACATCGTGGTTTCACGAAAGGATTTCCTGGAACGTGAGCGGGAAGAGCGCCGCAGGCATATGATCCAGGACCTCGTGGTGGGCCAAGTCGTGAAAGGGCGAGTGAAAAACATCACCGATTTTGGTGCTTTTGTCGATCTGGGTGGTATGGACGGGCTCTTACACATCACGGACATAAGCTGGAGTCGAATTCAGCACCCCTCAGCCGTGTTGAACTTGGGCGATGAGCTGGAAGTGATGGTGATTGGGGTGGATAAAGAGGCGGAGAAAGTTTCCCTCGGTCTGAAACAGATCACGACCAGTCCCTGGGAGGCAGTGGATCAAAAGTATTCGTTGGGCGACCGTGTCAAAGGTCGTGTGACCAACATTTTACCCTACGGTGCTTTTGTCGAGCTTGAGGAAGGGATCGAAGGCCTGATTCACATTAGTGAGATTTCCTGGACGAAGCGTGTTTCCCATCCCTCCGAAATGCTGTCTGCCGGGCAGGAAGTCGAGGCTGTTGTTTTGAATATCGATAAGGAAGCCCGTAAGATTTCGCTTGGGTTAAAGCAACTGAGCCCGAGTCCCTGGGAGCACTTGGAGGAGCGTTATCATGTTGGGGACGTGGTAGAAGGAACCGTGCGAAACGTGACGGATTACGGGATCTTTGTGGCGCTCGATCCTGGAATTGATGGTTTGATTCATGTTTCCGACATCTCATGGCTTAAGAAAATCAACCGTCCAAGCGAGATCGTCAAAAAAAACCAGACGATTCGAGCGAAGGTGCTGTCGCTCGATCCGGACCATGAAAAGATTTCATTAGGGCTCAAACAGCTGGAAGAGGATCCTTGGCCAAATCTGACGGCGTCGCTAGCAAGCGGCAAACGGACGAAAGGGCGGATCACGAAAATCGTTAGTTTCGGCATGTTTGTCGAGCTTGAAAGTGGTATTGAAGGTTTGGTCCACAACTCGGAGGTTCCGAGGGAGGGACCGCGTGGATCCGGCTCGCCGTACCGAGTCGGTGATTCCGTAGAGGTCCAGGTACTCAACGTAGATCATGACAATCGAAAGATTGCTCTCTCCCTGAAGTTGGCTCTCGCGCCTGCACCATGAACAAGCGTCGGGTAGTGGTGACTGGAATGGGCGTGATCGCTTCAAACGGCATTGGAAAAGATGCTTTTTGGAAAGCGATTCGGGAAGGGCGGTCTGGCATTTCGACCATCACGTCATTTGACCCCGCCGCTTTTTCTACGCGCTTTGCCGGAGAAATCAAGAATTTCAATCCGGAGGAGTTTGTCCACAAGAAAAATCTGAAGCGTATGGATCGAACGAGCCACCTTGCCGTTGCAGCGGCGAAGATGGCGGTGGCAGACGCCGAGTTCGAGCCTCGGGTGAATGGCTGCGACCGGACAGGCGTTATGATTGGCACCGCGATGGCAGGTCACGGGTACATCATGAAGCATTACAAGGAATTCTTAAAGACCGGTCCTTCACGCGTGAGTCCTTTTATTGCGCTGGCTTCCTTTCCGGATGCGTGTGCAAGCCAAGTGTCGATCGAACTCGGAGTGACGGGGCCGAGCTTTTCAATTGCAACGGCGTGTTCCTCCGCTTCAGATGCGATTGGTTATGCTTGGGAGGCAATTCGGAGTCGTACGGTCGATTTTATCATTATGGGCGGGGCAGAAGCAGGGATTTATCCAGGCTGCCTGGCCGCGTTTTGCGCTGCTCGCGCGCTTTCCCAACGTAACGAGGAACCCGAAAAAGCGTGCCGTCCTTTTAATATCGACCGGGATGGGTTCGTTTTAGGCGAGGGTGCCGGGATTCTGGTCCTGGAAGAATATGAACATGCGCGTCAACGAGGCGCGCATATTTACGCTGAGATTTTAGGGCATGGCATGACCTGCGACGCCTATCATATGACCAATCCAGAACCCGAGGGGAGAGAAGCGGTCCGTGCGATGCAGCTGGCGCTCACGAGCGCCGGGGTCTCAATTGACGAGATTGATTACATCAACGCGCATGGCACTTCGACGCCGCTCAATGACAAGACGGAAACGATGGTGATCAGGAAAGTGTTTGGCAAGCGGGCCTACAAGATCCCGATCAGTGCAACGAAGTCCATGGTTGGCCATCTCATCGGCGCCGCCGGAAGCGTCGAATTGATCGCCACGATCCTTTCGATGGAGCACGATATGATCCCGCCCACGATTAATTATGAAAACCCCGATCCGGAGTGCGACCTCGATTATGTCCCGAACGAGGCGCGGCCGGCACGGATTCGAACGGCCATGAAAAATTCGTTTGGGTTTGGCGGGAAAAATTCCATTCTCATCGTGCGGAAGGTCGAGGAGAACTAATCCCCTTTTTCCAAAAGACTCTGTCATTCCGGCGTACGCCGGAATCCAGTGAACCAACATCGAGGTAGAGACTCTGGATTCCGACTTTCGTCGGAATGACGGTGGTGGGGGATTAAAACCGAACGGCCTCCGACGCTCTGGAATGGGCGCCCATGCAAATGCCGCGCTTCGAAGCCTGAATAAAGCTCACCAGATGTTTCACTTCCTGGCTGACACAGATTCGCTCGATTTCTTCCAAGGCATTGTTCCGATTTAATCCCGAGTGGCAAAGAATCTTGTAGGCGCGTTTGATTTCGTCACGGACCTCGGGAGGGAGTCCTGCCCGCCGAAGGCCTACGATATT
>Ga0156289_1078_pt1 | contig 16122 bp, 19 predicted proteins | sample RifCSPlowO2_12_FD_116157 | JGI IMG/M metagenome (GOLD analysis project Ga0156289, IMG submission 116157) | Omnitrophica bacterium RIFCSPLOWO2_12_FULL_50_11
TAATGTCGCCATTTTATCAATTTCCTGAAGAGTGATTTTTTCAGTAAGTGGGGCTGAACGGTTACCGCGTTTGAAAGGGTACACTTTGGAATCTGTCGTGGCTGAAAAGTTTGAGGCGATGATAAAACTGGGAATATTGAACAGCCGCATGAAAGATTTTTACGACGTGTGGCTCATGACACGGCAATTCCACTTTGAGGGAAAGAAGCTCGCGCCCGCAATCAGAGCCACATTTGAGAACCGAGAGACGCCGCTCCCTTCAGGTAAGACGCTCTTTGCAGCTGGAATTTATGCCGATGAATCGGTTCAGACGACAATGTGGAAGGCGTTTCTGAAAAAGAATCCGATAAATTCAGCGCCTGACAGCTTCAAAGGCGTGGCGGTTGCATTGAAAAATTTCTGGGCAAACCCGTCGCTGCAATTACGTCGGATAAAGAACTATCGAGCAGTTGGAATGCTCCAGGGCCATGGAGATGAAATCTTAGTTATGAATAAAAAACCAGCTCAATACATCACGATAAGCCCAAAAGATTTTATTCTTCACCAAAAATACCCCTCTGTTAGGGTGGCCGGCACAACAAGCAGCACAATAAGTTTTGTGGTTGTACAAGCCGAAAAAAAAAGATGAACCTCAAGATTCTAACGCACTTTCAGAGGATCGTTTGATGCTAGAGCTTATTTTTCTCCAAGACATGGCCGTCGTGATGGCTATAAGCGCCGTCATCATAATCCTGTTCCAGAGGTTTCATCTGCCGGTGGTCGTGGGTTATATCCTGGCGGGTGTGGTTATTGGTCCCCATACCCCGCCCTTTCCACTCGTCAAGGACCTCCACAGTATTCACACCCTGTCTGAACTGGGTGTCATTTTTCTTCTTTTTTCAATTGGCCTTGAGTTCAATCTCACAAGGCTTGTGCGTGTTGGACTTGTTTCTTTCTTTGCAGCCGTTCTTGAGATCGTTCTGATGATCTGGATTGGGTTTTCCTTGGGACGAGTATTTGGGTGGAATTTTATGGACAGTTTTTTTCTTGGCGCTATCCTTTCAATTTCCAGCACGACGATTATTGCCAAAGTCCTTACGGAAATGAAAAAGATAAAAGAGAAGTTTGCTCAGGTGATTCTCGGGATTCTTATCATTGAGGATTTGCTCGCCATCGTTATTATCGCGCTCCTTTCCGGCGTAGCCTCAACGGGCTCATTAGAATTGCAAGAGGTGGGAATTGCCATGATAAGGGTGATCTCATTTGTGGGCGGGGTGTTGGTCTTTGGATTTCTTATTGTCCCGAGACTTCTGAAGTACATCGCGCGTTTTGAAAACGCAGAGATGGTCGTAATCACCGTTTTGGGTTTGTGCTTCGGGATATCTCTTCTTGCAGCCAAATTTGGTTTTTCGGTGGCCTTGGGCGCCTTTTTGATCGGGGCAGTGATCGCTGAGACAAAGCAAGTAGAAGATATTATTCATAAAATGGACCCCATCCGGGATATGTTTACGGCTATTTTCTTTGTCTCAGTAGGGATGCTTCTCGACCCACAAACCGTGGTCCGGTTCTGGCAGCCCATACTCGTGATCACATTCATCACCATCATCGGAAAAGTGCTCAGCTGTTCGTTAGGGACCTTTCTCACGGGGTATAAGTCGGAAACCGCCTTAAAAGTTGGATTGGGGCTTGCACAAATCGGGGAATTCTCCTTCATCATTGCGCGATTGGGGGAGTCAGCACAGGTAACAGGCCCTTTTCTTTATCCAATAGCCGTTTCTGTTTCCGGTATTACGGCATTGACCACTCCTTTTTTGATAAGAAACACCGGTCCTATTATCAGGTTTCTCAATTGGGTTACACCCAGACCCGTTGCCACTGTTTTCAATCTTTATACAGGATGGGTTGAGAGAATGGGCGGGGTGCGTTCTGAAAGAAAAGCGATCATATGGAAAGAACTTAAAATTCACCTGCCCCGGCTATTTTTCTATGCCGCAAGTGCTTTGGTTCTATTTTATGGAGTATCCCGTTTTCAGGAAAGGCTTCAAATCTTTCCGACAAATGTTTATTGGATCATTTTGGGAATCGCTATGTTTCCACTGTTTATGGGCTTTGCTTACACTTTGGATCGTATTCTGTGGAACATTCTGTTTCTGAATTTGATTAAATCGCGGGATGAGATTGACCAGGACAGGGACGTGAATCAAATCTTCCATAATGCACTTCGCTTTTTTATGGTTCTGCTTGTTGGCCTGACGTTCCTTGCTGTCGGCTCAAGTTTTCTTCCCCGATTGCCTTTGGCAGTCGCCGTTATCGGGCTTATTTTTGTCTCCGGAATCTTCCTCTGGGGTTCAATGAGAAAAGTCCATGAAAGGATCGAAAAAATTATTCTTGGCATCTTTGACCAGGAAAAGCCCGGCGAACAAGCTACGGCTCAAGCAGCTCATGAGGAATTGGTGAAATTGATTCACGAGGAGTATCCCTGGGAGGTTGTGACCGAGGATTTTCTTTTGCCTTATCAGGAATCCGCGGTGAACCAGACGATCGGAGATCTAAGGCTCCGCTCTGAAACGGGAGCCACGATTGTTGCGATTTACCGAGGAGAGGAATCGACTCCTAACCCGCCACCCGAGACAAAGCTCTTTCCCGGGGATGTCCTTCTGCTTATGGGAGATAAGGAGCAGGTTCGTTCGGCAATCTTATTTTTGAATCAGAAAATAAAAGAGGTTCCACCCGCGCCAAACGACAAAGTAGCCATTCCCAGAACTCAAAAATATGAGATGGTTTCTGGCTCGGAGTTTATTGGAAGAACTTTAAAGGAGATTAAGCTAAGAAGGAAAACAGGAGCAACGCTACTCGGCATTCAAAAGGGGGAGACGACAATTAACAATCCTGGAGGGGACACCATAATCGAGAGCTTGGATACTCTTATACTTTTCGGCAGAGCGGAGGAGTTGGAATCGGCTGTCCGGTATCTTTCCTCGCGTTAAGAAAAAGAGGTTGCTATTTTTTGATTTTAATGTTCTTGATGCCCGACTTTTTTACGTTAAAATGGTTCCGACGAAGTCAAATAAAGGGGACAATCTCCGGGGCGAGGAGCAGGTTAGAGATAATTCGAGAAGTCAATACCGGGTAGGACATGCGGTGGGTCCGTATGACAGCGGACCAGCAAGAAATGCTTAAACGAACAAATACTTATCAAAAAATGGGAAAATATCGGAGCCGTCATACTCGCTCATCTAGTGGAACCGTAGGTACGGTATGACCGGAAAAATTGATTGCAACTCAATTCAGGATAATGGGATGAAGAAGCTAAAAGTCTCGATCAAAACGTTTGGCTGACCGTTGGCCGCGCGTCTACACCCTCATCTGTGAAATCTTGAGGAAGCTATATCTTTGAATCCTGGGAGTAAAGGTTCGCTGACGGCTGACCGTATATTTCATGAGACTACCGGGGGAATTTTAAGTATAATACGGCGCATATGGCTATAAAAATCAAGAGCCACGAACATGAAGTCTTCAAGAAAAACTTCCTGAAGTCCGTGGTCTGCCAAATCAAGGTACAACCTATTTTTCGCATCGCTTCCGAGCTTCCAGCTCAATTTCAGGAAAAAATTCGGAAGAATTACCCTGCGGTTCAGGAGGAAAAGGCGGTGCAGGTTGAAGTCCGCGGGCCGGAAACGCAGCAAAGAAGCCTGGGTAGCACATGGCGTTTTAGAAGTGAAGATGGGTCTTGGGCGGTGACGCTCGATTCCGCATTTATTGCTTTTGAGACCAAAACCTATGAAAGTTTCACTGATTTCAGATCTCGATTTGAAGAGGTTTGTGATGTGTATGTAACGACGTATGAACCGAGCCAACCCGAGCGGATAGGGTTGAGATATATCAACGTCATCAGGCCGATCAATGTCAGGATGTTGAAGGATTGGACGTCTTGGGTTAGACCGGAATTGATGGGCCTCATTGCAACTGACCAAGTCGAGGAGCCGATCATTCATGATTTCAAAGAACTGAGAACACTCCAAAATCCCGGTTTCATGACGGTCAGGCACGGGTTGATCGCAGATCAGGATAAGTCGCGGGTTTATTTGCTTGATGTAGATCGCTATATTCAGGGGGCCAAGAGTCAGCAGGAACCGGCCGTGCTTTTAGGCAAATTCAACGAGGACTGTTATAATTTCTATAGATGGGCAATCGGCCAGGAAGCCGTAAAGTGGATGAGAGGAGGCGCGTAATATGCTTTCACAATACCTTGAAGACAAAACAGAGAAGGGGCTCAACGCAGATGACCTGGACAGAGCTCTGATTCCCTTTGCGTCAACGCCCTTTACCAGCTCGATTTGCTACTTCATTACTTTTTCGTTGCAGGAATCTTCTGCCTTGCAAGAAGCAAGGAAGGAGGCTACGGGAAAACTTTTGTCTTTAATCAGCGACATCGAAAAGAACTTTCCGCCGAAGTCCGAAACAGACATCTCAGGCATTGAAGATCTGTATCGCTAATGGTATTTGCAGACACAACGGCACTAGCCTCTCTTCTTGTTCCCACGGACACCTATCATAAACGCGCCCGCGCTTGGATTGAGCAAAACAGTCAGCAGCACATAGTCACCACCGATTACATCATCGATGAGCTTTACACCCTCCTTTTGGTGCGGAGCAAAAGTAAAAGCTGGACGATTGATGCGGTGACGCGATTCATGGGGTCGAAGTGGATTTCAGAACTCGTTTTCATTACCCGTGAAGATTTCTACCAAGCTGAACAAATCTTCCTGGCGTATCAAGACAAGGGATGGAGCTTTACTGACTGCACCTGCAAAATTGTGATTGCCCGACTGGGTATTCCGCAGGCCTTCTCTTTTGATGAGCACTTCGGTCAGTTTGGTTCTCTGGCCGTTGTCCCTTCTTAGTTCAACGCTTCTGCCGACCTGCCTCTATCATTTTCTCTATCATTTTCTGAATGGCCAAGCACCGTTTTTTGCGGTAAAATCAAGGCGATTTTTTATTGGCAGCATTAGGGTTGCGGGCGCCCCGCCGGAAAGTAATGGCGGGTAGTCCTGCGGAAAGATCGGAAAAATTCCGCCACGTTTTGTGGCGGAACACATTGCGGGAAATTCCTTCCGGTAGACACGATTTGCCCTTCAGAACTAAAAGGATGGCAGATCATTTGTAATTCGGAAACAAAATTGAAAGGAGAAAGTATGGGCTTGATGGAAAAATGGCATGCATTAGGTCTTACTGACGCGGTTAAATCGGGGATAATTGGATTATTGGGCGTTATAATAGGGGCGATCATAGCAGGTATTTTCACGCTAGGAGCTATTTTTATAACGCTTCGTTTTCAACCAGTGCCAGAAGTGACTGGCAGATATCATCTAATAGCGAGGCAAATCTCTGAAGGACAAGAGAGACTCTATAAAATCGATACACGAACGGGCCAAGTTTGGTTCTTAGATTCTAAAACTTTATTAACTCGGGAAAATTTCAAAGGAGATCCTAAAGATTGGCAAATTGCCGAGAATATTTCCAAAGGTACAAATTTGCATACCCTTATGCCTCCTTATTGGCGAGAATTGCCAGGGAAATATGATCCCTCGAGTTTCGTACACGGTGATGGACGCGAAGAATGACCTTGAGCAACGGTTTATCTAATCCGATTTCAGTTTCTGAACAATGTTGTGAGATAGTTGGAAACAAGGGGACCATGAGAGAAGAAGTTACTGGAGGAAATGGCGCAAAGCAGCGCCTCAGGGTGTGCATCAAGTCCTTCGGCTGTCAAATGAATATGTATGACACAGAAGTTGCAGAGGGGATTCTCGCGCATGAGGGTTACGAGATCGTCAATGGAGGTGGCCGCGTGCGTGAGGACGACGAACGCGCCGACGTCGTTTTAATGAACACGTGCTCGGTGCGCGAACATGCAGAAGATCGCGTGTATGGACGTTTGGGGATGCTCGGGAAAGCGAAGAAAAAGAATCCGGAACTCATCCTTGGTCTTATGGGTTGTATGGTGGAAGAGCATCGCGAGAAGCTCTTTAAGCGCTTCCCACAGCTTGACTTCATGGTCGGGACACGGAACATCAAAGATCTGCCGCTCGTGATTGACGAAGTCCGAAAGCGGCGGCACCAAGTTGCCAAGATTCGGCACGATGGCATCTCGATTGAATACACGGACGTGATCAAGCGGCGCGGCACCTTTCATGCGTGGCTTCCGATCATGACCGGTTGTGACAAAATCTGCACCTACTGCATTGTACCGATCACACGCGGCCGTGAAGTGTCGATGCCGGCGCGCGAGGTGTACCGTGAGGCAAGTCGCTTGGTAAGTGAAGGAGTCAGGTGGATTACGCTTCTTGGGCAGAATGTGAATAGCTACCGCGGAGGAGAATTGGATGGGAAGGCAATGTTGTTTCCGGAGCTTCTGGAGATGCTTTGTGAGATCGATGGACTCGAACGCATTTCCTTTACTACCTCACATCCACACGATGCTACAGAGGAACTATATCGGGTGATTGCTCAAAATCCAAAAATCTCACGCCGTTTCCATCTTCCGCTTCAGTCTGCTTCCGATCGAATGTTGAAACGGATGGCGCGGCTTCATACGTTTGCGGAATACACAGCCAAGATCGACTTAATGTGCGAGTTGATTCCCGATGTTTCTGTCACGACGGACATTATCGCGGGCTTTTCCGGTGAAACCGAAGAGGATCACGAAGCGACAAAGCGTGCGCTCGAAGAAATCCGTTTCGACAGCGCCTTTGTTTACAAATATTCGGTTCGACAGGGAACCCCCGCTTCTAAATTGCCGGATGATGTGCCGGCCGATGTCAAGGAAAAGCGCAACAACGAGCTCCTTGAGGTTCAACGGAGGATCACGCGCGAAAATAATGTCAAATGGCTCGGGAGGACGGTCGGCGTTTTCGTTGAGGCCAGGAGCGTTAAAGATGCGAATCAACTTGTTGGGCGTATGGATCAGGACAAAAAAGTTGTTTTTAGCGGTGATCCCTTCCTCATTGGAACCTTTCAAAAGGTACGCTTAGTCGATCTCCAGCACGAGACATTGCTTGGAACGCTGTAGTGCAGGTAGTGACGGTACCAGTACCGGTTTACGTAAAAAAAGGGGGGCGATGTGAAGAAGAGCGACTTAACGTGGCTGGCAAAGATGGCGTTGTATGGCGGTATGATTTTTTGCGGTGTGGCGGTGATTGCGCGGTTTCAAGGGATTGCTTCCGTGTACGGATTTTCGCCGCTGACTCTATTGGTTGTTGGCATCGGGTTGATGGTCTTCGACTGCGCGATCAAGCTTGAGATGAAGTAGATTGGGTCGTCATGAATGATATTACCACGCGCGAGATGAAACGGCTCGATGAAGCCACGATTCGCGATTACGGTATTTCGAGCCTCATTTTAATGGAAAATGCAGGGCGCGGTATTGCGGAGCTCGCCGGACGGATGATGAAGCGTGGGAAGAAAAAAGTCCTCGTGATTGCCGGAAAAGGGAATAATGGAGGAGACGGTTTCGTTGCGGCGCGGCATCTTGCCAATCGCGGACATCAGGTGTCGGTCGTTTTGCTTGCAGAGCCGCGCGATTTAAAACTTGATCCGAAAACAAATTTCGAGATCCTCAAGAAAATGGATATTCCGGTTCACGTCTTCGCTTCTCACCGAGCCGTTCGTCGGATTCGTCATCTGTTAAGCAACGCCGAATTAGTTCTAGACGGGATCTTCGGGGTTGGGCTCACGCGCCCTGCGAGCGGTATCTTTTACGAAGCGATTGAATTCATGAACATGTCCAGAAAACCGATTCTTGCGATCGACATTCCCTCCGGCTTAAATAGTGACACAGGCCAAGTGCTTGGAACCGCCGTGCGCGCACGTGCGACGGGAACCTTGGGCCGGGCCAAGCGCGGATTGTTTGTGGGTGATGGACCCAAGCACGCTGGCCGTGTCACGGTACTCGACATTTCAATACCACGATCTCTATTCGATGCCAAAATTTGATCTTGCTATTATCGGTGGCGGTCCAGGCGGCTGCCAAGCTGCGATCTCTGGTCAGTTGCGTGGTCTGAAAACAGTCCTCATTGAGAAAAAAGAGCTGGGCGGGGTGTGTTTGAACCAAGGATGTATTCCCACGAAAACGCTTCTTTCAATCGCCAAGTTCTTCGATCGTGTAAAGAAAGCAAACAGTTTTGGCATCGCCCTTCCTTCGTATTCATACGATTTCCGTACGATGCAGACGAGAAAAGATGAGGTCGTGACAGGCCTGCATCAGGCGATGGCGGACCAGCTCAAGCGTGCTGGCGTTCGAGTACTCAAGGGCACAGGGCGGCTCATCAATGGAAATAAGGTACAAGTCACGACGAAGGACTATGTCGACGAAATTGAAGCGCGATCGATTATTATTTCGACTGGTTCCAGGCCGAAGGCCTTTCCGAATGTTCCTTTTGACGGACGCTTGTTTCTTTCTTCCGACGATATCTTGAATCTTTCCCGCGTCCCGGAACGCTTGATCGTGATGGGCGGCGGCGTGACAGGCGTCGAATTTGCCTCACTTTTTCATTCTCTCGGTACTCAAGTCACGATCGTTGAACTGCTGGACCGCTTGATTCCCACCGAGGATTCAGAACTTGGGAAGCGGCTTGAGACGAGCTTCAAGCGCCGAGGCATTAGCGTTCACACGGGCGCAAAGGTGACCGGGATCGCAAAAGCGGGATCATCGGTGAGCGTTCAGCTGCAATCAGGCGAAAAGATTCAAGGGGACCACGTGCTTATTGCGATCGGACGGCTTCGGAACACAGAGGACCTTGGATTAGAAAAAGCCGGCGTCGAGCGTACGGGCGACGCCGTTAGGGTCGATGACTATCTCGAGACAACGGCCAAAAATGTGTATGCGGTTGGCGATGTGACGACGTTGCCTCAGCTTGCTCATGTGGCTTCCTTTGGCGGTCAATTGGTGGTTGAGAATTTAGTTTCCCCAGAAGGAAAACGGCCATTTCCAAAACACGCCATCCCCAACTGTATCTTCTGTGATCCAGCGGTCGCTTCGGTTGGTTGGTCACGAGCGGAAGCAGAACACGAGGGGCGTTCGGTGAAAGAAGTGAAACTCCCTCTTTCGGCGCAAGGGAAAGCACATGTAGAACGTGAACTTGAAGGTTTTGTGAAGTTGCTTGCAGACCTGCGAGACGGGACGGTGATCGGCGGATGCGTGATGGGGGGCGAAGCCAGTGAGGTGATCGGCGTGTTGACGCTCGCAGTGTCGGCGCGAATGAAGATTGACGAACTCGCACATACGATTTTCGCGCATCCCACCTACCACGAAATCATTGGTGACGCAGCACGTCTGGGCATCTTGACACCCTCCGTCTTTTCTGATAGATAAGCCAATTCTTGTGAGCGAGTTCGATGAGACGATTGCCCGAGTGGTTGCGGCGTTCCTTACCGGTTGGTTCAACCTACGAGACTCATGAGACGCTTCGCGAGTTTCGAGTCCATACGGTTTGCGAGTCTGCGCTTTGTCCGAACCGAGCCGAATGTTTTTCGGCGTGGACGGCCACATTTATGATTTTAGGTGATGTGTGTACCCGTCGATGCGGTTTTTGCGCGATTTCTGTGGGACGGCCGAACAGGGTCGAAGAGGACGAACCGCTTCGCGTGGCCCAAGCAGCTCAAAAACTCGGACTTCACCACGTGGTCGTTACGTCCGTGGCGCGGGACGACCTTCATGACGAGGGGGCAAGTGTGTTTTATGAGACAATTTTGGCGATTCGTGATTTAATACCGGAGGCAACCGTCGAAATATTAACACCCGATTTTCATGCACGACGCGAATTAATCGAGTTTATTTGCGACGCACAGCCAAATGTGTTCAACCATAATCTTGAGACCGTGGAGCGACTGTCGCCGCACGTGAGACCTCAAGCGCGTTACCATCGGTCCCTTGATGTTTTACGGCAGATCAAGGATTATGACGCTGAAATCGCGACGAAGAGCGGACTGATGCTGGGGCTGGGCGAGACCTTGGAGGAAGTGAAAACGGCGCTTCTGGATTTGCGTTCGGTTGGTGTCGATATCATCACGATCGGCCAATATTTGAAATCCAAAGAGGGGAAGTTTGAAGTCGAAGCTTTTATTCATCCCGATGTCTTTACGGATTTAGAAGAAGAAGGGAAGCGCATGGGATTTTCCGAGGTGTATTGCGGCCCTTATGTGCGAAGTTCATACCATGCAGGAGAGGCGTATGCGAAGTATCAGGCGTTGGGCACCTGAATGCCTAGATGGGGGAACGAGAGATGATTGAGGTGACACTTGAGGAACTCGCGAGTGATGTAAAAGAAGCCACGATTAATTACTGGTTCTATGAAGAAGGTGATTCCGTCGAAGAAGGCGAAGACTTGGTCGAAGTCATTGTGGAGGGTAATGCCTTGAAGCTTGCGGCACCGTGTTCAGGGATTTTAAATGAAGTGTACTTTACGGAGGGTGATTCCGTCAGCGCCGGTGATGTCTTGTGTGAAATTGAAGAGAACAAGGAGGGTTAGTCGTTGCAAGAAGCAAACCGGATGAAGCGGCTTCCGCCTTATTTGTTTACGGTTGTCGACAACTTAAAGCGTGAGGTGCGGCAGCAAGGCGTTGATGTGATTGACTTCAGTATGGGGAATCCAGACTTCGAACCGCCGCGGCATGTGCTGACGGCATTAAGGGAAGCACTTCACGAAGATGGGGTGCATCGGTATTCCAAATTTGACGGGGTTGTGGAGACAAAGTTGAGGAAAGCGATTAGCAATTGGTACAAGGGTCGCTTTAATGTCGACCTGGATCCGGATACCGAAGTCCTCCCGTGCATTGGCTCGAAGGAAGGGATTGCGCACTTAAGTCTGGCGTTTTTGAATAACGACGATCTCGCTCTCGTTCCGTCTCCGGCCTATCCCGTCCATTTTAATGGAGTGATCATGGCCGGCGGGATTTTGTACAACATTCCGCTCAAAGAAGAGGAAAATTATTTACCGGATTTGTGGTCCTTGCCGCGGGAAACGACGAGGTTGTCTAAGCTGCTTTTCCTAAGTTACCCTCACAATCCAACGACGGCCACCTGTGATCTTGCTTTTTATGAGCGGGTGGTCAGGTGGGCAGCCGATAAGCCCATGGTGATCGCCTCGGACTTGGCCTACTCTGATTTTGTGTTCACGGGCAAACGGGCGCACAGTATTTTGGAAGCAAAAGGCGCACGAAGACAGTGTATCGAGTTTCATACGCTGTCAAAGTCGTTCAGCATGCCTGGATGGCGGGTCGGCTATGCGGTGGGGAACAAAGACATCCTCGCCAGTCTTGCAAAGACAAAAAGTTATTGCGATTTCGGTTTGTTTCGCGCCGTCCAAGTCGCCGCAACGAAAGCTTTGACGGGTCCACAGACCTACGTCAAAAAGATTGTCGCGATCTATAAGCAGCGCGTTGAGCTTTTGGTAGATGGCCTCAATGCGATCGGATGGGAAGCAAAGAAACCCAAAGCGACATTCTACGTGTGGGCTCGGATCCCTCTTAAATTTAGTGCGCTTACGTCTATGGAATTTACGGAGCTCTTGATCCGCGAAACTGGAGTTGCCGTGTCACCGGGTACAGGATTCGGGGATTATGGAGAAGGTTACATCCGTTTTGCTCTCGTGGTTGAGGAAAACAGGATCCGTGAAGCGCTCGGCCGAATTGACAGATTATTGCACGCTTCGGTTTGACCTCGGTCCTAGTGTCTGTGGATGAGGTTGATCGCGGGATGAAAAAACTTCTAATCCCCACCACTTTTGACATGATGCGTCATAACCTGTTCAAACCACCAAAAATGAAACGTGGTGGGGGACTAGCCGTTTGCCTTCTCTCAGGAGGTCTAGATTCAACCACAGCTTTATATGTGGCGCGTCGAGACGGTTACAAAGTACTCGCCTTAACGATTGAATACGGTCAAATTCATCAGCGGGAACTGGAGTCTGCGAAACGGATTGCACACCACCTTCAAATTGAACATCATATTATTTCGATTTCACTTCCTTGGGGCGGCAGCGCTCTTGTGGATCGATCCATCCCCCTTCCGATCAATCGAGGTGCCGACCAGATTCCGAACGAGATTCCATTAACCTACGTGCCTGCGCGGAACACGATTTTTCTGGCTTTCGCCGCTTCCTTTGCAGAAGCGCGCTGTGTCGGGTCGATTTTTATCGGCGCCAATGCTTTAGATTACAGCGGATATCCCGACTGCCGGCCTGAGTATTTTGAACGGTTGGAGCGTGCGCTTGAGTTGGGGACGAAATGGGGAGCGGAAGGAAAGCATTTTCAGATTCACGCGCCGTTAATTCAGCTCAAGAAATCGCAAATCGTATCACTTGCCCGAGAACTTGGCGTCCCCGTTGAATGGACATGGTCTTGTTACAAAGGTGAAGACACACCGTGTGGCATATGTGATTCCTGTTTGCTCCGTCAGAGAGGATTTGAGGAAGCCGGTATCGAAGATCCCCTGATTTCCCAGGCATCAAAGTGACGACCCAGTCTGCAGCCATTTCTGAAATTTTTTCTTCCCTTCAGGGGGAAGGAACCCATTTGGGCGAGCGACACCTCTTCTTGCGTTTCGAAGCCTGTCACATTCACTGCGAGTATTGTGATGAGCTGGGGAAAGTTGGGCACGATTTCGATCTGCTTTCAGTGATGGAAAGTCTCAAGCGACTCAACCGCGAGCGGGGACCGCACGCCTACGTCAGTCTGACCGGCGGCGAGCCGCTCCTTTATCACTCATTTTTGAAAGTTCTGTTGCCGGCGATGAAAGAAGAGGGCTTTAGAGCCTATTTGGAAACGAACGGCATTTTGTGGCAAGCTCTCGAGCAGGTGATTGAGTGGGTGGACGTCGTCGCGATGGACGTGAAACCTCGATCGGTTACGAAGGAGCGGTCATTTCTGAGAGAACATCGACAGTTTTTATGCCTTGCGCGAAGCCGTGAAACGTTTATTAAGATGGTTTGTTCGAAAGAAATCGATTTGTCAGAGTTTAAAGAATTGTGTGAGATGATACGGAGGACAAGCGCCCGAACACCCCTTCTTTTGCAACCTCTGAGCAGCGATGCAGAAGGACACGAAGATCCCGAGCTCATGCGTCTTTTAGGGGAGCTTCAAAGTATTGGCCTCGCGATCCTAGAAGACGTTCGAATTGTCCCGCGTCTTCACAAGATTTTAGGGATCAGGTGACAGCATGGTGAGTGCCGTCGAGGATTCATGATGGAACGAGCAGACGGTCGAGACTTCGATCAACTCCGTGGCGTGACGATCAAGCGGAACGTTCAAAAATTCGCTTCGGGTTCCTGCTTAATCGAGATGGGGGATACGCGCGTTCTCTGCGCAGCGTCTGTCGAGGACCGGGTTCCACATTTTTTGAAAGGGACTGGCCAAGGGTGGGTGACAGCCGAATACGGTATGCTTCCTGCTTCGTGCAAAGAGCGGGTCGAACGCGAGTCCGTGAAAGGGCGCGTGCGTGGACGAACACACGAAATTCAACGTCTCATTGGCCGGTCCTTGCGTGCCGTTGTCAACTTACGCCGGCTTGGCGAACGCGCGGTCTGGATCGATTGCGACGTTTTGCAAGGGGATGGGGGGACCCGGACAGCAGCCATTACGGGAAGTTTCATTGCTTTAGCCGACGCGCTCACGACCCTCCAACAAGACGGCAAAATCGATGGAATCCCACTGAGCGACTATGTAGCTGCTGTCAGTGTCGGAACGTTAGAGGGGAAGCCTGCCCTCGATTTGTGCTACGCTGAAGACGCCACGGCGGGTGTCGATATGAATGTCGTGATGACCGGTTCGGGGCGATTGATCGAAGTCCAAGGAACCGCCGAGCACGAGCCATTTACCGTGGCCGAACTCGGAGGGCTCTTGCGCCTAGCGAAAAAGGGCATTTCGGAACTGATCGCCATTCAAAAACGCTTTGTTAAACTTGCAAAGTAATATGAAATCCTCTGGCAGGCGCTTACTCATGGCGTCGACAAATCAAAAAAAGCTCAAAGAACTTCAGGATTTGCTTGCCGATGTTCCTTTTGAACTCCTGTCGCTCCGTGATTTCCCAGGGGTCAAAGATGTGGTGGAAGATCGAAATACGTTCCTTGAGAATGCAAGGAAGAAAGCGCTTAGCTTTGCACGGCAGACCGGTTGTTTGACCTTGGCAGACGATTCGGGTCTGACCGTCGATTGTTTAGATGGCGCGCCGGGGGTTTATTCAGCGCGTTATGCGGGACCTGAAAAAAATGACCTCAGAAATTGTGAAAAGCTTTTGAAGGCACTTGAGGGAGTTCCAAACGGCAAACGAGGCGCCGCTTTTCAGTGCGCCATTGCGCTTGCTTCCCCTGAACAGGTATTCGCTACGGTCGAAGAGGATGTGAGGGGCCGCGTGGCCCATCAGATGAAAGGACGAGGCGGCTTTGGATACGATCCCTTGTTTTTTTATCCTGAGTTTGGTAAAACATTCGCCGAGATACCCTCTTCACAAAAACACCTTGTTTCTCACCGGGGAAAAGCGCTTCGAAAGGTGAAAGAAATATTGAAGGGGTATCTCGAGAGCCAAACGATTTTGGGCAGTTAGCTCAGCTGGTTAGAGCGCTTCCTTGACATGGAAGAGGTCACAGGTTCGACTCCTGTACTGCCCACCATTAGAGGCTGGTTTTTGGGAAAAATTTGACCAACTGATCCTCAATTTTGTGTATCGCCGCCAGGGTTCCTTCTAACCATTTTTGTTTCGCGAAGTGCGCTTCCATCTCGGTTCTTACTTCACGCCAAAAGCCTTCCGGGACACGGCGGTTAAGACCTTCATCCGCTAAAACAGCGAAAAACTGATATTCTGTCGCAAAATAGATTAGGACCCCGTTGCGCTCGTGTGTGTCGCCTAGGCCGAGCTGCTGAAAGATTTTGATCGCACGGCTTAAAGGATCCGTAATGGGGCACCGCCGTTCCAGGTGCACGAGAATCCGCCCCGTACTTTTGGACTCCCCGTGGTCGATCGCGTGAATCAGTCGGTCGATTTCTTCAGCCGTAAAAAAATATTTTGGGTCGCTTCGTTGCGTCATGGTTCACCATTTACCGGCATTACCGCTTCCGAAGAAACGTCCCCCTCCAGTCTTCCAACGGAGGAAAGCCGTTTTGGTTCCTTGAGAACTGATGATGAAACCTGGATTCAGCCATCTGCGTATCACGTTAAAGTAGATCCACTCGATCGTTGTGGGGATCGTTCCGTAAAGCAGCCACCATTCGAGGAAAGAATACCGCCCGGTTTCACGCCAATAGACGTAACTGCGTGTCTTTCGCATGCTCCTGCGAAAGGTTGAATACGACGTCGCATCAACCGCGAATGTGACGATAAGAGCGATGGCAATCATCAGAATGGCCATAGGTTTCGGAGCGTGGGCCCGTTCTTGGCCAACCGGAATTTGATACTCGGGCTCGATCCTTTGCAGGATGAGGGGCAGCGCATTTAAGATTCCAGAATCGTAGTCCTTTTTTCTGAAATAAGGCGCCATATGGATGTGAATCATGTCACGCTGAACGTGCAATGGGATCTTCTCGCGAAGCCCCAAGCCTACTTCGATCGATGCCTGACGCTCTTCTTGGAAGACGGCTATAATGACGCCATTCGCAAGATCCTTGTATCCAATTTTCCACTCATCTGACAAAGCGGTCATGAAGGCTTCCTTAGATTCGTCCCCATGGGTGTGGAAAGTTGCAATGATCACGTCGTGCGTTGTTTTCTGTGAAAAATCATCGAGAACCGTTTCCAATCGATGTTTCGTCTCGGAGGAGAGAAGACCGGCAAAGTCATTCACCTGGCAGGTCCGAGCAGGAAATCGTTCGGCACCGGTTGCGCGGTCGGAGAACCATAGAAGGTGGATGAAAACGGTGAGTAGCGAAATTCGGATCAGGGTCATCTGAGTAACATATTCGGTGAGTTCCGGGACGCAGAACTTAATTCATCATCCAAACGGGAAGAAGTATTGCGCCTCAAAGTGGAATTATTTCGAAAATTCAGTTAAGCGTCAACACATGGGAAATTTGGGTTGATGGTATCCACTTGAGACCAATTCCTCAGTGAATAGATCCAGGTGAATTGGCTGTAAGTTTAACACGTTCTTGTTG
>Ga0156289_1004_pt1 | contig 16085 bp, 11 predicted proteins | sample RifCSPlowO2_12_FD_116157 | JGI IMG/M metagenome (GOLD analysis project Ga0156289, IMG submission 116157) | Omnitrophica bacterium RIFCSPLOWO2_12_FULL_50_11
TGAATTTTATGCCATCGAAGGGGATGAAACGCTTTTTCGGTATTTGAAGCATAACTTAAAGCCTTTCAAGCAAGGACATCTTATTCATCAGGTCCTTTCCGATAAAGAAGGGGAAGAAAGAAGCCTGCGAAAGATCAGCGCAGGAACCGTAAGCGCCCAGGGCTTGTGCAAAGTTCAGGCGACAACGCTTGATGTCTTGTTGCTGGATTCAAAGAAGGGTCCCGAATTCATTGATGTCTTAAAAACCGATGTCGACGGATTGGATGGAAAGGTGCTCTCAGGTTCCCAGAAAATTTTTCAGCGATATCATCCCGCTGTGATTTTTGAATGGCATCCTCGACTTTACATACAGACGGGGAACGATTGGAAAGTTCCATTCAAAGTTCTCGGTGAATCGGGCTATGACCGTTTTCTATGGCTCACCAAATTTGGAGCATGGAGCCATGCCACGCAAGGATTTGATGAGAAGGCGATCCAGGCGCAGGCCGACCTGTGCCTTCGAATGAGAAGAAAAGAGGATTGGCATTATGATATCGTAGCCTTGCATGAATCCTCGCCGATCAACTCGGAGGAATTTTCTCGATTTGCTTTCAGCCAGAAACGGATTTCTCCGTGGTAACTCATGAAAGCCACTGATCCCTTTGTTAGCATTATTGTATTGAATTTTGACGGCAAGGAGTGGCTCAAAGAATGCCTCGCATCTTTGGAAAAACTCCATTATCCTAAAGATCGTTACGAAGTCATCATGGGTGATAATGGGTCGACGGATGGCTCGGGGGAATACGTAGCTCAGAATTTTTCATGGGTTCGAATCTTCCGCTTCAGGAAAAATTACGGATTCTGCAAGGCCAACAATTTATGCGCCCGCGGGGCGAAAGGTGACTACCTTGTCTTCTTAAACAACGACACGTTTGTTGAGAAGGATTGGCTTCGCTTTCTGGTCGAGGAGGCGCGCTCAGGACCGAATATCTTATCGTGCGCGAGCAAGATGTTTTTTCCTCAATATAAAAGAGGACACCTGGTCCAAACGGCGGGGGGAGTTATTGTGCCGAGTGGGTGTGGGCTTTACGAAGGATGGATGGAGGAAGACTCTGAAGCTTACAACGTCCCCCGAGATACCGGATTCGGGTGCGCCGCCGGGGTCCTCATTGAGCGGCAATTCTTTCTTGAAACAGGCGGTTTTGATGAGTACTATTTCTACTCGGGCGAGGAAGCAGACTTGGGATTTCGGGTTTGGGCCTATGGTTACAAGGTGCGCTATGTTCCGACGGCTGTGATGTACCACTTCATGGGCAGGACTGGATTCCGGGGCAAAGGGGTCACCCCTACCATTGAATATTTAATCCTGCGGAATAGTCTGTATTTTATTTTGAAGAATTTCGAGTGGGTCAATGTCCTCAAAGGGATCTTGCTCTACGAAGCGCGGGTAGTAGCCAAGATCCTTTATGCTTTAGCGAAGGGGAACTTCCCAATCCTCGCTGCGATCCTGAAAGCACACGCAACCCTGTTGAAAGATAGGGGTAAAGTTCTCCGCGTTCGGAGAGAAATGCAGCAAAAACGGCGCGTGACGGACAAGGAATTACGCCAGAAGGGCGTTCTGATCTCAGTTCCAGAGTTTATTCGAAGAAATTATCGGCTCGTGAAAAATCTCAAGAGATATCAAACGGGAGATTTTTATGACACCAAGGATACGGTGAGAGTAAAGGTCGACGAGGAGGGTGACTGGGTCTTTGAGAAGGTTCAATGAGTCGACGACTCGAGGGCTTGTTTCCACCGTTGTGTTCAATTGGAAGGGATGCGGAGCGGGGGATGGATCGTTCCTATACTCGCGAAGCGTAGAAACTGTGATTCCTGGCGTTGGACAGGAGGCAGTCGGCAGTGAGCAGGAGGCAGGAAAATACAGTTTTTACTGCCGACTGCTTTCTGGGTCACTCGGCTCGCAAAATCCCAATCTTCAGCTTTCTTGAGTAGAGTAAGGTATGAGTCAAAATGTGCGGCCGGTACACGCAAGCAGTTGATCTAAAAAAGTTGATTTCGCGTTTTCGGATTGATCACGCCCTTCCGAAACTTCCTCCGAGATACAATGTGGCTCCCGGCCAGCAAGCACCGATTGTCTTAGCAGATGGTGGGCGTCATCTCAAACTGATGACGTGGGGGTTAGTTCCTCATTGGGCGCAGGATCCGAAAATTGGCAACGGGATGATCAATGCCCGCGCGGAGTCCCTCACGGAAAAACCAAGTTTCCGTCGCCCTTTCCTTCGGAGTCGGTGTTTGGTTGTTGCCGACGGTTTTTACGAATGGTGCGACGTAGGTCATGGGCGAAGAAAAGTGCCCACGTGGATTAGTCTGTCGAGCGGTGAACCCTTCGCTTTTGCAGGCCTGTGGGACGCGTGGCGGAATCCAGCCGGTGAAACCATTGAGTCCTTCACTGTTATTACAACAACTGCTAACGACGTCGTAAGACCAATTCATCATCGGATGCCGGTGATACTTGCACGAGAAGCAGAGGATCATTGGCTTGATCCGGAATTAAGAGATCCAGACAAGTTACGAGATCTACTCGTCCCGTACTTATCTGCCGAGATGAGAGCCTATGAAGTCGCGAGCTTGGTCAATTCACCTGAAAATGATGTTCCGGAATGTAAACAACCGGCAACCTCACCATACATAACCTCTTTAAAATCAATAAGATACAATAACTGAGTCAGAAGCTGATTGGCGTACATGATTCTTTCAATTCGGGAAGAGGCGAAAGTGTCTCAAAAGCATTGACAATGTGAAAGCGATAAAATAAGATTACCGGAAAAATCCATTAGAAGTGAAAGGTTTTATACAAGCCTGACGCGTAATTTACAGGATCAGATATCTGATCCTGCGGGGGGAAGATAAAAGGGTGAGAGCCATAGTGCACCCCGGCGACAAAATAACTTGCGTTTGGCTTTCATAGGAAGGAGGTGAGAAAATGAGAACGCTTGGGAAAGTAGGGTTAACGCTGGTTACAGTGTTGTTCCTGCTCCAAGGCGCCGCTGAGGCAAGGACGATTCAAGGTCAAGTCGTGCGTACCGATACGAACGCGGGATTGTTAGTCGTCCGCGAAGTCGGTCCTGAACTTAGCGAGCCGATGGAACTGGAAATTCCGGTTCTTCCGGAAACCCAGCTCGTAGGGTTTCAAGCTTTGGAGGATCTCAAGGCCGATGACGAAGTTTCCGTCGAAACGGAAGAAGGTGCTGAAGGTGGTGTGATCAAGGCACTTTCGATCGAGCGGATCGAGTCTGAACCGGCCGTGGAGCTTGAATAATGGTGTTCCAGTCGCCTAATTCGCACCAACCTTGCGGATGCGGGAGAATTTCCCTGAGGTGAATCAACTCTTGTTAAGAGTTGAGGGGCTACTCTGCGGCCCCAACCGATGAGCTAATCCCGCAGGCGTTGCAGAACCGCTTCATACCAATTTCAATGTGAGGAGAAGAAGAGGTGTCCCTGTGTGTGGCAGGGTGAGTTCGTCACCCAGAGGGATACCTCTTCTTTTTTGTTTGCGTGGCTTGGTCTGTGAAATGTGACGCCTGTCACAGCTAATTTTGTAGGATCGTTTTAATTTTATTCGTAAAGAAAAAGGGAAGTGAATCAAACAGGAGGAGAAAAAGATGGCAACAACTGCGACCATTGCAAAGAAAAGAATTGAGTTCGAGTTTTTCGCACCTCAGGCAAAAGAAGTCCAACTCGCCGGCGACTTTAACGGCTGGAATCCCAATAAGACACCTTTAAAAAAAGATTGGGAAGGGAAATGGCGAACTTCTTTGTCGTTTCCAAACGGTCGGTATGAGTATCGTTTCTTGGTGGATGGCGAGTGGCAGAACGAACAGCGGCAGTGTGAATGCGTCTCTAATAGTTTCGGTACTTCGAATTGTGTTCTGCAAGTGCGCTAGGATATAAGGGGGGATTCATGGGCATGGGAGAGCATACAAGCAAGTTTTGTCCGGCAATATGGTTTTCCGGTTTTTTTGCGTTAGGAGCGCTCGTGCATCTTGCGCGGTCCATTCTTCATTTCTCATTAGTCGTCGGAGGGTACGCCGTTCCCTTGTGGCTGAGCGGTAGTCTCGTGTTTGTTCTAGGAGGCCTTTCGATCGCGCTTTTGATCATTGGCTGTAAAAAGCCTTGTTGTCAAACGGGCAAATCGAGCGAAAGTTGTCAGAAATAAATGAGGGGTCGGAGAGTTTCCCGACCCCTCATCCTGAGGGCCCCTTCGGACGTCATCCTGAGGCCGCGAAGTGGCCGAAGGATCCTGTCTTCAGGGCAGGCTCCGGCCCGAAGGATCTGGGATCCTTCGCTTCGCTCAGGATGACCCCTCGGGGAAAGAGAAAAAACTCCCCGAGGGGTCAAATAAATACAACCCCAACTTGACATACCCTAACGGGGTATGGTATTATTCCCAGCGTGAAGAAAGGAATATGCCACCACGATAAGATGCATGCCCTTCGAAGGATTGAAGGACAGGTGAGGGGAATCCAAAGAATGATTGGGGAGGAACGGTATTGCGTTGATATCCTCAATGCGGTGGGAGCAATTCTGGGTGCATTGAAGAAGGTAGAGGCAGACATCCTCAGGGATCATTTGGATTCTTGCGCCCGAGCTGCTTTCACGAGTAAATCCAAGAAGAACCGCGATGAGAAGCTAAAGGAAATATTCGGCCTTTTGGCGAACCTGAGGAAGTAGGACGATTGACCATGCGGTTGAGTAGGTAAGAGGTGTGGCCATTTGCTGGGGTGAGAGACGGTTGATCATGATACAAATTAGGAATGAGATTAAGAAAAGTAAGAGCTGTGTGCCAGTGATTGTCGCATTTCTTATTTTATTCAACTACTGTGGATTTCAAGCGTTGACAGCGAACGCCGAACGAGCCGGTGAACATGCCGCAGGATCTGCCCATCCTCCCGGTGTCCCGAATCATCACGAAGATGCGAATTTGTCCGGCTCTCCTCATGACAATAATTCCTGCTGTCCGGAAATGTTTTGTTGCACCAGTCTGAAACTCACGGGAGACATCAAAGAGCTTTTCTCTCGTTTCGTAAGTCCTCCGGTCAGAAACGTTCCTATTGCGCTGGTGTTTCCGTCGGCTGAACAAAATGCGTCGGACCAACACGGTGTATGGATGCATGCTAACGGGCCGCCTGCCTCGTTAGTACAACTCCCATTTTTCATTCTAGAATACCCATCTCACGCTCCGCCCTCAGCCTAAGGGCTGAGCGACAACGGCGGGGTCCCTTCATTATTTACAGCACCTTCGTTTGGCTCAGTATTACGGTAGCTTACACTCGGCTTCATTGACTGAACTGTTCTTTAACTATCCATAACAATAAGCCGTTAAGTTAATACGAGAGGATAATTCCATCAAAACGAAAACGCGAATGATTGCGGTATTAGCGATTATGCTTGGGATCTGTACGGGGTTGCCTGCTGATACGGGAGAGGAATTGATATGACGAATTCACTGAGTCGAAGAACACAGATTGTGTTGATAGGGATTGTATTCGTGGTCACGTTTTCTAACGCTACGCTGGCTCAAGGACCTGCAACAGATTTGGATTTGACTCAGATGAGTTCCTCATTGGAAGCCGATGGGGTGAGGATTGAAAGCCTCATAGAGATTGCTGAAGCAGAGAATCCGGATATTCACGCGGCCCGTGCCTCATGGCAAGCGGCTCAAAAGAGGATCCTTCAATCGTGGGCTCTTCCAGATCCGATGGCAGGAATGGACGTGATGGGTGAGATGACCGAAACGCGGGTGGGACCCCAAGAAGACCGCTTGATGGTTAGCCAGGAATTACCGTTTCCCCTAAAACTTTGGGAGCGGCGGAAGGTGGCCAAAAAAACCAGCGAGGCAGCAAAACAGCAGTATGTCGCGGTGAGGAGAAATGTCTTAAATGAACTCCGGCGTGCGTTTTATTCGCTTTATGAAACAGACGCTTCTCTGGAAGTTATCCATGAAATCCACACACTCCTTAAGAAATTTGAAGGAGTTGCACAAGCCCGTTATTCCAACCGCCAAGGAAGCCAGAGAGACGTAGCGAAAGCACAGGCGGAAGTATCTATGACTTTGGAGCAGCTTTTTGTGCTCGAGCAAAATAGAGAAACCTTAGTCGCCTTGATTAACTCGATTCTTAACCGTTCAGCTCTCGCAGGTTTAGGCAAGGCAGTACAGGCTGCTCAGCCGACCCTCGAAGCGACGCTGCCTCAATTACTTACCTACGCGTCCCAAAATCGGGAGGGCATCAAGGAAATGGAAGCAATGGTTGAAAAAAGCAGGCACAATAAGAACCTGGCGAAGCTCAGCTGGATCCCGGATATGGATGTCGGGTTTACCTATACTTGGGTCGGCAGCGGAATGACGATGTCAGCAGAAGATGGGAAAGACAGCTGGATGTTTCCGCTCAAGATTAACGTTCCCGTTTGGCAGAACCGGCTCATCCCCGCGTTACAAGAAGCGCAGCAAGAAATGGAGGCTGCGAGGGCGAAACTCTTGAGTTCCCAAAACGAAACCTTCTTTGAAGTGAAAGATGCCTATGTCCGCTTCACGACGGCGGCAAAGATCTCGGCGCTTTATGAAACGGCGGTCATCCCGCAGGCTAAGTTGGCGTTGTCGTCCGATCAAGCGGGCTATGAATCCGGCGAAACGGATTTTCTTAATCTCTTGGACAGTGAACGGGTTTATCTCAATGCGAAATTAGCTTATGTCAAAATCTATGCGGAGACCTTGAGAAGTCATTCCGATCTGATTCGCGCGACCGGACTCGATCTTACGGAGGATTGATATGAAGAACATAAGGGGTTTATTCATTGCGATCGCCATCGCTATTCTTGCAGCGGGCGGCGTCATGGTCGTCAGAAATTTCGTTGGCGGACATGCGCCTCGTGGCGCAACCCAAGAAGCGCTGTATTACTGTCCCATGCATCCGACTTACACATCGGATAAGCCCGGCACGTGCCCCATTTGCGGCATGAGCCTCGTCAGAAGGGAAGACGCAGAAGCTCGGCATCAGGAGCACGAGCACGAAGCGGAGCCAATAGTCCCGCGTGAGTTTACGGTCGAAGAGCTCGTGCAAATGAAGCCTGGAGAAATTTGTCTGCTCCACAAGTGCAAAACGGGCCAGTGCATGATTGCCATGAGCGAGGAGTTTGCCCGTTTGGGGAAATGCCCTGAGTGCGGCGAGGATTTGGGACTTGCGATTAAAAATTTAGCGCCGGAAGGGTATGCGAAGCTCAAGTTAGGACCCGAAAAACAGGCAATCCTCGGCGTTGAGACTGCCCCTGTTCAAAAGTTGAACATGGTAAAGATGATCAGGACAGTAGGTCGCATTGCCTATGATCCGGAACTTTACCAGGCCCAAGAGGAATATCTCCAGGCTCTGGAAGCGGCTAAAAAGGCGGGATCTTCAATGATCCCTGAAATCCGGGAACAGGCGAACAAACTCGTTGAGTCCGCCAAGATTAAATTGCGGTTACTGGGTCTTAGTGAGGAATTGATTAACGAAATCAAGACTGCCGGAACACCGGATCGTTCACTTCTCTACTCAGATCCGGGAGGCCGTGTGTGGTTGTATGCGCCGATTTACGAATACGAGTTGTCTTTGGTCAAGATAGGCGCCCAAGCGGTAGTTGAAGTGCCGGGCGTTACGGGCAAGGAATTTACAGGGCTCATTCGTTCCATTGACTCTGTTTTAGATCCCATGACGCGCTCGGCACGGGTGCGGGCTGTGCTGGAAAATCCAGAAGGTTTGCTCAAGCCGGAAATGTATGCGAATGCGACCCTGAACGTGGACTTGGGAGAAAAATTGGCGGTCCCTGAAGAAGCGGTGTTTGCGACGGGGGATAAAAATATTGTATTTGTGGCGAAACCGGACGGAAGCTTGGAACCTCGTGAAGTTGTTTTGGGGGTCCGAACCGATGATTTCTCTGAAATCAAAAGCGGCGCCGGAGAAGGCGAGCGGGTGGTAACCAGCGGAAATTTTCTGATCGATTCAGAGAGCCGCCTAAAAGCTGCCCTTCAGGGCGCGGCCCGCGCTACAGGCAGCACAAAGGGTGACGCTGGCAGCAGCATGGGAGGTCATCAACATGGGTGAGATTGGTCCACGGTCCACCGTCGACAGTCCACCGGTCAGAGGTGATTAGAACATGGCATTTAAGTTTGAAAAATTGGAAGTGTGGAATAATGCAATTGATTTCAGTGCCAATATACATGAGGTGACGAGAAGTTTCCCTCAGGAAGAACTGTATATCTTGACTTCTCAAATGAAAAGGGCAGCAGATTCGATAGCCCTGAATATCGCAGAAGGTTCAACCGGTCAAACGAATCCAGCGTTCAGACAATTTTTGAGTTACGCTGTTCGTTCTGGCATTGAACTCGTAAGCTGTTTATATATTGCAGTAAAGAGAAAACTCATTGATGAAGTCCAGTTTCGTGATCTTTATGACGAGGCTGAGCAATTGATAAAAAAAATTCAAGCTTTGCGTAACGCGATTCATTAACGGCGGACGGTGGACTATGGACCGTAGACTAAGAGAGGGCGGTTTCGTCGAGAAGATCATCGAATTTTCAGCACGCAATAAATTTCTGATTTTCATGTTGACGGCAGTAGCAATCGCAGCCGCCATCTGGTCCATGAAAAATATCCCTTTGGATGCGATTCCTGATTTGTCCGACACTCAGGTGATTATCTATTCACGCTGGGACCGCAGCCCGGACATCATGGAAGACCAGGTGACTTACCCCATTGTGACTGCCATGCTCGGCGCCCCGCGCGTAAAAGCGATACGTGGTTTTTCAGATTTCGGATTCTCCTACGTCTACGTTATTTTCAAAGACGGAACGGATCTTTATTGGGCGAGAAGCCGCACACTGGAATATTTAAGTAAAATAACGCCACGTTTACCCGAAGGCGTGAAAACAGAACTTGGTCCTGATGCCACGGGCGTTGGATGGGTTTTTCAGTACGCCTTAATCGACAGAACAGGAAAGCACAATCTACAAGAGATTCGCACGTTTCAGGATTGGTATCTCCGTTATCACTTACAAAGTGTCCCCGGTGTTGCCGAAGTAGCTCCGCTCGGGGGTTTCGTGAAGCAATATCAGATTACGATCGATCCCAATCGTCTGCTCGCCTATAACATGCCGCTTACGAAAGTGGTTGACGCGATTCGCAGTGGAAATCAGGAATCAGGGGGCCGCTTGCTGGAATTTTCGGGTGCCGAATATATGGTGCGCGGCCGTGGGTATGCCAAATCAGTGAAGGATTTGGAAAATATCGTCGTTGGAGCTGATCCAAAGGGAACACCAATTTTGGTGAAGCATCTTGGTCAGGTTGCGCTAGGCCCAGAAATCCGCCGAGGGCTTGCCGATCTGGACGGCCAAGGGGACGTGGTTACCGGCACGGTCGTTATGCGGTCCGGTGAGAACGCGCTGAACGTAATCAATCGGGTGAAAGCAAGAATTGACGAACTCAAGCCGTCTTTTCCAAAAGGGGTCGAGCTGGTGGTGACTTATGACCGGTCTGAATTGATCAAGCAATCCATCGATACGTTGAAGCATCAATTAATCGAAGAAATGATCATCGTGAGCCTCGTCATCCTTCTTTTTCTCTGGCATTTCCCCTCCGCCATTATTCCGATCGTTACGATTCCGATCTCGGTTTTATTATCCTTCATTTTTCTCCACGGCATGAAGCTCACTTCCAACATCATGTCGCTCTCAGGAATTGCGATTTCGATCGGCATTCTTGTCGACGGTGCTATTGTAGAGGTCGAGAATGCCTATAAACGGCTTGAACAATGGATCGAAGGAGGAAGAAAAGGAGATTATCACGCTGTTCGCCTTCAGGCTCTGAAAGAGGTGGGGCCTGCCGTTTTCTTTTCGCTCCTCATTATTGCGGTTTCGTTTATGCCGGTTTTTACCTTGCTGGATCAGGAAGGCAGGCTTTTCAGGCCCTTGGCTTGGTCTAAAAATCTGGCGATGGCGGTTGCTGCAATCCTGGCCGTAACCTTAGATCCTGCGATGCGGATGCTCTTTACCCGGATGGAACCCTTCCGCTTCCAACCTAAGTGGCTCTCAAGGATCGCGACCTCTGTTGCGGTGGGAACGTACTATAAAGAAGAGCGTCATCCCGTCAGCAAGGTTCTCTTTCGAATCTATGAGCCGGCATGCCGCTGGGTCCTAAAAAGGAAGAAGATCGTGATCATCGCTGCCGGCGCGCTGAGCCTTTGGGCCTTATTGAACCTGATGTCGATGCTGATCGGAGTCCGCTTGCCCGGGACATTGATTCGAGGCTTTGAATTCATGCCGCCTTTGTGGGAAGGAAATCTGCTCTACATGCCGACGACTTTGCCGGGGATTTCGGTTACGGAAGCCCAGAAACTGCTTCAAAAGCAGGATCAGGTTTTGATGACCTTTCCGGAGGTGGAAAGGGTCTTCGGGAAGTCCGGAAGAATGGAAAGTTCGACTGATCCCGCTCCCTTTTCAATGATGGAAACAGTGGTGATACTTAAACCGCATCATGAGTGGCGCAAAAAAACACGCTGGTATTCAAGCTGGGTTCCCCCGTGGTTCCAGGGACCGCTCGAGTTGATTTGGCCGGAACGCGTTTCCCATGAAGAGTTGATTGCGGAAATGGATCGGAAATTAAAGATTCCCGGCACCACGAATGCTTGGACGATGCCGATTAAAAATAGAATTGACATGCTCTCGACAGGGGTCAGGACGCCGATCGGCATCAAAATTCTCGGCTCTGATCTCGAGGAGATTCAAAAGATCGGAACTCATCTTGAAATGATCCTGAAGGACATTCCCGGCACACGAAGCATCTATGCCGAGCGTGCCGCAGGCGGATATTTTCTAGATTTGGATATCAAACGCGAAGAGATTGCCCGTTACGGGTTATCCATCGCGGATGTGCAGATGGTGATCATGGCGGCAATCGGCGGAGAAAATATTACCACCACAATTGAGGGCAGAGAGCGCTATCCGGTAAATGTACGCTATTCACGAGAATTACGGGACGACATTGAAAAGCTCAGGCGGGTTTTAGTTCCTACGATGGCGGGGCAGCAAATTCCCATGACTCAGCTGGCCGATATCCGCATGGTGAACGGGCCTGCCATGATCCGAAATGAAAATGGCTTGCTGGCTGGTTATGTGTATGTGGATATGGCTGGGCGAGACATCGGAACGTACGTCGACGAAGCCAAGGCAATCGTAGCGAAAGAACTCAAACTTCCAGCCGGTTACGGCCTTCTTTGGAGCGGTCAGTATGAAAATATGCTGCGTGTCCGCAAAAGATTGATGTTCGTTTTGCCTCTCACTTTGTTCCTGATCATCGTTCTGCTTCATATGAATACAAAGTCATGGACGAAGGCCGGCATTGTCCTTCTCGCTGTACCCTTTTCAATTATTGGGGCGGTTTTGCTCATGTGGATACTGAATTATCACGTCTCCATCGGCGTCTGGGTAGGTGTCATTGCGTTGATGGGTTTAGATGCAGAAACGGGTGTGTTTATGCTTCTCTTTTTGGATCTTGCTTATCGCGAGGCGGTAGAAAAAGGGAAAATGCGAACGGAGGAAGACCTTGAGGAATCTATCATTCACGGTGCCGTCAAACGGGTACGACCGAAAATGATGACGGTGATGGCAGCTTTTATGGGACTCCTGCCAATTATGTGGACAACCGGCGCAGGTTCGGATGTGATGAAACGCATTGCGGCGCCCATGATTGGCGGGCTTTTTACGTCCTTTATTTTGGAGCTCTTGGTTTATCCCGCTGTTTATGCCATCTGGAAATGGCGGTTCGAGATGAAACAAGGAAAAGCGGAATGGATGACTCAGACGGCAGGCCGTGCTTGAACAAAAGAAAGACATTGCGCTATTATAAACGGTGCGTCGTATGAACAGTGCGCGGCACCGCGGGTACGGTTGCCGTTCGTGCTATTAAATCATGGACATACTTTTGCTCGCTATTCTTATTGGACTTGTTTTGCTGTCGCTCGGTTTTATTAACTTTATTGGTCGTCTCTAGATCGGCGGGCTCATGGCTGTCATTTACTGGATTGGGGGAAGCATTGCCGTCGTGCTCTTTATTTATTTGCTGGCAGCCCTCCTGAAGCCGGAACTTTTTTCATGAATCTGCCTGTGGATTGGAACCCCGCAGTACAGGCCTTCGTCTACCTTGCCGCCGTCCTTGTTTCTGCCAAGCCTTTGGGAATTTACATGGCCTTGATCTATGAGGGAAAGCCCGCACTACTTAATCAGTGGTTGAAACCCCTTGAAAACTTTTTTTACCGGTTTTCGGGAGTCGATCCGGCGAAGGGAATGGACTGGAAAGCTTATGCGGTTGCCATGATGATCTTTAATGCGTTAGGTTTGATCATGGTTTATGGTCTTCAACGCCTTCAAAATTTTCTCCCTTTAAATACGATGTCGCTTTCTCGAGTGCCTCCGGATCTTGCTTTCAATACAGCAATCAGTTTTGCTTCCAATACGAATTGGCAGAATTACGGCGGCGAAAGAACCTTGAGTTATCTCACCCAGATGCTAGGCCTCACGGTTCAAAATTTCTTATCCGCAGCTACGGGCATGACCGTTCTGATCGCTGTGATTCGCGGGTTTGTCGCAAGGCAAGCCAAGGAAATAGGGAATTTTTGGGTGGATCTTACGCGCTCGGTCCTTTATATCCTTCTGCCATTAGCCACTGTTCTGGCTTTTTTTTTAGTTTCCCAGGGAGTCGTTCAGTCTTTTAAACCTTATGGAAAGGCATCTCTTGTCCAGCCGTTAAAGGGCGAAACAGGACAGGATGTTTCGGAACAGATCTTACCTTTGGGCCCGGCGGCATCTCAAATAGCAATCAAGCAGCTTGGAACAAACGGCGGCGGTTTTTTCAGCGTTAATTCCGCCCATCCTTTCGAGAATCCGACACCTTTGTCCTGCCTCCTTCAGCTTCTTGCCATTCTTCTGATTCCTGCCGCGCTTTGTTACACGTTTGGCTCTATGGTGGGTGATTTAAGACAAGGCCGGGCTCTGCTCCTTGCCATGACCCTAATATTCGTGCCATGCCTTTTGGTTTGTTATCTTGCCGAACAAGGGGGAAATCCAGTTTTTGAACAGCTTGGGATTGACCAAAGCGCCAACGCTCTTCAGCCTGGTGGTAACATGGAAGGTAAGGAAGCGCGTTTTGGGATCACGGATTCCGCACTTTGGGCTGTGGCTACAACCGCAGCTTCGAACGGTTCAGTTAATTCGATGCACGATTCCTATATGCCGTTGGGCGGCTTGATCGCCATGTGGCTGATCGAGCTCGGGGAAGTGATTTACGGAGGCGTTGGTTCCGGTCTGTACGGAATGATTGCCTTTGCCGTTCTGGCTGTATTTATTGCAGGGCTCATGGTAGGCAGAACACCTGAATATTTGGGAAAAAAAATAGAAGCTTACGAGATCAAAATGGTCTCTTTGGTGATTCTGATCCCTCCCATTTTGGTTTTGCTCGGGACCGCTGTGTCTGTGATTCTTCCCGCTGGAAAATCTGGAATTTTAAACCCTGGCCCTCATGGTTTCAGCGAAGTCCTTTACGCTTTTTCCTCAGCAGGAAATAACAATGGAAGTGCCTTTGCCGGCCTGAGCGGGAATCGTTTTTATTACAATGTTGCGTTGGGGCTTGCCATGTTTTTTGGCCGCTACTGGCTTGCCATTCCTTTGCTTGCTCTGGCGGGCTCGCTTGCCGGAAAGAAGACGGTTCCGCAAAGTCCGGGGACGTTGTCAACGCATACACCGATTTTTATTTTCTTTCTGGCCGCCGTGGTTTTGATTGTAGGGGCGCTCACTTTTTTCCCTGCGCTCGCGCTCGGACCTATCGCTGAGCATTTAATGTTCAAAGGATCGACTGCATGAAATCTTTGAGACGCGAACGTTCACTTTTTGACCCCCGGATTTCGGTTCCTGCCATGTTTCAGTCTTTCAAAAAACTGAATCCACGCCATCAAGTGAAAAATCCTGTGATGTTTGTAGTCTGGGTGGGATGTATTTTGACAACGGTTCTCCTGGTTCAAGCGCTTACGGGGCAGGGGGAAGCACCTCCGTCCTTTATATTTGCCATCGCGGTCTGGCTGTGGTTCACAGTGCTTTTTGCAAATTTTGCGGAGGCGATGGCCGAAGGGCGCGGTAAGGCTCAAGCGGCAAATTTAAGGAGGACTCGGAAAGAGACGAGTGCCAAGAAATTGCCTTCCCCCGATTACGGCACAGAGCCCGAAATGGTTGCCGCCTCTACGTTGCGGGCCGGTGATTTTGTCCTGATGGAGGCGGGGGATCTTATTCCAATAGATGGGGAAGTCGTTGAGGGGGTTGCCTCGGTGGATGAAAGCGCTATTACGGGGGAAAGCGCGCCTGTGATCCGCGAAAGCGGCGGAGAGCGGAGCGCCGTGACCGGCGGAACACGTGTCCTCTCGGACTGGCTGGTGGTACGGATCACCGCGAACCCAGGAGAAACTTTTTTGGACCGCATGATTTCGATGGTGGAGGGAGCGAAACGGCAAAAAACGCCCAATGAGATTGCGCTGAGTATTTTTCTTGCCGGCCTTACGATTCTCTTTCTCCTCGTAACGGTCACCTTGCTGCCTTTTTCGATTTATAGTCTTCAGTCCGCCGGAGCTGCCGAGCCCGTCACCCTCACAGTTCTTATCGCTCTTTTGGTGTGCCTGATTCCCACGACGATCGGCGGGCTGCTTCCCGCCATAGGCATTGCAGGCATGGACAGGATGATCCAGGCCAATGTGGTCGCCATGTCCGGCCGCGCCGTGGAGGCTGCTGGGGATGTGGATGTCTTGTTACTTGATAAAACGGGCACCATTACATTGGGAAACCGCCAGGCGGTTGAATTTATACCTGCCCAAGGTGTTGAGAAAGAGCAGCTGGCTGACGCGGCTCAGCTTTCGTCTTTGTCCGACGAGACGCCCGAAGGGCGGAGTATCGTGGTTCTAGCGAAAAAGAAGTACGGTATCCGGGAACGTCATATTCATGAGCTTTCTGCCAAATTTGTTCCGTTCAGCGCCCAAACCCGAATGAGCGGCGTGGATTTAGGGGACGGACGGCAGATCCGTAAGGGATCTTTCGATGCGGTTGAGAATTATGTGAAGAGTGTAGGCGGTTTGATTCCTCCGGATATTAAATCGTCTGTGGAGTCGATCGCTAAATCAGGTGGTACCCCTCTTGTCGTTGCGGAAAAAACACATGTGCTCGGCGTTGTTCATCTGAAAGATATCATCAAAGGCGGGATGCGCGCGCGTTTCGCTCAACTCCGGCGCATGGGGATCAAAACCGTGATGATTACCGGAGACAATCCTCTGACGGCTGCGGCCATAGCTGCAGAAGCGGGAGCCGACGATTTCCTGGCCGAGGCCACTCCGGAAACCAAACTGGAATATATCCGGGACAAGCAAAGCGGTGGAAGGCTTGTCGCAATGACTGGAGACGGTACCAATGACGCGCCCGCTCTAGCGCAAGCCGATGTCGCCGTAGCCATGAATACCGGAACGCAAGCGGCCAAAGAAGCAGGCAACATGGTGGACCTTGATTCCAACCCCACGAAGTTAATTGAGATCGTAGAAATTGGAAAGCAGCTTCTCATCACGCGGGGCTCGCTTACGACATTCAGCATTGCCAACGATGTATCCAAGTATTTTGCCATTATCCCGGCCGCTTTCTCGGGAACTTATCCCGTTCTCAATGCGCTTAACATTATGCATTTGAGCACACCCCAAAGCGCCATTCTTTCTGCGGTCATCTTTAATGCCCTGATCATCATTTGTTTGATTCCGCTCGCTTTGAAGGGGGTCCGGTACAGGGCATTGCCCGCGGGCAGGCTGCTGAGGGACAATTTGCTGATCTACGGTCTTGGGGGGCTTATTTCTCCCTTTTTTGGAATTAAACTGATTGATATGATTCTCAATTGGTTTCGTTGGGCGTAACCGTTCAGCCCCGTCATCCTGAGCGGAGTAGCACTCAGAGTAAACTCCGCGAAGGATCTCGTTTTTCGAGATTCTTCGGCCGGAGCCTGCCC
>Ga0156289_1088_pt1 | contig 15612 bp, 14 predicted proteins | sample RifCSPlowO2_12_FD_116157 | JGI IMG/M metagenome (GOLD analysis project Ga0156289, IMG submission 116157) | Omnitrophica bacterium RIFCSPLOWO2_12_FULL_50_11
AAAGTCTGGCCAGGGACGCAAGCGGCTGGACGAGACGTTGTTAAGTTACATCTGAATCTTTGCAAAATGGGTTAAAGGCATAAAAATCTCAGGTTAACCGGAAAAATTGACGATTTGTTGGCAAACAAGCCAAGGAGGGCTGGATGCCAACGATCGTAGATTATCCGGAAGTGGTTAAAAAAGGTGTCAAAGCTTTTGAATCGCTGTTTCAAAATGAGCCGGAGCGAAAACATCTGGCTGAGTACTTGACGGGTTTGATTATAGCGGAGCACAAAAGTGTGAGCGGTATCAACCGCGAATTTGTGCAGACGACCGATCAATCCTGTCTGAACCGGTGGATCACCGAAGTGGATTGGGATCCGAGGAAACTGAATGACCGGCGGTTGCAGGAACTTCAAAAGGATTCTCGGACTCGTTACAGCCATCGAGGGGTCATCCCGATTGACAACACGCTGATCAATCATGACGGCAAGACGATTGAAGATGTCGGATATTTTTGGGATCATGCCGAGCAGCGAAATATTATTGCGCATGATTACCTGATTTCCAACTACGTCACGTCGGCCGGCTACCATTATCCAATCGAGTTTCGTCGGTTTCGTAAAGAAGCAACGGTTGAACAGGAAAACAAAGAAGATCCGAAACGTAAAGAGGTCTTTAAGAATCACACGGAATTGGCGATTGAGTTGATTGAGGATGCGATTGATCGCAAGATTCCGGGTGATTTCACCTTTGACAGCTATTTCACGAATGCTGAGGTTTTGAATCATCTTGAAGAGCAGAAAAGAAATTACGTTGGGGATCTGAAACAAAACCGTAAAGTGATTTTTCAAGGCCGGGAAATGAAAGCTTCCGAGATGGGGGCTTTGATTCCTGTTGAAGACCGCAAGAGCATGCAGCGGGGAGAAGACACCCAATGGTACTTTACGGTCACGATCCGGATTCCCAAAGTGGGGCACAAAGTAAGAATTCTTTTGATCTGGGACAGAAAGAACGGAAAAGAGCCGGTGAAGGTTTTGATTTCCAATCGCACGAACTGGGAAGCGACAAGAATGCTTTTGGTCTACCGCTCGCGCTGGACAGGCACGGAGACTTTTCATCGGGATGCAAAGCAAGAGTTGGGCATGGGAGATTGTCAGCTGATCAGCGGCCAGGGCCACGACCGGCATATGTACCTGGTCTTTACAGCGTACTCTCTCCTGGTGCGGACACTCGGCTCGAGTCATCCGAATGAATGGGCTCGTAAAAAACTCAAGACCATTGGGGAAGCCTGCCGCGCTGTGCGTGCTCAAACGCTGGAAGGACTTGTCGATTGGATTGTTGATAAATTTTCCGTAGAACATTGGTCTCCGGCTCAAATTAAGCTTTCGGTCGCTATTTAACTCGCTGAGTACCTTCTAGCACAGGCGATTCAGCCATTTTGCAAAGGTTCAGTAATAACAAAACTTCAGTATCAATAGGAAGTCAGGACTGTCCCGATTTCCGATTTATGTTCATCAATGAGAATCGGGACTGATCCGTAGCTCGTTTTGACATTTTAACCATGCTTGCTGTTTGTTGCTAACCTTTTGTGTTGTTGTGCGATACCGCAAAAGTCATTTTACGATCATTGCTGGTCTTTGACGGCTTTTCGGCGTATTCCATTAGACCCCCATTGGCACGCCGAGGAGTTATTACCCTATTCAGTGTCACAGTAAATGTTACAGTAATGTCACAGTAGCGTGTCACCGTAAAATATAGTGCTTTGTGGGGTCTGTGGGGCTTTGGGCGATCATCTGAATAACCTTTTTAGCCGCCAAATCCTCTAAGTCCCTTTGAGCCGTGCGTCGGATGCAAGAAACCACCTTTTGGTATTCGTTCACGGTTATTTTGCCGTTCACGAGCAGGCACTTCACAGCTTTTTCCTGACGAGTATTTAATCCAACTTTTTTGATTTTCTGTAACGAGGCATCCTGCTTAATCAACTGCTCGCCTTTCTTCTGAATCTCCTCCATCTGTGAACGCAGGCCCTCCACAAAATATTCAAGCCAGGAAGTCATATCCATTCCCTTTTGCCTGACTGATTGAATGGCCTGATAATAGCCGGGGCGGTCTTGGTCGTAATACTCTGAAATCGTGAAAAGCCGTTTGAAATCGTACCCTGTCTTATAAAGAACAAGCGTTGAAAGAAGCCGCGCGGTTCTGCCATTGCCATCGATGAAGGGATGAATATGAACAAATTGAAATTGCGCTATCCCCGCCACAAGAATTGGAGAGATATCTTCCGTTTCATCGAGCCAGCCCGTAAATTCGCGCATTAAATGCGGCACCTCCAAGGGTGGAGGCGGAGTGTAGATCACTTCTTTGGTCCTCGAGTTCGCCACATAATTTTGAACCTTGCGATAATTGCCAGGGTCGGCCTTTTCCCCCCGAACCCCTTTGACCGTAATCTTGTGTAGTTCTCGAATAACCCCTTCCGTAACCGGATCTTCCTTGCCGAGATATTTGGAGATGAAATTCATCGACTTTCTGTAATTCAAAAGTTCTTTCTCGTCGTCCCGATTGATTCCTTTCAGTTTCTTGCCTTCCAAAATGCTCCTGGCCTGTTCCAGACTCAGGGCAGTGCCTTCGATGTGAGTGGAATGGTGCGACTCAAGAATGAGCGCCTTTTGCTGCATGTCCGCGATCCAGTCACCCTTGAGCTTGACAGCGTCAAGGAAACCGCGAACACGCTCGATTTCCACAAGCGCTTTATTGATTTTAGGTGTAATGGTAAATTTCGGATCGAATGTCATTTCTTCCTCCATTTGGTCTTCATAGAGTAGCATGGATCAAAAGGATTGCCAATCGCGGGGATGGCTTCAAATAGGTGCGGTAACATTAGAAGATTCCGGCGTCCGGTTATCCAAACCAAAAACAATGTCGTCGCGTCCATTCTCATATTTTTTATCCGTTCGGGGAAGCCAATGCCCGTACAAATCCATCGTCATTTGAAACGACGCGTGCCCAAGCTGAAGCTGGATGTATTTTGGGTCTTCGCCATTGGCGATTCGTACCGACACGTTCGTATGCCTCAAGGCATGAAAACGGCACGCGGCGTAAGCCCGCCCGGTCGAGCGCGGGATTGAAAACCTGTCCTACCATATTCTTTGCATCCATAGGCGTTCCGTTTTTGGTGCAAAAAACTAAATCATGCGGGTTGACATACGATTTTATCTTGTGAATTTGCAGTAACTCCCTGACTTGAGCAAGGCTGTGAACTTGGGGTCGCGTTGTCTGTAATTTTTGGTGAGCGTAAAGCGGTAAAATTGCGTTTCTTTAAAAACTTCGGCGTCAAAGAAATAGGGAGAATCATAGAGCTCGTCACAATAACGCGCGAGTTCTCGATCCACAATCGGAGGCAATTGAAACAAATCGCCAAAGAGCACGACTTGAACTCCGTCCCGCCAGAAGACGCGGCGGGTCGCCAACGCCTTGTGGCGACAAACGGCGCGGCGGACCCGTCCTCAAAGCGCACGTTAGGCGCCGTTGGACAGACCCGCCAGCGTTTTCATACATGGCGGAGAACCTGCGCCCGCCGTGACTTGAACACGGAACCTTCTGATCCGTAGTCAGACGCTCTATCCAATTGAGCTACGGGCGCAAGCTATTCTATTATAATGACTTACAACTTATCATAAAAATACTTAAAATGGTAGTTGACCACCAGTTGACTAAATGCGATACTTCTTTTATTGCTTTTGTACGGAGGAAACAGGAAGGGAAATGATTTGGCCAAATTAAGGTTCATAAAAAAACACAACGAGTATCAAATCGATTATTACCGCAATGGCAAACGAATCCGCCGCTATCTCGGTCCGGATAAGAAGAACGCCGAGAAAGAATTAAAGCGCGTCGAGGCACTGATCAAAGCCCAAAAACTGGGTTTTGAACTCACACAGCCTCAACCAGCAAGCGCTTATCATACATCATCCCCTAAGGTTCCGGCAACCAAAGAGAGCGAAACGGGTTCCGGAGACCGCCATATCGCAATATCGAGGGCCATTGAACTTTACCTGGACCGCTGCCAAGGAGCTGTGGAATCCGGCAATATTACCAAAAAGACCTATGGATACAAGGTCTCCTTGTTGAAAGGCCGCTTTTCGGATTTTTTGCGTAAGAAGTTCCCCGAGCTTCAATTCCTGGACGAAACCCAAAAAGTCCACATCGAAGGCTACCGGGCTTACCGGATCAATTCCCGGAACAAAACAGCCCCCAATCGTAAGATCAAACCCACGTCATTCAATAACGATCTTCGTGAGTTGATCGCTTTTTTCAATTACTGCATTGATAACAATAAGACCTTCCACATTCTGCTTAATCCAGCCTCCAAAGTCGCCAAAGTCCAAAAGGCGGATCAGGACGAGCGGCCACCCCGTTTGACCAAAGAGCAAATTGCCGAAGTGCTTGAAAAATGCAGCAGCGATATTGAGCTTCGCAGTATCATCGAAACCTTTCTGGAAACCGGCGTCCGCTACAACGAATTAAGGAATCTCCGCTGGCAGGACGTGGATCTCCAAAAAAATATGATCACCGTCAAAAGCCGCGAAGATTTCATGACCAAAAGCAGAAAGAGCCGGAGCATTCCGATCAGCGGCCGCATGCGCGAACTGCTTAAAGTAATCCCCCGCAGAAGTGAAAAGCTCTTTGACTTGAACAATCTTGAAAGGCCAAAAGCAAAGAAAGACAACCTTTGCAATATCAGGAAGCGATTCCTTCAGATCAAAAAACAACTCCCCTTTTTAAGGCAAGGTGAACGCTTTCATATCTTCCGCCACACTGCCATCACCCGCTGGGCCAACTCAGGCGTTCCACTCCCTATTGTCCAAAAGTGGGCGGGGCACTCAAGCGTTGAAATGACCATGAAATACGTTCATCCTTCAGAAGAAGAAAGCGCGAAGTGGATGGAGCGGTTCTCAAAGGAAGAAAAAAATGCTTGAAGGTCTGTACCCTATAAGGTACAATTGGGATGAAGCCTCAGAAAGAAATCAGAGTTTATCAGACGCCGAGCGGCAGACGTCCTTTTGAGGACTGGCTTGGCGGCTTAAAAGACAAGAAAAGCCTGCTCTATTATTCGCGCCCGGCTGGACCGGTTAGCTTACGGACTCGCGGGTAAATGTGAACCTGTTGGGCAGAGCGTTTTCGAGCTTAAGATTTTTATTATGGGTCGGGGTACCGTGTTTACTTCGGACAAGACGGCGAGACCCTTGTTGTTTTACTGATCGGCGGAGATAAAGCCACCCAGAGTCGGGATATTCAAAAAGCTCGCCTCTACTGGCAGGATTATAAACGGAGGATGTAAATGAAAAGGAAATCTTGGGTCAGGTATCAGGACCTTCTCATCGAGGATCTCAAAGATCCCGAAGAAGCAGCCGGATACTTGAACGCCGTTCTTGCGGAAGGCGATCAGAAGATGTTTTTAGTTGCTCTTCGAAATGTGGCTGAAGCCCACGGGGGCATGTTAAAGCTTTCCCGCAAGACACGCCTAAGCCGCCCGAACCTCTACAGGATGTTTTCCCGAAATGGCCATCCGGAAATTCAAAGCATACACAGGGTTTTGGCCGCGTTCGATCTTAACCTGCGCGTCTCACCAAAAGAAGAAAAGAGTGCAGGTCTGAAAAAGGCAGCGTAACTCCATCAAGCGGCTCTATCGTATCGATGCACTTGAGCCGGCAACATCTCCTTCGTCTTTAGAAACGAGTGCAGCGCATCCACAGAAATGAGAATCCTCTTTCCTGCACGGCAAATGGCTGGTCTTCTCCGGTTCATTTGACCTCGAATCAGAAACCGCTCAGGTTCTTCTCTCAATTATAGTGCGAAACATATTTAAGGAGACTATTGTTGAAAGAATGATTTTATCCTTTCAGGATTTCTCTGAAGAGAACGCAACGTTTTGAATACTTTGGATCGAAGTTCTTTTTTATCTCTAAGTGGGACAGAATCAAGTCGTTTTGTTTTAGCAAAGTTCCAAACCTCCTCGTCCGGATTCAGTTCGGGTGAGTAAGCAGGTAGACGAGAAAGAGATAACCATAAGGAGTTTTTTTGTACAAAGTTTTTCACGACTTTTGACCTGTGAGAAGGTGCGCCGTCAGTGATGAAGAATAGTTTTCGGCCTCTAAAATGTTGATCCAACGACTTCATAAAATCAATCAAAGTGGCAGAATTAAAATTGCCTTTGGCGAACTTAAACACAAGATGGCCTCGCGGACTGACGGCCGAAGTGACTCCAACCCAAATGCCTTTCTGGCCAGAAACTCGGACCATTGGACGAACTTCTGGAAACGTCCAAGTCTTGCCCACATGAGGAATCAAAAAGAAAGCAGCCTCGTCTCCATAAAGGATCAACCCTCTGGACTGCCTTGCACGCCTTTGGATTTGGGGCAGAACATACTTCTGCCATTGACGAACCTTTTGGGGATTTTACTCCAACACCCGACGCTCGGGACTTTTGCGAACCAGTCCCAATCTTCTCAAAAACCGACCCATATGTTTGGGATGAAACCGAATACCAAACTTTTTTCGGATCAGTACCTGTACTCGCGGCCCCGTCCACAAATCCGATTCGAACCCGTAGTCCATGGCAGGTCTGCGAAGCATTTCCACAAGCTCCAAAATCCGACTTTCTTTGAGCTTCCCAGGCGCTCCCGTTGTCTTGGTCGATCGGAGCGCGTTCACGCCTCCTTGTCGATATCTCTGAACCCAACGAAAAACACACGAACGGTTCAATCTCATCCACGACGCGGTGGCCTTGCTGGATCATGCGTACCCCCATCATCCGCATTTCTTCCAAAGTGTCGTGATTGATTGTGTAGCCGTTCTTTCTCAAAAGCGCTTTGCCCATAACCAGCAAAATATATCGACATGAAAAAAGTCTCCTTAAATAGGTTACGGACTATATATTCCATTTTCGCAACGCCGCCTGCGATTACTGCGATTAATGCCTCAACGGGGATAAACTTAGTCCAAAAGCTCCAGGGGTTTCTTTAGCTCCTCAAGCGATATCGTTTTTTCCTTCCTTCGCTTCTCGATCGCTTTCCAAAAAGCGCCGCTCGTTTGAAGCACGAGCCGTTCCCAATCCATACCTTTCACACCAATGATCACTGCTGCGGGTTCCCCATTTCGAGTTACCACGATATGATCTTTTTGAGAACGATCGACACAGCTGCGGATCTTCTTTTGCAGATTCCGCACATTGATCCTTTTCATAAGATTTCCTCCGTTCTCCTAGGGAGTCGTTTTTCTCGAACGGCCCGCTCGAACACCACTCCTGTACCCCTTCCAAAAGAACGTATCATCCTGAGAGAACCGCAGCCTATCTTTTACTACCGGGCAGGATGGCCAGAGGTTGCCGGAAGCAGTTCCAAGGCGCGTTTGTAGGTAGCGGGATGGATATAAAAGCGGTTCTTAAGCTCGGTAAGTGTGAGGTCTTCAAGGCGCCGTCCCTGGGCGCGAAGACGCGCCGTCATCAGGCAACGGAAGATGGCGTTGTCCGTTAATACAGCGAGTTGGCCAGGCTGCAACTCATCGCTTCCCACCGCAAAGGTGGGTCCTTCGGGAATCAGAAGTTCCACGCGCGCGGTCTTCCCGTGCCGGACTTGAGACCGTACGAGTCCTTCCACACTTTCAAGTTCACGGAGCACACGAATGATTTGGCGCCGGATGGACGAGCGATCTTTCCCGATTAAAATCCCAAGAAATTCCCCTATCGCCTCTGGAGCAACTTCCAAAACGCATGTGGCGCTGGCTTCGCATAAATAAAGAAGGAGGAGGAATACCTTAAACGCCCGCTCTCTTCTGTCCGTAATCATACTGGGAAAGTAACGGCGCTCACCCATCAGGACGGCTGGAATTTCAATAGAACTCGGAGGACCTGCTGGGAAAAGTGCCTCGGGCTCGGCTTTTGCCGCCTTTCGTTCCTCACCCCAAATCGGAAAAAAACCGATCCTCCTGAGTTTGGCTTCAGCGAGTTCAGCTGACTCAATGATCGTCGCCGACTCCAAGTTATCTTGAATTGCGGCGACCGACCAATTCGTACTGCCTTCCACGACAAAACGCCGATCGACGATCACGAGCTTATCGTGAAGCCTTCTCACTGGCGAAACGAGTTTGATTTCAACGCTCGATTCCCGAAGCCGGTCAAACCAAGGCCCCTCGACCAGTTTCACCGGGTTTTGGCCCTTGAACTTCGTATTGAGATAAATGGTAACGGATACGCCGCGCCGGCGAGCCTCGATCAGATCGTGAAGAAGCCGATTGACCGGGTGTTTCGGGTCCTCTCCAGGACGAACGAGGTACATGGAAATGACAATCGAGGAACGCGCCCGATCGATGAGGGCCGTACACCCGGCCCTGATAAATCCGATCGCTTGCATCTTGAAGCATAGGAAAGACACGAGACAACAGTGCTGGTTCCGCCGGAACTGGTATCCGTGTCTTTCTTTTCACGGCCCCTCCAAATAAGGGCCATAGCCGATGAGATACATCATATAGGTGACACCGATACCGATTAGAAAGATGACGGGATAGACCAATACAATCTTGATAGGAAGTTTAAGGCGGCGGGTGAACCAGGCAAACAAGAGACCGACAACGACCCAAAAACAAATGGCGGCTGTGAATGAAGTGCTTCGCGTGAGAAAAGGGTCCATAGAGCGCACAAGGCCAGTGCTGTCTTTCCAATAGCGACCGACACCGCCAGGCATCAGAGCGGTTTGGGGCCAGAAAAAAAGGAAATTTATGACGCGTCCGCCGAGCAAGCGAAAGACCAAAGCGTAGCCCAAACGATGGCTCAAAATAGGAATGAGCGGTGACAGTAAGCTTAAGCAAAACATCAGGGCAAAGACGCAAAACCCGACAGCGCTTTTAATGAGAGCGTCTTTCATAAGTGAATCTTTTTCGCGGCTGCTCGTCAAAGAAAAGGGGCCATTTCCTGAAGGGACAGGCCTGAGCACCTCTGGCGGCAAGGCTTGTCCCTTCAGGAAATGGCCCCTTCTTTTTCTCTTTTTTATCTTTTACAGCTTGGAAACTAAGTCGCTCACTTCGGACTCGTTAAAAGCGCGGAGGGTCTGGGATTTGAGATTCCCAAGAGAACCCGCTTTCATCATTAAGGAAGCAACCGTTTCGTCATCCGGGGCTTCCATCGTGAGGACTACATCATAATGGCCGAGTGTCCAGTAGACATCCTTAATCGTTGCCCGCATGTTCCTCGCCAAGTCGCGGAATGCCTTTGCCCGTTTTGCAGTATCTTTGACCGCTCGAATTCCCTGATCCGTAAAATTTGCTAACACAACGTAATGAGCCATCTCGTCACGCTCCTTTCTATCTATCCCCACCTTCTGTTGCCTCGACCAACGGGTGAGAATCGTCCGTGTCCGTCTTACTAAGAACTGAATCTTTGCAAAATGCCTTCCTAGATAATTCCTTCCCCCCTTGTGGGGGAAGGTTTCCGCCAAAGGACGTGGCGGATCCGCCGCGCTGTGTGGCGGAAGGATGGGGGGATTATCTGATGTCGTCACCCCCACCTTTGTCCTCCCCCATCAAGGGGGAGGAGGTTTGGCTCATTTTGCAAAAGCTCAGTAAGAACTGTAACGCAGTTGGGCAGGATTATACCGGCTCGCGGGCAGGAAATGTAGGAAAAATGGGGACGGTTCTATTTTTCCTCTCACCCAGACTTTTAAAAGTAGAACCCTCCCCATTTCCTCGCATTTTCTCCTCGGCCCTCTGCCCTATTTTTTTTACTCCCTTAGCGTGGATTTTCTTATAAAATGTCCACTCATTATGACCGAATCAGACAATTTAATCTTCGGTGTCACATCATGAACTGGATACTATTCAATCTATTTGTGGTGGCCATGCTCGCCGTGGACCTTCTCTTGGTCCATAAGAAAGACCATAAAATCAAAATCGGGGAGGCTCTGATTTGGAGCGCCATCTGGATTGCGGTGGCGCTCGTATTTAATGCCGGAGTCTATTTTGTTTCTGGGACGACAACCGCGCTCCAATTTCTGACCGGTTATATTTTGGAAAAATCCTTGAGCGTCGACAATCTCTTTGTTTTCTTGTTGATCTTTACTTTCTTCCAGGTCCCATCGCTTTACCAGCATCGCGTTCTTTTCTGGGGGATCTTAGGAGCCCTTGTGATGCGGGCCGTCTTTATTTTTTGCGGCGTCGCTCTCTTACACACCTTCCATTGGATGGTCTACCTCTTGGGCGTATTGCTGATTTTCACCGGCATCCATCTGTTTTTTGAAAAAGACAAGGAGGTTCATCCGGAAAAGAATCCGATTCTGAAACTCTTCCGAAAACTCATGCCGGTGGCGCCGAATTACCACGGAAACAAATTCTTTATTCGGGATCAGGGCCGGATTTATGCCACGCCGCTTTTGATTGTTCTTTTGGCCGTGGAGACAACCGACATCATTTTCGCTATGGATTCAATCCCGGCCATCTTGGCCATTACCGATGATCCCTTTATCGTCTACTCTTCCAATGTCTTTGCAATTATTGGATTGCGGGCACTTTACTTTGCTCTTGCGGGCCTGATGCAGCTGCTGCATTATCTGCATTACGGACTGGGAGCCATCTTGGTCTTCGTGGGCATCAAAATGATGATCAGCGAATTTTATCAAATCCCCGTCGGTATCGCCCTCGGCGTGATTGCCGGCATCTTGGGCATTTCCGCCGCGGCTTCTATCCTATGGCCCGCAAAGGAGAAAACTTGAATCTCGCGCTTCTCGGAGGTTTGATCCTTTTGATCCTGGCCGGCGCTTATTGGGGTTACGGCCGTTTCCTCACCCGCTCTTACGGCCTTCTTCGTAATTCTAAAACGCCGGCCGCTGAGGTTAATGACGGTATTGATTTTATCCCGACCCCAAAACGTTTTCTTCTAGGCCAGCATTTTTCCGCGATTGCGGCTGCAGGTCCCATTGTCGGACCGATTCTTGCCGGACTTTGGTTCGGCTGGCTGCCCGTCCTCCTCTGGATCATTTGTGGCGCCATTTTTTCCGGCGCAGTGCATGATTTTACGAGCCTCTTTGCTTCGGTGCGCCACCGGGGAAGATCGATTGCAGAAATAGTCAAGGAACACCTAGGCGAAAAAGCCTACTACCTTTTTTTGATCTTTCTCTGGTTCTCGCTGATTTATGTCATCACCGCTTTCACCGATTTGACGAGCAGTTCTTTTGCGGAACCCCAACTCGGAGGAGGCGTGGCTTCCTCCTCGCTTCTTTATCTGATTCTAGGCGTGACGCTGGGACTGTGCCTCAGGTTCTTGCGCGTCTCGCTCGGCGCGGCGACATTCGTTTTTGTTCCCTTGATAGTTTTGGTCATCTGGCTTGGACCACACCTGCCGCTCCAGCTTGAGCCGCTCGGCCCTTTTCAACCGCGTCAGATTTGGAACGCGGTGCTCCTTGGCTACTGCCTGATTGCCTCGCTCGTTCCGATCTGGATCCTTTTGCAGCCGCGCGGGTACCTTGGCGGCATCTTTCTCTACGGTACGCTCGCCGCTGGTTTGATCGGTCTCGCGATCGGCGGAGAGACCGTCACGTATCCTGCCTTTCTTGGATTCGTCAACACCAAGGGCATGCCGCTTTTCCCGTTTCTTTTCGTGACCGTGGCCTGCGGCGCATGCTCCGGGTTTCACGGTATTGTTTGTTCCGGTACGACGTCCAAACAAATCGCGCGTGAAACTGATTGCCTGATGGTCGGCTACGGGGGTATGCTTCTTGAAAGCCTGGTCGCTTTCCTGGCGCTCGCAACTGTCATGATCCTGACACCTGCAAGCCCTTTAGTTTCTTCTTCTCCGGATCGGATCTACGCGGAAGGTTTAAGCTCTCTGGTAACGCATCTCGGATTGCCGCGTGAACTCGCCCGCTCGTTTGTCCTGCTCGCCTTTGCGACTTTCATCTATGATACGCTGGACGTGGCCACGCGCCTCGCGCGCTATATTCTCCAAGAACTGACGGGTTGGAAAGGTTTCTGGGGAAGTTTCCATGCGACCTGGCTGAGCTTGCTGATTCCCTTTTTCTGTGTGACAATACAGGCGACCGACAGTTCAGGGCAACTCATCCCCGCATGGAAAATTTTCTGGACACTGTTTGGCACCTCGAACCAGCTGCTTGCGGCACTCACACTTTTGACGCTTTCGGTCTGGCTGATGCGGACGGGCAAAGCCTGGTGGATCAGCGCTCTGCCCATGTTGTTTATGATGACGATGACGCTTTGGTCTCTGGGCTTGATGATACGCCCCTTGATCTTGAGTGAAAGGGGGCTTTCGTTTTCTTTCGACGGCGTTGGGGTAACCGCGCTTGCGCTTCTTATCTTATCGGTCCTTTTAATCACCGAAGCGGTCCGGACCATTTTGACTCAAAAGACAAAAATGGTGTCAGACACTGGTGTCTGACACCGCAAGGAGATCGTCAATGCAACTTCAGGGGTTCTCACAAGGTGAAATTATCGCGCTGTGGTCCGTCTTGGGCACGGCGGTGGCTGGACTGATTTACGCTGCTTTCCTAATGGTTCAGGTGCTCGCGGAAGACCAAGGCACCGCGAAGATGCAGGAAATCAGCCGCTCCATCAGGATCGGCGCCAATGCATACCTCGTCCGTCAATTTAAAACCATTCTTTTCTTGATTCTGATTCTTGCGGCCGCACTTTATTTTACTGCGGGAGAGCGGCACATTGCCGTTGGACGGGCTTGCGCCTTTTTGATGGGCTCCATCTTTTCCGCAGCCGTGGGCTTTATCGGAATGAACCTTGCCGTACGCGGAAATGTGCGAGTGGCAGCCGCAGCGAACCGTCAAAGTTTTAGCCAAGCGTTAAAAATTGCTTACCGCACCGGAACCATCACCGGAATGTTAACCGATGGATTGGGGCTCTTCGGCGGAACCCTGATCTTTATGATCTACGGGGAACGCGCTTATGAAGTGCTTCTGGGCTTCGGGTTCGGCGGAACCCTGCTTGCGCTTTTCATGCGCGTCGGAGGCGGGATTTATACAAAGGCTGCTGACGTCGGCGCCGATATCGTCGGAAAAATCGAAAGAGATATCCCAGAGGATGACCCCAGGAACGCGGCAACCATCGCGGACAACGTGGGAGATAACGTCGGAGATTGCGCCGGAATGGCTGCGGATATTTTCGAATCGTATGAAGTGACGATTGTCTCGGCCATGATTTTAGGGTGGGCTTCTTTCGGCCATCGAGGTGTCGTCTTTCCGCTGCTTGTACGTGCAATCGGCGTCGTGAGTTCGATCATCGGAACCTATGCCGTGCGCACCAAAGAGGAGGTGCGGGATGCCATGAAAGCGATCAATGTCGGGTTCCTGCTTTCCGCTTTGATTTCCATCGCCGGTTTCGCTGCCGTTGGTTTCTTTTATCTTCGCTTTCCCGAGGCCGGCGCACTTCCCGCATGGCATAGCTTAGGCATTCCCGGCCTGGACATGCGTCCGGTATGGACAACGCTCGTTGGTATTCTCCTCGCCATCGCGATTAACCGAATTACAGAGTATTTCACGGCAACCACCAACCCGCCGGTGCGCTCGATCGCCGAAGCCTGCCAGACCGGCCATGCCACCACGATCATCACCGGTCTTGCCGTCGGCCTTGAGAGCACAGTGTGGGCGATTCTAACAATTGCCGCTGCGATTTTCGCTTCGTCTTTTATATACGCTGGAACGAATCCCACCTTTGTCGCCTACGGTGTGGCCATGTGCGGAATCGGCATGCTCACGTTAACCGGCAACAACATCTCCATGGACGTTTTCGGTCCGGTCGCCGACAACGCCAACGGCATCGGCGAGATGGCGCATCTTCCCCGCCAAGCCCGCCAAACGCTGGCAGATTTGGATGCCGTGGGAAACACGACGAAGGCAATTACAAAAGGTATTGCCATTGCCTCCGCAGTCGTCGCCGCCATTTCTCTTTTCAATGCTTATATCACCGATATCGGCAACCTGACCCGTCAAACCTACGATGTGATCGCCGCGTCTCTTTCCGTCTCATACCCGAACGTCTTCATTGGACTTCTGATCGGCGGAGCAATTCCCTTCTTGTTCAGCTCGCTCAGCATTAAGGCTGTGGGGCGTGCGGCTTTCCTGATCGTCAAAGAAGTGCGCGAACAGTTAAAAGATCGCGACGTCTGGGAAGGAAAAAAACTGCCGGATTACGCCCGCGTGGTTGCGATCTGCACAACGGCAGCGCAAAAGGAATTGATCCGTCCCGGCCTGCTTGCGATCCTGGCGCCGCTCCTCGTCGGATTCCTTCTCAAAAAAGAAGCGCTGGGTGGATTTCTGGGGGGCATGATCCTCTCCGGCCAGCTTTTGGCGGTGTTTATGGCCAATGCAGGCGGTGGCTGGGATAATGCCAAAAAATTGATTGAAGACGGGTCTTACGGAGGAAAAGGTTCGGAAGCGCATAAAGCTTCGGTCACGGGGGATACCGTCGGCGATCCCTTGAAAGATACGGCGGGTCCGGCACTCAATCCCTTGATTAAGGTGATGAACATGGTCGCTCTCCTAGCGATCCCACTGATCATCCGATACGAAAATTCCCCGTGGGCGTTTTGGATTTCCATCGGAGCCGCTCTTTTCCTGCTCGTTCTGATTCTGAAGGACGTCAAAACTTCCCAGGCTGAAGCGGGAATTCTCCGCAAATCTTCCGTATAGCGGCTCACAGAACTGTGGTTTCGAACGCCCGTTCCCCTGAAACCGAGTAAGTCACCTAAGAGGGCGGTTCACTTTGAGAAATCGATAGAACGTTATTGCAATCGACATGCGTTCTTGTTCGCTCAGAGGTTTCAACTGTAAGCGTATCACCATTCAACGCAATTAACCGACCTTCCGCAATCGGCGCTGTGGCTCCAGATTTCAATTGAATCGTCGCAACTTTACCAATATATCTTTCCATTTCTGCCACAGGACCACAGTCTTTGGCCATCAAACTACTTGACAATGCAAAACACACAACAAGTACTACAACAAACCGCACCGTGAAGCACCCTCCACTATCTCATATTTTTCGGTGGCACAAAGAGTCACTTCCGCCGCGAAATACGCTACATCTTTGTTGCGATAGACATTGCGAGAACGGTCCTGATTACTTCCTTTCGTCCCCATTTCACTTTAGTTCGAATCCCCAACTACTCAACGCAAAATAGTTTTTGCTTGTCGCCGCAGGCTCCACACGGAATTGGCGGAGAGTGAAGGATTTGAACCTTCGGCAGCAGCTTTCACTGCTGCAGCGGTTTAGCAAACCGCCGGTTTAAACCAGACTCACCCAACTCTCCGCGGGAAGCGATTCAAAAGATCAAAATTATTAAACGCAGAGCTCGTAACTGCGATCAGCCAATCATTAATTCGGGTGGTATCCTTTCATCCCACTGAAAATACCATGGTTTGCCACGCTTATCTTGAAATCTGGCCTTTCGCACATTTTAGAGGTTAACCCGTGACAAAGAATTCAAGAAAAAAGGCCCATTCTCCGATACGATTTGTTAAGAGACAAACTCGCAACCCCAGGAGAATGGGCCATGATCTACTACAGAACTACATCGGAACTTTCGGAAATAATCTTCAACTTTCGTTTGGCCTTTTCCAAAAG
>Ga0156289_1006_pt1 | contig 15600 bp, 15 predicted proteins | sample RifCSPlowO2_12_FD_116157 | JGI IMG/M metagenome (GOLD analysis project Ga0156289, IMG submission 116157) | Omnitrophica bacterium RIFCSPLOWO2_12_FULL_50_11
CTGCCGTTTTAGCCATTTTTTCTCCCATTTTACGGGCCGAATGGTAAAGATGGGTTAAGACTTCTGAAGAAAATTGCCTAACGTTGCGCCAAAAAGTAGCAGCTTTTATCAGAAATGACTGTGACGTACGTCACACTATTCCATCAAGAATAGACTCGATCGCAATGAGGTGGTCGGGGGTGTTTGCCCAACCCCTCAGTTGCGAATCAAAACCGCATTTCGTGGCTTCGCTGGCGAGCTCAAGTAGATCATGAATTTTTGGGACTTCTTTCCGGCTTTCGATGAGTGCTTTCAATCCCTTTTCGGCAGCTTGTTGAGAATGAAAACATGCGTGGCTCCAAATCGATTCTTTGAAGAGGACTTGGGCGCTCTCGGAATCTTCCAGTGCGAGGCGAAGCTACTCTTTAGGCAGTTCGCTCATAGAGAACTCTGCCGCCAGAGAAAATTTTTTTAACGTAACGATTATCTGAATCCAGAAGCGATTGAACCTCTGTTGGAGTGAGAACAATAAGATCAGCGGCATACCGACGATCGAGCACAGCTTCTATTTTTTTTACCCTGTCAAATATCGGCTCCTTTGAATCTTGGACGATTAAGAGATCGATATCGCTATCGGGTCTCAGTCTGCCTGAGACCAAAGAGCCAAAAAGAATCACCTTCTGGGGTTGAACTCTTGTCTTCAAAATCCCCAGGATTCTTTGAAGTTCCACTTCCAGTTCTTTACCTCGTTCTTCGCTGCTCATAAAGCTTTACCTTTTGACATAAATCTTGAGTTCTACAAATTTTCTCTCCCTCTCCCTCCTTTTTTTCCGCCACCCAGCGCGGCGGATCCGCCACGTCTTCTGGCGGAGGGGGGAGAGGGTTTGGGTGAGGGTGGATAGAATCGGTCATTCTACCCCCTCACCTTTATCCTCTCCCCCTGAAAAAGGGGGGAGAGGAGAGTAGGAGAAGTGCAGAACTCAAGATAAATCTTACCACTGAATCTTTGCAAAATGCCTTCCTAGATAATTCCTTCCCCCCTTGTTCGCCACAACGCGTTGGCGGAATCCGTCCCAAAACGCTTTGTGGACGAATCTCGCCGCGTTTTGTGGCGGATGGGGGAAGGTTTCCGCCAAAGGACGTGGCGGATCCGCCGCGCTGTGTGGCGGAAGGATAGGGGGGATTATCTGATGTCGTCACCCCCACCTTTGTCCTCCCCCATCAAGGGGGAGGAGGTTTGGCTCATTTTGCAAAAGCTCAGTTACCATAGAAATCGAAAAAAGAGATGCTTCTCTTTGTTGAAGTATGTCACATTTTTACCCCGCCCCACAGAAAGTCCCGTCTGTAAACCCGGCCATATGCGGGTATTAAGCTCCCGTATGACAATCGTAACAGGCGGTTTCCTTCCAAGCCTCACCGATTTGCGGTTCAGGGTGTTTGAATTCGAGACCGTCCACGTTCGTTTCCACCAGACTTGGATCCCCCTGAGCGATGATCACGTGACAAGTATTACAATCGGTACGAACGAATTTCCCGTCTTCTGTCCTATGTCTTCCGTCATGACAGCGGAAGCACCCTGGAAAAATGAAATGGCCAATGTTGTCGGGATACACATTCCACGAAATCTTCATTTGAGGGAAGAAATTAGTTTTATAGATATCGATCGCGGTTTGAATGGACTTTTCTACGTCAGCTTTCCTTGAAGACCAAACATCAGGATAGTTCTCCAGATAAAATCCCTCTAGGTGTTCTCTAATTCCTGCGCTTGCTTGTTCGTGGGACTCATATTCCTCCGCAAGAGCCTTCACAGCTTCGCGCTTGAGGTAGGGAAGCGAAGGATCCATCGCGCCGAAAGAAAGTGCTTCATTCACCGCTTCTTGGGGAGATTTAAAAATATGGCTGGGACGGTTATGGCAGTCCATACAATCCATTCGGCGCATTTCTCCTTGCGGTAACTCCGTAGCTGAAAAATCTGAACCTTCGCTCACATAAACTTCTTCCTTTCCGCTTGAACTCACGACTTTCACCCAAGGAATTTCCTGCCGCTTCTCATCTGTGGCAATGTAGTAAACTTGATTATCAATGTTCATGTGCCAGTGAATACCTTCCTTTTCCCCGTAAGGCGGCATTCCTCCTCCGACGAGCATGAGCATCTTCGTCTGCCACTGCGTATTTGCTTCGTCGGACAGGAAATACTGACGATCTTGCTCTACGGCGCCAAAAAATTGTCTCGGCCAGTGACACTGCTCGCACGTCTCCTGAGCGGGTCGCAAGTTTTTGATCGGCGTTTCGATGGGCCGATGAAACTTTTTAAAGAGCACCGAGTAAATTTGATAAGTTCCCGAGAACTTGGAACGGACAAACCAATCCGCTCCCGGTCCAATGTGGCATTCCACACAGGAAACGCGGGCGTGAGGCGAATGTTGATAAGCCGTATGTTCCGGCTCCATCACTTGATGGCACAGCTCGCCGCAAAACGTAACCGACTCTGTAAATTCATAAGCCCGATAGGTTCCATACATGGTGAAGAGTAAAAACAGCGTACAAACACCGATCGTCCCAAAAGCCAATTTCTGATGAGCAGGGTTGTTGAAATCAATGTGGGGGAAACGCCTCACATAACCACGTTTGCGGCGTTTCGTGCGCTCATTCCATGCGCCCAACGGAATGACGAGAAGACTTGCGATCAGAAATACTGGCAAAACGAGGTAGGTAACAACTCCAAGGTAGGGATTGCCTCGCTTGGACCAAAAATCGAGGATGAATAAAAAGAGGAGAACCGCAAATAAGAAAACGGAAAAAATGCCCCCTGTGACACTTACCCAGTTCTGGAAGTAACTTTTCTGCTCAGGGGGTTCGTTCATTAAGAGCTCTTTTTCAATGTGATCGTAATCGGCTCACTCCCTTCTCTTGCTGTGATGGGTTCACGATACTTTCCTAACCATTCGTGCCAGACTTCAATTTCATAATTTCCCGGCGCAACGCCAGCGATTTCAAAATTTCCATTCCGATCCGTAAGCGCATAATGCGGTTGATCGACTCCGACCACGTAAGCAGTCATCCATGTATGCCCTGCATCACAACGAACTTTAATGACGCCGGGTTGTCTGATCTTTGTCGGGACTTCTATTCCAACCGTCGGAACTTCGATATTAAATGCAGTTGAACCGTCTTCGTTAAAACCATGAGTATTATGATAGATTGGATCACTGTTTCTTACTTTAAGCATTGAGCCTACCGGAAGAATTTGCACATGCGGCTTATACTCGCATTTCTCTTGATCTAAGCGCCCGACTTTCGGACCGGGAGCGCTCATTCCTTGAATTCCGACAATCGTGACCACTGCATCTGCTACGCCACCGCCTCCACCCAAAATCAAGGGGTTAATTTCCTTCGCGTTCCCACACGTACCGATCTCACTTTTAATCTTGATCGTCTCAGGGGCTGGAGGAGTTCCCTCAAACGTGACTCGTCCGCTCACTTGAGTCTCAGCGAAAAGCGGGCTTAGAAAAATGAAATGCGCAAGAACAATCAAATTCAAGAAGTAGTGACGCATCGCGCTTACCTCCGGCTTAACGGTGCGCGGGCTTCATTTTGAGGCGCCGCGCAAACCACATGATGATGACGATGTCAGTTAAAACAAAAGCAAGCACACAAGGAAGGCCTCCTCCGCCGAATCCATAACTGTGAAGTCCCGCACCCAATACGAAATTGACCCCATACCAGGCCATGATCACCGTAAGGAAACTCACCGCAGACCAAAGTGCGACGCCAAAAGCGTCGAGCCAACCAGCGGTTCGGCTGTGTAAAACGGCCAGATACGCCAAAACGGCAATCAAAGCCCAAGTTTCCTTGGGATCCCAACCCCAAAAACGCCCCCAAGATTCGGCTGCCCAGACGCCGCCCAGAATCGTTCCGCTCGCAAGCAAAATGACGCCCACTTGAAGCGAACGATAAAGATACTCTGTCAAGCGGTCTGTGAGTTCTTTTCTCTTATGAAAGGCAAGCGAATAAAGAAGCAGGTGAGCGATTCCCCAATTAAAGAGAAAAGCCCCGTAACCCAAAGTGATCGTAAGCACATGAATCGTAAGCCAATAATTACTTCGCAGCACCGGAACCAAAGGAGAAATGGTAGGATCTAAAAACGTGGGAAAACTTTCACCCACCAATAAGGCGAAGGTAGCGACACAGGCCGCAATCGCGGGAAGAAGCGTAGAACGATAAAAGAGCCAAAAAACGAGCGAAAAGAAAACGCAGGCCCACGCCACCCAAATAATGGATTCATACATATTGGTAACGGGCGGCCGGCCCGCAATGAGAATTCTCAAGACAAAACCGAAGGTATGAACAACAAACCCCGCTGCAAAAATTGAAAAGCTAAGTAACCCTACTTTTCCCTTTTTCTTTGGTGCAAGCCAAATCAAAATGCCGATCAAGTACAAAATCCCAGCCAACTGAAATGGCCTCAGTTTGAGATAAAGCATTTCTCGGTCGATCGCAGCTTCATCGAAGACCATATCTCGTGAAAACAGAAGCTGGGCTAAACTTTGCGAAAAGCCTTGGGCAGCCAAAAAAGCTCCATCAACCGTTTTTCCTTTCAACCGCTCGATAAGAAAATTAAATCTGGAAGCGATTTGATCCACCTCGTCCTGAGGGTAAAGTTGAGCGGCGATATCACGCCCCTGTGGATCGCGAAATACTTCGAGCGGAAGCCACGTCATTTTAGGATCGCCTGGATGCGGCACAAATCCCGGCATGCGTACGTTCGCGATTTCCTCAAAAAGACGTGCCCGCTCGTAAAGTTCTAGTTGCTTTTGCTCAAGTTGGGTTAATTTTTCTTTCTTTTCTTGTTTGGTCCGCGCAGCGCTTACTAATTTTTTAAACTCTAAATCGCTCAACACCAATGCGGGTGAAACTCGGTTTTGAACCAAATCGCTTGAGAAATGTTTCCGCAGCTCAGGGTGCGCTACCGAAAGAATGGGTTTCGCATTCCAAACCTCCGGCTGAGCAATCCAATACCAGACCAAGAGAGCGGGCTTCTGGCGCTCAAAACCGGTTTTCCCTGTGACAACCAGAACGCTCTCCTTCGCAAAACTCGCAAAAGGCTTTACGCGCCCTCCATGTTGAACGGGAATACGACCAAGGACATCCTCAAGAGATACGGCGGCATGAGCAAGTGGAACGCAAGAGAGCAACAACAGCAGCACGCCTACGACGGTACCATTTCTAAAAGTGCCGGGTTTAAAGGCACGAATGCACCTCAAACCCGGCACTTTTGGAAATGGTACCGTTCTTGTTCTTGTTTGCATCATTTGCTCCGTAATCTTGGATCGCTGCCCTTAAGAGTTGAAAATTGTTTCGTGTAGAACAGCATAAGGATCCCTAAAACCATCACGATAGCACCCGTATACTTAAGTGGATTTCCAGGATCTCGAGCAGCAGTAAAGATGGAAATATCAGGTCTGCCGGGTTCCACGTGATACGCGGATTGATAAAGCTTAAAACCGCGGTGCTTGAGCGGCTCGTTCATCTGAATGAGATGTTCCCGCTCGATTCCTTTCATCGGATCTTTCAAAACCACTTCGCTTTTAAAACTCGCCGGCCGGTCCGTTCCCGGATCCTTGTCCATGATGAAATCTTTAAGTTCCACTTGAAAACCAAGCGGCCTCGTTCCCAAGCCGTAGAGGACGTGATAATCAAAATCACTCAGCCGAAGATGCGCCATTTCGCCCTGAGGAAGCCAGATCGATTTTGCTGCCTCCTCTTGCTGAAATTCGACCTCGACAATAGGAAGCGCTTCCGCATGCTCCGAGGTATTGGGAAGCGGATCATAAGTTTCTTCAATTTGAGCATGCGGATAATAAGAGGTTACGACAAATTTAAAATCCATCCAACCTGTTTCCACTTCTTTTTCGAGTTCGACCTTCCCGCTTTTTAGCTCTGTTCCCCTTTTGACTTGATACAGGGGCATTTCACCCTGTTGGAAGATAAAACGAACTTCATTTTTTTCGGACGCAGAAGCGAATTGCGGCACCTGATAGGCAATCCGCACGTGGGCCTCGCTTGGATCAAGGCCGTGAAGCGTGGGGAATTCCGGAAACTTCGCGAAAATCGTGTGGCGCTCAGAAAGCCCTTTCCCTTCCAAAGTGATCTGGACAGCAGGATTTCTCCACTCACTCGAATGTTCAACCAATTCGTTGCCGCTAACCACCGCATCCTTAAAAATTCGATGCACGGCAACCTGAAAGGGTGTGTCCAGCAGAGCAAAGCTTTTACCAGCGCTTTTCGAATCAAGCGGAATATCAAGAGACAAACCGCTTTCAAAATCAAACTTTAAAGCTCCCCATTCGCTGGATGGTTTTTCCTCGCGGATTTCGATTGGCTCTTTCGTAAAACGGATCGCAGCGGGTCCCAAGGAAATCGAGCTCTTTTCAGGATGGTCCAAAAGAAGCCATTCGCTCACAGAAGCCATTTCTCCATTAAGCGAAACGTGAAGGGCGGGGTCCCCATTTTCTGTTTCATGAATCGATTCGCTCCGCTTTGCCTTGGGATAATCGCGAAGGAGATACAAACGAAACGGCGAGGCAAACTCAGTGTGAAGTTTTTCCTTCCCTGCCCAAGGAAAAACATGCGGCTTTATCGGAACGATCCATCTTCGTCCTGAATCGACCCCGATCACGTGAAGAAGCGGTTCGGCGAGTGTCATTCGACTTTCCGTACTCCCTTCTTGAACTTGAACCTGACCCTCGATTCCAAATGCTTGCGTGACAAGCGCTCCCGCCAACATAAGGATAATTCCCAGATGGGTCGTCAGGAAACCCACGTGTTTTTTCTTCCAAGGAATTCTGTCCAGCGCTGAGGCAAAAAGGTTGAGGGCGAGCAGGAAGAGGAGTACAGTCATCCATCGCGTTCGATACACGAGCACCTGAGCTGCATCAGCTCCGTGATTGGACTCAATCACGGTTCCAACAGCAAAGGAAATTCCAAGAACAACAATAAGAAAAACGGCCAGCCTTAAAGAGCCGAAAAATTTAAAGCACGCGTTTAACCACTTCACGATGGATTTCCTACTCCCCAATCATCGGAAAAGAACGAAATGAGAATGGGTTATTTTATTGTCACAGAGGTTTGATCGGACGTCAACATGTTAAACGCAGGCTGTCAACGCAGTCCAAACTGGTCCCTTCACAAACGGTTGAATCTGCCGCGCCCAGATAACAGAAAACAGAGCACAGAGAACAGAAAAAACTTTCAAGACAGTCTGTTCTCTGTGCTCTGTTTTCTGTACTCTAGTTTTAATTTTGGTGATTCGAACCGTTTATATGACGCTTCATTTAAAAGCGGTGGGGGACTAGGCGTGGCAGTGCGACCGTCTGGAGTGAGATGCACCCAGAGGTGACAGGCGTATCCCGGTTCATGGAGAAGCATCAATTTGCAAAGATCCAGTTCTTATTGCTGGTTCTGATTTTGTCACAAACTGGATGTGCCCGTATCTTCGGATGGGATATCCATGCGCCTGGAATTTTATCTGAGCAGTTTTTGCAAAGTACTCAAGCTCTCCCGCAGCGGATCGCTCTTTATGTTCCACCCGATCTTTTTCGCTACGAGTCACGCGACCGTGGGAGCCGCACAGCTGATCCGCAAACCTACCATGTCGGCGAAGCCTATGGGCCGATGATGGTTGAGGCGTTCCAAGGTGCTTTTGACGAGTTCATTTTCTTAGAGACGGAGCCTACCGAAGCCATCATGAGACGATATGGAATCCCATATGTCGTCGTCATCCGAATCAAAGAATTTCAAAATCGTGTCACGTGGCGCGGACATGCGATCAAGATCGTGACGGAAGCGGTCACTTTAGATTCTCATTTGGAAGAGTGCGGACGGTTTGAAGCAACAGGAATCAGCGATGCCGAGAAAGTTTTTGCTAAGAAAGGCGGCCCTCAAGTCAATTTGAACGCTGCTCTTGAAAATAACATCCTTGCGATGATCAACTATCTTCAAGATGCGCTTCGCACGGGCACATGGCCAGAATCCCAGTTGACGTCTGGAAAAGTAAAACCATGACACAAAAAACTTTGATTCTTTTTCTGGTTCTTTTCCTGTCGATTCTCCCACGTCCTGTATTTTTGCATGCCTCTGAAGTTCTCGAAGATACGGATACACAGGTCGTCGTTCGTCATCATCCCAAAACGGGGAGGCCATACGTCAGTATTACTTCGCCAGAAAAGTTGGAAGATCCTTTTACGAACGCGCGCAGTACCTATGCAAGGCCGGATTATCGGATGCTGGACCCTAAAGTCAAATCGGGCCAGATTCCCTATGACGGTCCTTATACGAGTTCGAAGAAGGTCTACGTTTTTGCGGCTTCTTTGGCAACGCTCGGAACAGTCGGAAGTGCTGTTGGTTTCGCAACGATACCGCTGGCCAGCACGACGAGCGCAGCAGGTGCGGGAACGTATTTCGCGGCAAGCGGCACTGCTCTAGCAACAGGTGCAGCCGCCACGGTGGCCGCAACGAAGTCAAATCCAAAATCGGACGATTTCGTTCAGACAGCCATAGCCGAAAACACTCGTAAGAGAAGCTAGCTGGGGAGCAGCGGCCCAGGACAGGCTCCGCACCCGCCAGAAAACGTGTCGGGTCCGCCGCTCTGTCTGTCGCCAAAAAGCGCTGGCGACCCGCCGACGCCTTTTGGCGGGGCGGAAAGGATCCCAGATCCTTCGGGCCTCCGGCCCTCAGGATGAGGGGTCGGGAAACTCCCCGACCCCTCAATTAAAGATGCTTGCGCGCTGCGTAGGTAAAAACTAGAAAGTAGTTCTTCAGGCCAGCTTCGGTAGAACCATATTCGTTCTTGCCAAAAAAATAATCGACAAGCGCCTCTCTGGCCCGCGAAAGCTCTTTGAGTCGAGAAAAGCCCCTTGTGTTTTCCAAGGTTAGATCCATCAATTCGAGAGCCCGCTCCGCCGCCCTGAGGCAATAGGAGCCGTTATTTTTCTCCTTCCAATTCAAAGCCCGCATCACTTCCCCTCCAATATTCGCCATTTGTTCCGCCAACGATAATTGACCCCAGCGGCCAGAAGCAAGATCTTGGTGCTGATAACTCATCGGCTTATCCTTTTCTCAACGACAGAAATAATTTTCCTGCGGACTTCTTCACTCTCAACACCGCGGCTTCGGTTGCCCTGTGAAGGGCGCATGTTAATCATGGAATCGAACTCGATAAACTCCTCCCCGCCCAAATCTGGATAAAGATTAATGCCCCAAAGATCTTTTTGTTTCGATCCATCTTCAAGCAAAAGGGCTTCCAAGTCGGCATGAAGTTCACCGTCAAGAGCGATTAGCTTTCTCTCCACATCCACAACCGCCTTCACCATATTTCCAAACATAGCGGCTGCCATTTGTTTTAATTCATCCCTCGTTAATTTATCCCTCACTATGTCCATGCCGTATATCTTAAGAAAAGAGTCGCGTCTCGTCCAGACTGATCCGGACGAAGGCGTTTGATGAACACTCAGATTTAACTCGGTGTCCAACCGACTCCGCGCAGACGCCGCGTGCGAATGAAAAAATGGCGCGGTCCCCGAGGAGAGAAGCTGATCGCTTTATTTTGAGCCTGGCAAGAATTCTTTGCTTTCTCTATCAATCACATGAACTATTTGAGGGGCTGCGAAACTGTGCAACCCCTCACTTCACTGAATGCGGAGAAATCCGAACGGTTTTGCCGTTTTGCCATACCGCAAGTGGGCGGCCTGTCTTTTTATGCCTCTCCACCACCTGCCGCACGGCTTCCTTTAATGCGGCTTCGGCTTTGTCCTGTAGAGACATTCTTTTTTTCATAATTACCTCGCGGTTCTCTGGATCATTTCGAATAATTTTTGATCCGTAACAGACGATTAAATATAACTCGTGGATTTCTTTTTCATTCAAATCTATGATTTGCTTTCGCTTTTTCTCTTAAGCTTTTCCCGGAATCGACTTTCTTGTTCTTCCCGAAGTTCGAGGTACCAGTGAAAAACATGAAGCGCCTTACGATGACGAGACTGGCTCATGCTCGTTTAGGCTCGCTTGAGTTTCCCATAGAGAAAGTAGAAGGGCACCCTGTAATGTTCCCGACCTTGCCGCATCCTAGCCAAGCCATGATCGGGACGGTTGTCTCCGGCCATCGCATCCGAGACATGATGAAAAAAGAGCGTCAGGAGGGACAGGAAAGCTCGGGGTACACCTATCTTCACGCTGTCTCGGATCATTGCTGAACAGATTCCTCGCCCATTCGGCATCTCGCTTATCATTCTTTCTGGTATTCACTGTCTTTTTTGGAGCCATGGGGAGAAAAATGGGTCCTGGAAGATTACGTGGTCATTTTCCTTATCTAAAATATCCCTTTCAATCAAACCCTGAAAGGCTCTCTGAATGGAAGAAGCGCTGCCAAGGTGAAAGCGGGATAGAAATGGGCTTGAAAAAATTTGGGCTTTGGGTTCTGAACTTAACGCGATCAATAGGTTTTTCTGCGTTTGTGTCAAGCCGTCTATAATTGTCTCGTAGACCTGACTCTCCCGCTCAAGCATTTTCTCCAAATCTTGACTGACATCTTTTTCGGAAATTTCTTTTCCATCCAAACACTCGTCCCAGAGGATATGGCAGAGAAGCTGGGTATAATAAGGATGTCCGCCGCTCCTTCCCCCAATAAGCGACAACACCTCTTGAGTCAGTTTGATTTTCCCTTGAGCAAACCTCTCTTTGACATATTTTTTGACTTCTGAGAGAGGCAGTCTTCCAAGCGGCATATGCTTTCCACTTTTATAAAAGGGGCGGTTAGGATCCTGAAAGAGCTTGCCAAAAAGATGTTTCTTGCTTCCGAGAAAGATATAACTCACGTTCCGGTGAGATTGAAATACGGTCCGCATCTCTTTTTCGACTTCATCGTCCGCATAATTCGTGATTTCCTGAAATTCATCAAAAGCAACACAGGCCTCTTTTTTCTCTTCCAACGCCCTCTTATGAACCGCGTTCAAAAGGTCAGGAAGGCTCGCTTTGAATACACTTCGGGGCTCATAATCGAACTCAAATTCCGCTTCTCCTTCTCCGCGGATGACAATTTTGGGTATCAGTTTGGGAAAGAGTCTCTTCACGGTATCCAAAATTCTCTGGGTGGGTTTCCCAAGCGAGCGGGAGACGGCCTTGGCATAGATTTCGACAAACTTCTCTTTGGTGATAGCAGGGTATAAATCGACATAGACTGTCAGAACGCCTTCTTTTCGAACTTTCTCAAGGACTGTTTTTATGAGGGACGTCTTGCCATAGCGTCTCGCAGAAAAAATGATGACATTCTGGCCGTTATGAATATCGCGGCTGAGTTCTTGGATTTCTTTCGTCCGATTCCAGAAAGCATCACCCGTCACTTCTTCGCCATAAACAAAAGGGTTTTTCATTAAGTCAACTCTTTCGTGATTACGCAATTTGCGTAACGCACTTTGCGTAATATATTCGTTTTTCCTAATGGGGTCAAACCATTTTTGAGGCGGTTTTATATCTCGCCAAAACAATAACGTAAAGCACTATTTTGGCGAGATATAATTTCAAGCCGATCAGGAAAAAAGGGCTAGATCGGCAAGAATCGGATAGTTAGCGATCTTTGCCGATCTATGTTAAATTTCATAGGTTGAGCGCTCACTTTTGGGGCCTTAAATCGTCGATAATTTTGAGGTGGATGGAGTCTTCGCTAGGCTGGTTGATTTTGAAAATTCCAACGGCTGGTTATAGGGCGGCGTTCCGGGTTCTGCTGAATACTGGTTAGTGGAAGCCTTTCAACCAAAAAGGCGAAGCGGAATCATTCGGCTTCGCCTTTAGTCCCCCACCACTTTTTAAATGCGGCGTCATATAAGCGGTTCGAATCACCAAAATTAAAAGTGGTGGGGGATTAGTTTGGCTCGAGAAGTTCGAGCCCTATTTGGCTCCCCGGGCTGGACGCTAAACGAACCACGCAACGTCAATTGGTACCGTTAGTTGTGCGAATCAAAAAATGGCGTGGGCCCCGAGGAGCGAAGCTATTCAGCCTTTCTTAAACGATTGTTGTCGCTCGTTCGTACAAGTCAGGCAATTTATCCTGTCGTAATCGAAATTTAGTGCCGTGGTTGTGGCCGGTTCTGGCGTCAAAATCAACCAGCACATTGCCTTTTTCGATTTGGCTTAGGAATTTATCAAGACTGAATTTCTCGAGCATCAGAATCTTCTCGTAACAAAACAGCTCTTTGCTTTTCTCTCGCTTTACCTGCGCCTGCACATAGAAACAATTCAATAACTTTGTTCCAGCCTTATGAAAAAGGTCGTCAAACCCCCAATAAGGCTGCGGATCCAATTCTCCAAGCCCAACCCGTTTTTTAACAGTCACCAACCACTCTGCATGTCGTTCCGCAACTTTACTTGAATCAAAAGAGATTAAAACTTTCCAAGCTTTACGCTCAATCACTACCATGAACCCTCGATCACTTCTCGATAAGCCATGTATGGTCTGGCGAAAACTCATTTCATTTTTAGGATAATCTTCTCCTGCAAGTTCGTGTGGCCAACCGTATTTCAGGAGAAAAATCTGGGGGACGAATCTGATCGCACGAGGGGAAGGTTCAATATGAAACAGTGTCGTTAAAGACCCGCTACCAATCCTCTGACACTTCAACTCCCATTCTGCCGCATTTGGAATGGGCAAATTATTTTCTTCGATGCCAAGCAAATCTTCTAAAGTATTACCGACACCGCCAGCATTGCCAGGTCTGGCATTTGGGATCCACCCTTGCCGTCCGATTTCTTTGAGTGCCTGGATCAGCGCTTCTTTTGTATATGTTTTTACCATAAATGTTCATTTAAGACTGCGCTATGGGAGGCCGCCAGAAATCCAACAGGTATTCAAAAGTCACGCCCATGGTGATGTAGTTGCTAGGCCATCCGAATATGCCAATTCCGTTAACAATATTTGTTCGATCCCAAATGATAACATTCCGAAGCTCATAACCCCTACGCCGAAGTTCTTCAATGAGCGCAACATGAATAGTGATACGCTTATTCTCCCACCACATATCAGGAACGTTGATCACGCAATGGGCTTTGGGGCGAAGCAGTGGCAGTAGACCTTCATAGATATCTCCCATAACCTTAGTGTAATCGTCAAGCGCCATAGTACCCAAATCACGTTCATCTTGAGAGTATTGTTCAACTTTACCAAGCTGTTCGTTGTTGCGGTTCCGTCTGGATTTATTTTTCCGCTCCCTGTTCAATAAATTAGCGTAAGGAGGTGACGTCCAGATCAGGCTAAGCGATTCCGGCTTGATGTATTCGGGAATATTTCTGGCGTCAGCTTGGATGGACATCTGGATTGACTCATTAAATAAATTATTTGAAGCTAATCGATTCTTGCATAAATCGATGTATGTTTTTTGAAGATCAAAGCCGACAGCATTTCGATTAAGGTCTTGCGCGGCCACTAAGGTTGTTCCGCTGCCAACAAATGGGTCCAACACCAATTCGCCTTGGTGTGTAAAAAGTTCCATTACTTTTTTTGCTAGCGAGATAGGAAACGTTGCTGGGTGTACTGTCTTATTACGAACGTCACGCGTCTCATAATAAAATTGCCACACACCAATCTGGCTTTTTAGCCAGTCCTTGGGAGTCATGCAATTAATATGGGTCGGGCCACATTTGCAAATTCGCTGAAAAGCTATATTGAGCGGTTTTGTAATTTGCGGTTGGACCAACTTTGTTTTTGGGGCAGCCAATGTTTTTGTGGGCAATTCAGTTACCTCGTATGACATGAAACACATGATATATTATTATGAAAAATAGTCAATATCTATTTCGTAAAAATAAATCTATTAAATGCCGACCACTTAGACGAACCTGGCGCCAACTATAAAAACGCCAGGTTCGCCTAAGTGTCCAAAATGGCTCCCCGAGGACGACGCCTATCAAACTCTTCTCGAGGATGAATTCAGCTTCGAAATAGCCCTGGCCGCTAAGGGTGAAAAGCACCTTATTTTACAAGAACCTTCCAATTTTTGTAAGAAATATGCTTGACACTGAACCCAGAATGAGTACAATTGAACCCATTATGGGTTCGGAGAAATTGTCAGACCAGCTTACCTCTGTATTATTCGGTAAGACACGGCGCGCCATTCTGGCGCTTCTTCTGACGAATCCCCAAGAATCCTTTTATCTGCGCCAGATTGTGCGTTCGGGGGGATTGGGCCAGGGAGCGGTACAGCGGGAATTGCAGCACCTCACAGAAGCGGGGCTTCTTTTAAGGCGCAGGCAAGGGCACCAGGTTTTCTATCAAGCAAATCAGCAGTCTCCCGTCTTCAAGGAATTAAGAATCCTAGTAGTTAAAACAGCTGGCGTGGGTGATATCCTCCGGCAAGCTCTTTCAGGATTAAAAGACCGTATTCAAGTGGCCTTTCTCTACGGTTCTTTCGCTACAGGCAAGGATCGACCGGCAAGCGACTTGGATTTGGCTGTAATCGGCGAAGTCACCTTCGGGGAGGTGGTGTCACAATTACGGTCCACCCAAGAAACGCTTGGCCGGGAAATTAATCCCACTGTTTACACGCTGGATGAATTCCAGAAAAAAATAAAAGCCAAGCATCACTTTGTTTCAGCGATTATTCAAGGACCTAAAATCATGTTAATCGAAGAGGAACGTGAGCTTACAAGACTGGGAAAGAAAAGGCTGGGTCGAAAAACATAAAACAAGCCCGCAAGAGATTGAAGGGCTTTTTCAGATTGCGGATCGAGACCTTAAGGATTGCCAGGCAAGGGATTTGAGCGACGACTGACAGCTTAATATTGCTTACAATGCTGCCCTTCAATCCGCCAAAGCAGCCCTCGCCGCGGCTGGCTACAGAACCTCGCGAGAAGCCCAGCATTTTCGCATCGTTCAAAGCCTTGCTTTTACACTGAGACTCGAAAAGTCACTCATCGATAAACTGGATAAATTCCGTAAGAAACGGAACATCAGCGACTACGAACGGGCCGGCTTAGTTTCAGAGGGTGAAGTAGAAGAAGCTATTGCCCTAGCACATCGACTTAGGAAGCAAGCCGAGGATTGGATCCGAACTAATTATGCCCACCTTGTCTCTCATAAGAAATGAAAGCTTTCCCCGGACACTTCCTCGGCGAATGCATTTACGACAAGACTTCAGACCGTCAAATCTTACGGGGAAAACTTCCTCACGAAAAACAGATCAAGTATGCGCCTGAAAATTGAAAAACACAGCCATTAAATAACAAGGGGGTGAAAATGGCTTACGATATTACCCTTCTAATATTTGGACTTCTCTTGGTCTGTAAAGGTGGAGATTGGTTTGTTGATTCTAGTGTCAACATCGCAGCAACTATGAAGGTCCCACGCATTGTCATTGGTGGAACAATTGTGAGTCTTGCAACAACGCTGCCGTAGTTGACTGTATCGGTTACAGCAAGTCTTCTGAAAAATCCGGGGATTGCACTGGGCAATGCGGTTGGTTCGGTTATCGCAAACATCGGCTTGATTTTAGGTTTATCCGCTTTATTTATTCGTAAGCGTTCAGGTACCCCTCAAATAGCGGTTGGCAAGAGAGAAGGATAAGGAGTGCCGAGGCG
>Ga0156289_1097_pt1 | contig 15436 bp, 18 predicted proteins | sample RifCSPlowO2_12_FD_116157 | JGI IMG/M metagenome (GOLD analysis project Ga0156289, IMG submission 116157) | Omnitrophica bacterium RIFCSPLOWO2_12_FULL_50_11
TGGCCAAAGCCGCTTAAGGTGGTTTGAAGCCTACTCCTGCAAGTCGGCTCCGAGGGACCTGCCCTCATCTCTCATGCAGCTTTGCGTGGCGCACAATCATCGGCATAGTTGACGATCTTTGCATCCAACGCTTCCTCCCCGCCTCGTTGCTTCCATCCGAGAATGAAGCGCCGCATGTAGACGTTACTCAAAAGCGGTGAAATCGGGGCGCCTTGCGGCGTTCCACGTCCCGTATCTTTACTGGCCGTGGTTCGCCTCTTTGCGCCTCCACCATCTTCTTCTTCAACAGCCATCTGCAGCCATGTCTTCACCAAGCCGAGCACCGCCCCATCGCTTATGCGCCGAGCTAAACTCTGCATCAATTCATGGTGCGGGATGCTGTGGAAGTAGTTCATCAGATCCGCATCGACCACTTCACGATAGCCCCGATTCAACAGCCCGTGCACTTCCCTGATCGCATCATGCGCATCCCGTTTAGGACGATACGCATATTGCTCTTCCGTCAAATCCGCTTCGAAGATGGCTTCCAACACGATCACTGCCGCCATCTGCGCGACTCGGTCTTTGATGGTCGGAATCCCCAACGGCCTTTGCTTTCCATCTGCCTTGGGTATCCATACCCTTTTCACGGCCTGCGGTCGGTACGTCTTGGCCTTTAATTCTTCCGCCAGTCGATCCAACCATCCTTCGACGCCCTCAGACTCGATTCGCTCAAACGTCTCTTGATCCACTCCTGCGGCGCCGTGATTGGCTCTGCAACTTCCCCACGCGTGCCACAACACGTCTTTGCGACTAATCTTGTCATACAAAGGCATAGAAGCGATACTTCGGATCGGCCTTCGCTTTTGCATACAACGCTCTCTGGAGCTTCCGAACACTTTCCGGGGTTGCTAGACTCACGCCAATCTCCTCGCTCTCGCTCTTTCCTGCGTTGCCCTTGAACTGAGGCCCCTTGGCTCCACGAGGGTTAGTCGCTTCCCAGCTACTACGGGCCTCTCCGCCATCCCTCACGCAGCAGTCCGGCTCTCGCGAGTCTCTGCTTTCGTTATCCGCGTTTGGGACTTCCCGTGTTGACTTCACTTCCCTTTGCGCACATGCTGTCGCCAATACCCCGGTGCCCCCACACTTCGCTTCCCGCTCTTTCCCGTGTGGGCTTCGGCCTTCGCATGTTTCTCACCAGCTCGGCAGTCACATTACCCTTTTCGAGGCTTGCTCGGCGTTTACTTATGTTACGGCCTGTGCGCTCGCTGATCGCCTTTTGCGACCTTTTTTCCACCGGAGGCTTCATCTGTTTGATTGCTCGTGCAGATGCTCCGGTTGCTTCCGGCTGGAGCGGTAGTTGCCGGATGGGATATCTCCCTCCCATTGGGAAGTGCGCCCTTTCACGGCGCACGAGAAATGCGGGTTAGAGCAAACATGAAGTCGAGAGGAAAGCGCTCTATATTTCGCCTGACAGCTTGGTTTAAAACTCTTGTTTCGACCCCGTAGAGAGCAGCAAGATCTCGATCTAACATCACCTTTTGACCGCGGATGACGTAGATTTTTCGCTCGATGACCTCTCGAGAAACCAAATGTTTCGTCACTTTCCCCTTTCTAAAAATACACCCATAGAACCGAAATATATGCGGGAGAATTGTTGGCGGGAGGAACTAAATGATAACAGAAAAATCTCTAACCTAGAACTCAAAACGATATTCAGGGTGCAGCGAATTCAACCGTCTCAAGTGGGATGCGCCCCGACATTCAATTCCTCTAAGCCGCGATAGGCGGGGATTAAATTTCGAGTAAGAGGCTGTCGGGCTCAAACAAAGGCGGGCCCGGTGTCCAAAACGTAAAGATATCTCTAAATCCAGAAATCCACTGGCGGCCCATCAGAAATGCGCCTTTGCCAACCCCGAATGTGATACCCTTCCAAGGCGCCAGATAAACCGGTTCTGCTTCCATCGTCGTTTGGATGATCTCTTTTGGAATGTAAAGCGGAGCAGACAAAACATGCGCAAATCCCCTTGCCAGCTTTTGGACCGGCCCTTTCTCGCCGAAACTCGCGCGCGCCTCGGGCAGGAACATGAAAGAGAAAAGGAGTAACAGCGCGAAAATGAAGGATAACCTCTACTGTGTCATGGCCAAATCACCTCCTTACAAAGTGTCGACCATCAACGTGAAATCTTTAAAATTTCGTAGGAAACGAGGCCGGCCGGAACACGAACGTCAACCGTTTCACCCACTTGATGGCCCAACAAAGATTTTCCAATGGGAGAGTGAATTGAAATTTTTCCTTTTGAAACATCTGCTTCGTCGCCCGAAACGAGGTGGAACGTGATCGGATCTCCGGTTTGCTTGTTTTTCAAGTCCACCTTCGTCCCGAAATAAACTTTATCCGTAGGCGCGCCCTCGACATCCACCACTTTCGCCTGCGCCAATCTTTCCTCAAGTTTGTGGATCTTTGACTCTAGCTGTGACTTTGCTTCCTTCGCTGTTTCGTACTCGGCATTCTCCCTCAAATCCCCGTAGGCGCGCGCCGTTTCAAGCTGCTTCGCGACCTCCACACGTTTCACCGTCATGAGCTTTTCAAGCTCAGATCTCAGTTTCTCGAAACCTTCCTTTGTCAGGATCACCTTGTCCATCAATTACACCGAGACTTGACTCTGAATTTCACGCACCGCCGAAACCGCTTGTTCCATATCGTGCGCCGTATTGAAATAGCCAGGGCTCAGCCGAACGCTTCCCTTAGGAAAAGTTCCGAGCGCCTGATGCACCAGCGGAGCGCAGTGTAGCCCGGCGCGGACGGCGATGTCGAACGATTGATCCAGAATCACACTCAATTCTTGCGGATCGAGGCCGTCGACGACAAATGAAACAGGCGCGACCGACTTTGCCACATCACTTGTTCCGTGTAAATGGACACCTGACAACCGCGCAAGTCCATCACGAAGTTTCCGGACGAGTGAGCGTTCGTGGTTTTGAATCCTTTCAAGCCCTTCTTTTAAGATGAACTCGACACCCTCCTTCAGGCCCACAATGCCAACCGTATTCGGTGTTCCGCCTTCGAGCGCAAATGGGAATTCCTCAGGCTGCGTTGCGGATTCCGAATCAAACCCCGTGCCGCCTTCGCGCCAGGGCACAAGCTGAGGCCGCTCGCCGACAACAAGCCCGCCCGTACCCGGCGGTCCGTAGAGAGACTTATGCCCAGGAAAAGCGAGCAAGTCAATCAGATCTTGTTCCACATCAATCGGAATCACACCGGCTGTTTGCGCAGCGTCCACTAAAAATAATGCGCCCGATTCACGCGCGATTCGGCCGATTGGCTGGACAGGCTGAACGACACCGGTCACATTGGAAGCATGCGTAACGGCAACCAGCCTTGTACTTTTCCGAATCGCTTTTCGAACGTTTTCAGGATCGATCAAACCTTCTTTGGAAGCATCTAATTTTGTAAGCGCAATCTTGCCGTTCGCTGCGAGCGCATTGAGCGGCCTCAAGACCGAATTATGTTCAAGCACGGTCGTAATGACATGATCGCCGGCACGAAGCACGCCTTTAATCGCGATGTTTAACGAATCCGTACCGTTTAACGTAAAAATGATTCGTTCCGGATGCTTCACGTTAAAAAACTTAGCCAAAATATTCCGAGCTTGGAGGATCTGCGCTTCTGCTTCCACAGAAAGCCTATGGCCGGAACGGCCAGGATTCGCGGCTTCTTCGCGCAAAAAACGATCCATACGCTCATAAACCCGCGCTGGCTTTGGAAAAGAAGTGGCTGCGTTGTCGAGATAGATCATTTCGGCTTTAAGAAGCTTCCTAGGCAGGGCGCATCACCCTCCACATCTATGCAGTCCGTCATTCTGAGTCCCGCCTTTGGCGGGACGAAGAATCCCGAACGGGATCCTTCCGCCACAAATCATGGCGGACAAGTCGGCGAAGTTACGGATTGCTGCCTCAGGATGACAATGCGTCACACCCCGATGTACTTGGCATAAATCGTTTTTGCCTGTGCGGGATCACCGGTTCCTTTGATGATCGCCCTACCGTCCGGGAACACTGTAAATTCGTAGCCATCGAGCTTCGCTTGAAACATAAAGGGGTTAAAGCTTGCTTCACCCATTTTTTCAAATCGGCGTGCGAGCGCGGCAAAATCGAGTTTCACGGGTTCCGCACGCGTCACTTGAACCGCGTCGCGCCCGCAAAGAGTTGTTGTCTTTTGCGCCCGCTCCCCTGTCAAGTATTCGAAGGTGTATCTCTTGCACGTCGCGCAATCTGTTACTTCTCGCAGCCCATCAAGTCGGAACGATTTCACCTCCCGCGTCCAAACATCGTAACTGTAAAGCGTCGCGTTCAAATCTGCCGCGTTCCCACTTAAGAATTTGATCGCTTCCGTAGCCGCAAGCGATGCAATCACGGTCGACGCCGTCGCAACAATTCCAGCCGTATCACACGTAGGCGTCAGTTCCGGCGGCGGCGCAGATTCAAAAACACATCGAAGACAAGCCGTTTCTCCTGGAAGAATCACCATCGTAAGCCCCTGGCTTCCGATCGCGGCGCTGTAAATCCACGGCTTGCCCAATTTCACACACGCGTCGTTCATCAAAAACCGAGTTTCAAAATTGTCAGTCCCGTCCAGCACAAGGTCCACATCCTGGATCAGCCGCTCGATGTTTGTAAAGTTGACGTCGGAAACCACCGCGTCCACTTCAATCTGGGAATTGATTTTCTCAACTTTTCTGCAAGCTGCAACGCTTTTCGGCAGGTTCTCGCGGATATCTCCCTCATCAAACAAAACTTGCCGCTGGAGGTTGTTGAGCTCGATAAAGTCCCGATCCACAATCCGGATGAAGCCGATGCCGGCACGAGCAAGCGTATTAATAAGAACGGTTCCAAGTGCACCGCATCCAATCACCGTGATGCGACTTGACATCAGTTTCCTTTGACCTTCTTCGCCAATCTTGGCGAACAAGTATTGTCTCGCGTAACGAGTTAAATCCTTCATGACAAGTTATTACATATCAACATATTACGATAATTGCCTTCGGTTCAAAAAGACCGTACAATATGGCATGTCCACCCAGCCGACGAAGCAGCTCGAAACGTTTCCAAACCCGAATCCGGACCGAGATTATGTGATTCAATTCGAATGCCCAGAATTTACCTGCTTCTGTCCTCGAACGGGCCAACCGGACTTTGCCACGATTCGAATTGAGTACGTCCCTGACGAGCTGTGCGTAGAGTTAAAGTCACTCAAGCTCTATCTCTGGTCCTACCGAAATGAAGGGGCGTTTCACGAAGCGGTCACGAACAAGATCTTAGACGACCTCGTCGAAGTCACGAAACCGCGAAAAATGAGAGTCGTGGGCGATTTCTTCGTCCGAGGCGGGATTCATACGATCGTTACGGCAGAGTACAAAGAACAGAAGTTAGAGGACAGAAGTCAGAAGTCTGAAAACAGAAATTAGGAGAGAAACCGGGGACATCGGTGCCGGCAAGTAGGAAAAAAGGTCTCTCTATGCCACCAGCGAGAAGGGAGACGTAGCACACTCTTTTTCTGTACGCGCACTGTATCATTTATTCCCTTCAGTTTTTCCCGCGACCTCTGTCTTCTGTTTTCTAACTTCTGTCTTCTGACTTCTGTTCTCTGTCATTTGACCGCTGACTTCTGTTCTCTGTCATTTGACCGCTGACTTCTGTTTTCTGTCCTCTGTCTTCTGACTTCTGTTTTCTGTCCTCTGTCTTCTGACTTCTGTTTTCTGCACTCTGTACTCTTTTCCTGCTGAAACGAATACACCGTGTCTCGCTCGACTGGTATCTTGCCGACGCGCTCGATATCTGAAATAAATTTCTCACGCGGCATGTACTCGCCGTTTTGACCACCCGCTTCACGCGTTATGTTTTCGCTGTAAAGCGTACCGCTCATATCGTTGGCACCTACCGCAAGCGATGCGAGTGCATTGTCCCAGCCGAGCTTCACCCAACTCGTTTGAATGTTCCGAATGTCATTCATGAAGTACAGCCGCGAAACGGCAAGCATCCGAAATGCGTATTCAATGCGATTCATGTTCGGATCAATCGCGCGGCCAAGCTTTGTTTTATCCGGCATAAATAAAAGCGGGATGAATTCGGTAATCATCCCTGTCTCACGCTGGAGATCGCGCAGACGTTTGAAATGATGAACCACATGCTTGGGCTGTTCCAAATGGCCGAACAGGATTGTTGCGGTTGAGGGCAAACCAAGCCCGTGGCCTGTCCTCACAATTTCGCACCATTCATCAGAAGTTACCTTCTCGGAACAGATTTTTTTTCGAACTTCATCGTCCAGGATTTCCGCTGCCGTCCCGCACATCGAATCCATCCCAACTGCCTTCGCTCGGCCAATGACCTCCTCATAAGAAGCACCTGTCTCCTCGGCGTAATAATCAATCTCCTCCGGCGAAAATGCGTGGAAGTGAACGGCCGGATACGCAGCGCGCATCTGTTTCAACAAAGTCAGTACTTCTTCAAACTTGACCTCCGGTGAAAGACCGCCTTGAAACGTAATCTCGGAAAGCGGGCCTTCCGCTTGATCCACCTTTGCTTTCACGTCATCAAAGGTAAGAATGTAGGCTTCGCGAGCGGCCGGTGACTTTTTAAACTCACAAAACGTACAGTGGTATTCACAAATATTCGTGTAATTGATGTTCATGTTGTGAACAAAACTGACCACACGACCATTGAGGCGATTGTTGACCTCATCCGCAAGGCCATAGAGACGCTCAAGACCGCGCGCGTCCCTTCTTTCAAGAAGCCACTGGGCATCGGCCTCGGTTAAATCGATCGCATTTTTTACTTTGTGCTCAATAATTTCCCAGTTCATGATGATGACATGGCATAAGAGCTGTCCACTAATTCCGGTTGATAACCCACTTGTTCGATTAAGGAGCGTAAGGACCTCTCAGAAAGATCGGTGGGCGTTTCATTGCCGGCGTCATGCATAATTTTTTCGTTTAAGTTTGTGCCGCCCACATCATCGACCCCAAAAGATAACGCCACTTGGGCCAATTTCAGATCGAGTGTCGTCCAATGAACTTTAAGGTGCTGAACATTGTCAAAGAGGAGCCGCGAAATCGCATACACTTTAAGATCCGTGCAGCCGCCGACCTCTCCAACGCATTCAAGCGGTGTGTGTTCCGCATTAAACGCCAACGGAATGAACGAGCGGAATCCGCGGGTCTCATCCTGAAGGGCACGCAACCGTAAAATATGATCGACACGGTCTTCGATCGATTCAATATGTCCATACAGCATCGTAGCGTTGGAATAAAGTCCCATTCGATGGGCAAGTCTGTGAATCGCAAGCCAATTTTCCGAACTCGTTTTCTCAGAACAAATTTTTTGGCGTGTCTTCTCTCTGAAGATCTCCGCGCCGCCGCCCGGGAGACCATTGAGGCCCGTTTCTTTCAAGCGACCAAGGACTTCTTCCCATGACAGCCCAGAACGTTGCGCTAAATCATCGACTTCCACCGCTGTGAGCGCTTTGATGAAGAGAGAAGGATAAGTCTCGCGAATCAAGCGCAGCATGTCGACGTAATAACCAATCCCCAAATTGGGATTAAGCCCGCCTACGATATGAACTTCATTAATGTGAAAGCGCTCGACAGCCTGACTTACCTTTCTCAGAATTTCTTCGTGCGAAAACGTGTAGCCTTCTTCCTCGCCGGGACGCCTCGCAAACGCGCAAAACACACAATGAGCTGTGCACACGTTCGTATGATTTAAATGCAGATTAACGGAGTAGAAAACTTTTCTTCCGTTCAGCCGCTCGCGAACGGTGTTGGCCAGCGCGCCAAGAAATGGCAGATCATGACAATGAAAGAGCCGGACGCCGTCTTCGAAACGGAGGCGCTCCCCACGTTCGACTTTCTCTTGAATATCTAGGAAATCGGGGTTTTGAAGGAAACGATCCATCGGATCACCGACAAAAGGTGCGGAACCGCAACGCGCCCGTCATTCTGAGACGGCGGTACAGAGCAAGGTCGAAGAATCCCGATCTGGATCCTTCGGCAGCGCTATGGAATGCCGCCTCAGGATGACGAACCAGGTCATGAGTGACCTGCATTCTTTCCTTTCTCAATTTCCCTAAACAGCTCGTCAACTAATTTTTCTTCCGGGACGACACGCTGCTGCTTGCCGTCCACATAGATCATGCCTTTCTCTTTGCCGCCGGTGATACCAAAATCAGATTCATGCGCCTCTCCGGGACCATTCACGACACAACCCATGACGGAAATCGTCACTGGCTCTTTCAGCTTCATCGCGCGTGTTTCCACTTGATCTGCCAATTCAAAGACATCCACCTCTGCACGTCCGCAACTGGGACAAGCGATCACACGAGGCCCAAATTGACGGAGCCCTACCGCTTCTAAAATGAGCCGTGCCACCTTCACCTCCTCAATGGACGGAGCAGAAAGTGAAACGCGAATCGTATCCCCGATTCCTTCTTGTAAAAGCGCGCCGATGCCAATCGCATTGTAGACAGAGCCGCGCATGAGCGTTCCCGCCTCTGTCACCCCCAAATGAAGCGGATAGTCAAAGGCCTTCGAGGCTAATCGGTAAGCAGCAACCATTAATGGCACATCGCTTGCCTTTAAGGAAATGACAATGTCATGAAAATCAAGTTCCTCCAAAATTCCTACGTGGCGCTGAGCGCTTTCCATGAGTGCCTCCGGCACTGGGTGTTTGTATTTCTCAAGTAGGTCTTTCTCAAGAGAACCGCTGTTGACACCAATCCGGATCGGCACCTTCCGCTCTTTTGCCTTCCTCACCACTGCCTCAATCCGATCACGCGCGCCGATATTGCCGGGGTTCAAGCGAAGTTTATCGATCCCCTGATCGAGCGCAATCAAGGCCAACCGGTAATTAAAATGAATGTCCGCAACCAGCGGAATGCGAATTCGACTCCGGATCGCACCGAGTGCTTTTGCGTCACGTTCAGTCGGACACGCAACACGAATGATTTCGCAGCCTGCTTCGGCTAACTGCTGGATCTCGGCAACGGTCGCTTCCACATCATGCGTTGCCGTGGTGCACATCGACTGAATACGCACGGGAGCACCGCCGCCGATGGTGACGTCGCCAATCTTAACTTGTCGCGTTTTGCTGCGATCGGGCATGGGCGGTCATCTCCAGCATTCGTTCAATTGGGCGGAGTGCGCGTTTACGGATGGAATCCGGAATTTTAATTTCATACTGCATTCGCTCAAGGGAGAGAACGATTTTTTCGAGTGTGTTTTGTTTCATGTAATGACACGTTGCTTCGTCTGCGGCGGGAATAAAGCACTTCGTCGGATTTTGCTGCCTCATCCGGTGTAAGATGCCGGTCTCGGTAGCCACAATGAATTCCCGAGCCGGTGAGGTTCGGACGTATGTCACCATGCCTTCAGTAGACAAAATTTGATCCGCGTAGTCCATCGACTTTGTTAAACAGCCACATTCAGGATGCATAATGATTTCGGCGTCGGGATGTTCGTGTTTAAGCCGCTCAATTTGGTCGGACTTAATCATGTCATGAACGTGGCAATAACCGTTCCACAAGGTGATGTTGTCCCGTTTCGTTTGTCTTTTCACATAAGTGCCCAGGTAAAAATCAGGGATAAAAAGAATTTCCTTTTCTTCTGGAATTTGCTCGACGATGCTCACAGCGTTGGTGGACGTACAGCAATAATCTGACTCTGCCTTGACGGCTGCGGTCGTATTGACATAAGCGACCACCACGCCGCCTGGATGTTCTGCCCTCCACTTCCGGACATCCTCGGCACGGATCATCCCCGCGAGCGAGCATCCGGCCTCCAGATCGGGAACCAAAACGGTTTTGTCCGGACACGAAATGCTGGTTGTTTCAGCCATGAAGAGAACGCCGGAAAATAAAATAACGTCCGCATCGGTTCTCTGCGCCTGCTGCGCAAGGCGAAGCGAATCGCCTACGAAATCGGCGATATCCTGAATTTCTCCCACTTGATAGTTGTGGGCCAAAATGACCGCGTTCCGCTTCTGCTTCAGCGCAGCGATTTCATCCTGAATCGTATCGTAAATTTGAGTGGGCATCAGGTTTACTTGACTGTTGACTTCTCCAACCGCTTCTTCTTTCTTTCCTCTCTCTTTGCTAACGCTTCCTTGCCTAAATTCGTCAACTCTTGTGACACGCTCATCGAGCAATACCGAGGACCGCACATGGAACAAAACGGCGCCTCTTTAAATCCATCCTGTGGAAGGGTTTCATCATGCATCGCACGAGCGGTCTCGGGATCAAGCGCAAGCGCAAACTGCCGCTTCCAATCGAATGTAAACCGTGCTTTTGACAATTCATCGTCTCGTGCCCGCGCGCCTTTACGATGGCGGGCAACATCGGCCGCATGTGCTGCAATTTTGTAAGCGATTACTCCTTGTTTGACGTCCTCCGCATTCGGAAGTCCCAAGTGTTCTTTAGGCGTCACATAGCACAGCATAGAAGCTCCGTACCAACCGATCATCGCCGCACCGATTGCTGAGGTAATGTGGTCGTAACCCGGCGCGATGTCGGTGACAAGCGGCCCTAAGGTGTAAAAAGGTGCTTCATGACAAATTTCCATTTCTTTATCCACTTGAAGCTTGAGCTGATCCATCGGGATATGTCCCGGACCCTCGATCATCACTTGGACATCGTGGGCCCACGCTTTCTGGGTTAATTCCCCGAGCGTTTTCAATTCAGCAAATTGCGCTTCATCGCTTGCATCAGCGAGACACCCCGGCCGGAGCCCATCACCGAGGCTGAACGAAATATCGTATTTTTTAAAAATTTCGCAAATCTCATCGAAATACGTGTACAAGAAGTTTTGCTTGTGATGCGCCACACACCACTTCGCCAAAAGAGAGCCGCCGCGCGACACGATCCCGGTAATCCGATTGGCAACTAGCGGAACATATTCAAGCAGCACGCCCGCATGGATCGTCATGTAATCAACGCCTTGCTTTGCCTGACGTTCTATCACCTCAAGCATCAAATCAATCGAAAGCTCCTCAGGTTTCCCTCGGACTTCTTCCAGGGCTTGATAGATCGGAACCGTTCCGATCGGAACCGGACTGGCTTGAATGAGAGTGGTGCGAATGAGATCTAAATTGCCGCCCGTAGAAAGATCCATCACGGTGTCGGCGCCAAGATGGACGGCGTTATGAAGCTTTTCAAGTTCTTGATCGACGTTTGAGGTAATCGCGGAGTTTCCGATGTTCGCGTTGATCTTGCATCTCGATGCAATTCCGATACCCATCGGCTCAAGCCGCGCATGATTGATGTTCGCAGGAATAATCATTCGTCCACGCGCCACTTCAGAGCGAATGAGCTCTGGATCCAGATCCTCACGCTCCGCGACGTAAGCCATCTCCTCTGTGACCATTCCCTTTCGGGCGTAGTGCATCTGGGTTACATTTGGCTCACCGTGCCGCTTCTCGAGCCAAGAAGACCGATCCATTCTTTTAACCTCGTTTCCGTTTTGCTGGACTTGCTTATGCTGCTCGATCATGTTTCTTCACAGAGCCGCAAATATCGCCTTGTTCGGCCAGTTTACTAAATCTGCCTATTTTTGTCCATATTTTCACAGGTGCCCAATTTCTGACATCACAAGCGCAGTTAACGAACTCCATTCCTCTACTTAACTCATTTTCTATCAATAGGTTACGACAAAAAATCTGGCTCATCTAAAAAAGTTGTTTCTCAATTTGACTCACGACCGTTCACATGTTACTTTTTGTTAAAAGGAAAATCAACAGATTAGTCCCCCACCATTTGGTTTCTTGAGAATGAACGGTGGGGGATTAGAGCTTAGGGAGGAAAACGATGCAACTTGCAAGACTGGTCATGACAGTACTCGCCATGGGTCTGGCGTTCTCAACCGTACCAAGGCTTAACGCAGCCGACGAGCAAGATACGACGGTCACTGCTTTCAGCGACCTGCCGATTCTTAGGATGGGTCAAACAGGATCACAGGAGCAACTGAATACACGGTCATTCGGAGATGAATTTCGGCTGCTGGACCTTAATCAGGATCTCCACCTAAACGAATTCGACTTCAAGCAATTTCAGTCCATCGTGGAAGAATTTAACGCGAACGATCTTACGGGGCTCCAGTTTTCCACACGGTTCCGAAATGCACAGCGCAATCAGGGAGAACCTTTCCCTCTCCTTTATGATCTGGATCGCGACGGCATCTTTTCAGAACGGGATGTTGACGCCCTTTCTAGGCTCGTCAGCGAACTGGACGAAGGCGCCACACGAGGAAAGGAACTAGTCCATCTGTATCGGATGCGCCTCTTCCCACCGGAGCAGCCTGCAACTGACAGTAGGCGGTAAGCAGGAGGCAGAAGGCAGGATTAGATTAGGGGTCGGATCTGCTAATCTGCTACTTCTCCCGCCGCTCGGTGATGTGGTGCCGAATGTCGATCCCCTTTGCTACATAAATCACATCCTCAGCGATATTGGTCGCTAAGTCACCAATGCGCTCCAGATTGTGCGCCACCATCAAAAGGCTCACCGCTTGAGGAAAGCGGAGGGCGCCGGCGTGCATCGCTTGCTCAAGTTTCGTTCTCACATGGTCATTTAAATCATCGAGTTCGTCATCGCGCTCGCAGATCGACTTCGCTTTTTGGGCATCACGCTCGCTAAACGCTTTTAATGACTCCCGAACCATTTCGATTGCCAGATCCACCATCGTCGGAATGCCGAGTTCTACGGCCGCAGGCACATCGCCACACAAATCAATTCCTTTTTCTGCGATGTTGACCGCTTGATCGCCCATTCGTTCAAGATCGCTGTTGATTTTTAACACCATCGTGATGAACCTTAAATCCACTGCCGTTGGCTGCATGAGCGCGATCAATTCATGGCCGAGCTCGTCCACTTCGATTTCCAGAACGTTGATTCTTTGATCTCCCTCAACGACGCTTTTCGCCAATTGGATGTCGCGTTTCTCGAGCGAATCTACCGCCTTGCGAATCGCCTCTTGAACCAGATCCCCCATCCTGAACACCATATCTTTCAACTTCCCCAACGCTTCATCAAAATGCCTTTGCATCTGTCCCTCCGAGAACCAGAACTGTTGATGATTCCGAATTCTATCCTTTGATCACGCCCATAGGGCGCATTCTCACTACGCGTTTTGCAAGACCTGCGCGATGGACAACATTGACCACTTCATTGACATCTTTGTATGCGGCCGGCTGCTCTTCAGCAACTCCTTTGCGTCCACGCCCCATGACGATAATGCCTTGTTTCTCAAGCTCCTGCTCAATCGACCGGCCCCGGGACTCTCGAACCGCCTGTGAGCGGCTCATCACCCGTCCCGCACCGTGGCAGGTAGTGCCAAACGTTTCGTTTAGTGCTTGCGTCGTTCCCAGTAATAAATAGGAATTTCTTCCCATATCTCCCGGAATTACGACCGGCTGACCTAAATCACGATACGCCTCCGGAAGTTCCGGATGTCCCGGCCCAAAAGCGCGCGTAGCGCCTTTTCGGTGAATGCACAGGAGTTTTTCCCCGCCGTTCACTTTAAATTTTTCAAACTTGGCAATGTTGTGTGCCACATCATAAATAAGATGCATATCCATATCCTGCCAGCTCCGGCCAAAGACTTTTTCAAACACCTTGCGTGCGAGATACATCAGACACTGCCGATTCGCCCAAGCGAAATTGGCGGCCGCCCTCATTGCAGCAACGTAACGCTTCCCTTCCGGGGAATGAATCGGCGCACAGGCAAGTTGAATATCCGGCACTTGGATATGATATTTCGCAAGACTCTGCCGCATCTCGCCCAAAAAATCGTCGCAAATTTGATAACCAAAACCGCGCGATCCCGAATGAATCATGAGCGTCACTCGACCTTCATGAAGATCGAATCGTTCTGCAGCTTCTTGGTTAAAGAGCTGGTCCACCACCTGAACTTCAACAAAGTGGTTTCCGCTTCCGAGCGTTCCTAATTGATCCGAACCCCGCTTGTACGCACGTTCCGAAACCGCTTCCGGATCGGCACCCTCTAAGCAGCCTCCCGCTTCAGCATGCAACAAGTCCTCTGGAACACCGTAGCCTTTTTGAACCACCCACTTCATTCCTTCCGTGACGACTTTGGACCGTTCTGAGCGCGAAATCCGGATCTCGCCGGACTGTCCAACGCCGCAAGGGATCTCATGAAACAGAGCGGCAACAAGGGTTTTGATTTTCGGCTGAACTTCTTCAAAGGTGAGATTTGTCCGAACCAAACGTACGCCGCAGTTGATGTCGAAGCCAATTCCTCCTGGAGAAATTACCCCGCCTTGGTCCGGATCCGTCGCGGCAACTCCTCCGATGGGGAAACCGTAACCCCAGTGTATATCGGGCATTGCAAGCGAATACTTCACAATCCCAGGCAGGTGGGCCACATTGGCAACCTGCTGGAGAGCCTGATCCGTCCGCACTGTCCGTAACAGCTTTTCGTCACAGTAGATCCGTCCGGGCACACGCATCCCACGCTCATAATCCTGTGGAATTTCCCACCGGTAATCATCAATTTTTTTTAGCGGAATTTCCTTAATTGCTTGCATGAAATTTCCTCACGATTGACTTACGGCAGAAGCTCATTCGGCTAAACTTCCCTGATAAACCGCCTGACCGCATCATGACTGCCTACCAAAAGGAAGCCGAGCGGATTTCCTAATTCAAAAATAACTCTCGTTTTGAGCGACGTACGGATTTCCCAGTAATCGCCCACAAGACGTTTTAGCCCAAGACCATGTGGCAATTCGATTTCATGAGCGAAGTAACGCAAAAGAATGTCAATCGCCTGATCCACCGCATCCTGCTCTTTCCGGGAAAGCTTCCGATAGTCACGATCAAAACGCGGGGCATAATAATGGCGGATCACTTCGTCTTAAGCTCGTCAAGATGCTTCTTGCTTTCCGAAGCGGAGTGCAAAATTATCTTATTGCCTCGGGGCAGTTGGTTTAATTTCTTCCGAAGTTTCTCCAGCTCAGCTGGTGAATAATCCAGAACGGCAACCGGTTGAATTAGGATTCCATCGTCGGTCCTGTCGATTCGAACATAATCCTTCTCTTTAAGCCCAAACTTCTTCAACAGTTCCACAGGGATGGTCAGCTGTCCTCTCCTCAACAATTGCCTCAACATCCAAATCCTCCATTTCCATGTTTCCTACTTTCCACTTTATGGAAGTGTAGCATGAGTGCTGTCGCTTGTCAAATCACCCAAATGAAGCGGGTGCGTACCACTCCATGCAGTCGTCATTGCGAGGATGCGTTCCAGGCAGATCCCTCACCCGTCATTGCGAGGCAGTATCCCAGGAGTTGCCGAAGCAATCTTGCGGGCTCGGGACAGGCTCCGCAATCTCAGAACGTAGATTGCTTCCGCCACACTACCGGCGGACAAGTCGGCGATGCTTTGGGACGCTGCCTCGCA
>Ga0156289_1075_pt1 | contig 14945 bp, 12 predicted proteins | sample RifCSPlowO2_12_FD_116157 | JGI IMG/M metagenome (GOLD analysis project Ga0156289, IMG submission 116157) | Omnitrophica bacterium RIFCSPLOWO2_12_FULL_50_11
AAGGCACCCAGGGTTTTCTTTACTATATCGCCGTGGTGGGTATTACAGGGGTGAGGGATGCCCTCCCACCAGATATGCGAGAGAACATACAGAAACTAAAAGGCATGACGGATAAGCCGATTGCCCTGGGCTTTGGTGTCTCTACACCTGAACAGGCCAGGGCCGTAGGACAGGTGGCAGACGGCGTAATCGTGGGGAGCGCCATCGTCAAGGAGTTGGAACGGTACGTAGACCGTCCAGCTACTGAGAGGATAAAGGCCGTGGGGGAGCTTGCCTCCAGACTGGTGGCCGGGGCAAAGGGGAGGTTATGAAGTCTAGCTTATTTGTATGGAGGGCTACTATGTTGCGTACAATGGGTTTAGTGTTTGTGTCACTTCTCTTCCTGACGAGCATGGCATCCGCCCAGCCATTAGAGGAGTTAAAAAGGCAGTTAGACGAAACCAGGGAACAAATTAAGAAACAGCAAGAAATAATAGAAAGCCAGAAGACAAAGATAGAGGCACTGGAGAAGGCCGTTGCGGAGAGGATACCACCTGCGGTTGCAGAACGAGAGTCCCTGCTAAAGGAGTCCATAGAGAGGGGTAAAAAGATATATGCCGGTAAAGGCTGTATTGAATGTCATGGGGAGGAAGGACAGGGGGGTAAGGGCCCGGTCTTGAAGGGGGTGACGCTGAAATACGGAGAGGAGTTTCTTGCATTGAGTGTGACTAACTCCGCCATCTCTCACGGCCCAAAGCCCTTGATGCCAGCCTTTACAGAACTGCAGGCCGATGAGGTAAGAGATGTCGTCAATTTTCTTGCAACCTTTGTTCCAGGTCGTGAGAATCAGGAGAGGCTAGAGAGAGGCAAAAGGCTCTGGAATAAGTTAGGGTGTCTTCAGTGCCATGGCCTGAAGGGGGAAGGCGGTGTTACGGGTCCAGCCGTGATAGGTATTACCAAGAAATACAAGTACGATTGGATTCGTCTCTGCATTACACGCCCTGAGGTCCATCATGGCAAAAAGACCGAGATGCCGGCCTTTACGGAGGTGCCTTTCCTGGACGTGGAGGCGGTGATAGATTACATGAACACCTTCTAAGATGCTGGAAAAGGCCGTAGAGATAGTCCCTGGAGTGTACTGGGTGGGCGCCGTAGACAGGGAGAGGACTGTCTTTGATAGTTTTATGAGCCTCCCTTACGGTACCACCTACAACTCCTACCTCATTAAAGGAAAGGGCAGTACCGCCCTGGTGGACACGGTTAGTCCTGACTTTGCCGACACCCTCCTGAAAAAGGTCTCAGAGGTAGTAGCCCCTGAGACCATAGACTACGTAGTAATGAATCATGCCGAGCCTGACCATGCCGGCTCCCTCCCCAAACTATTGTCCATAGCCAGGAAGGCCCAGCTCGTTACCACGAAAAAGGGGCTTGGCATGGCAAAGGTTTTCTATGACATCCCGGAGGAGAGGGTAAAGGTGGTGGCAGGCGGTGATACCCTTTCCCTTGGAGATAAGACCCTCAGGTTCATAGATGCCCCCTGGCTCCACTGGCCGGAGACGATGTTCACCTATTGCGTGGAGGATAAGATACTGCTCAGTTGTGACTTTTTTGGGGCCCATGTGGCGTCAGAAAGGCTCTATGCGGATGAGGTCGGGGATATCGTCCTGGCGGAGGCCAAGAGGTACTATGCAGAGATAATGATGATCTTTCTAAACCCGGTAAGGAAGGCCCTGGAGAGACTGGAGGGTCTGGACATAAAAATAATAGCCCCAAGCCATGGACCGGTATGGCGGAACCCCGATAAAATCCTCCAGGCGCACAGAGGGTGGGCCATTGGGCCGTTGAGGCCAAAGGTCGTTATAATCTACGTCTCCATGTACGGCAGTACTACCGAGCTTGAGAAGGCTATTGCGGCGGCGATACGGGAGGAGGGGGTGGAGGCAATGGCCTACAACATGCTCAGTACCGACGTCTCCCATATAGTACAGGAGCTGGTGGATTCCAGTGCCATAGTCTTTGGCTCACCCGCCTTCTACGGCGGCGTCCATCCCAGGCTCGCCTCTTCCATTGAACTAATAAGGACAATGAAACCCAGGGGGAAGATGGTGGCCGTCTTTGGTTCTTACGGTTGGGCTGGAGGTGCGGTTAAAGAGATTAAGGCAAGACTCCAACCTGCCGGCTTTGATATAGTAGACTCCCTTGAGGTGCAAGGCCCTCCCAGAGAGGAAGACCTGAAGAAGGCATCAACCCTGGGCAGGAATATCGCAAAGAAGGTCAAGTCCGCCTTAGGCGGACTGGCCAGAGAGTTCTAGACCTCGCAGACCTCTGCCACGTCCGCCTCAGGCGGAGTAAACTCTGAGAGACAGCGGGGCCACATAAAGGCAGTAACCCTCCTCCCGCAGAGGGCACAACCGTGGGTCTTTTCCTCGGGGGCATCCTCTATCTCCAGCTCTTCAAGGCAGACTGGGCATCTAACGCCGACCATTTCAATCCTTCCTCTGGATTCAATATGTAAACGCCACGCCTGCCCTGTCAAAGGTGCCAGAAAGACAAAAGGGACATAGGCAGGTTAGTCTCACGGGCTGGGGATGGATAGAGACTTAACCGCTTTTTGTCCCTTTTGTAGACAGTAAGTCGCCCGCCTGAGGCGGGCGGCTACAACTGATACGAAGACTTGTTTTATCGGGTGTTTTCTTCCTTTAATACCTCCTGGAGGGTGGTAGCGGCCTGTACGTAAAAATCATGCGTGGAGTGTTCCGCCACGCCATTGACGAAAAGGGGTATCCACTGGGACATATGGTCTCTAACAAACTTTCCCCTTGCGGAGAGGCATGTCTTTCTTGCCTCTTTATCTCCTGCGAAGAGTGCCTTTGCCTCCTTGGCGAACATGAAGGACAAGAATTCTAGGTGTGTGCCAATATGGTCGGGGGGATTCCTCTTCTTTGAGGCGAGGGGGAAAGAAAAGGCCTGATAGAAGCCTGCCACATCAGCAAGTGCCCCTCCGGTAGGGAGGCCGTTTAAGAAGGCGGTCTCGCAGTCGTGGCAGGCCCCTGCAGTGCCAAAAGACCTCATGTAGTCATCGGTAGATGGTGGCCCCTTTTCCAGGAGGCCCTGTACGTGGCTTTTCCATTCCGTTGGTACCTCCTTGGAGAGGTTTACTATCGTCTGCCACCCCCCGTTTTCCAGTGGGTGGAAACAGCGGGCAAGGAGACCGTACAGGGCGCTCCTGCCAAGTAGATATTTCAGAGAGGTATGGTTCATTAGTCAGTTTCTCCTATTTACCAATCTCCAGGGCAAGCCAGCCCTCGGTGACCATCTTGCGTGGCCCCTGGTTTGCCTTAACGCCATCCCAACAGGCAAAGGACACATAGCTTGAACCCCCGTCAAGGGGTGCATCCTGGGGGTCCGGGGTGAATAAGGGGCGGGCAATTACCACATACCAGCGCCCATCCTTCCACGTCCCCTTTCCTTTGGCGTCCTGGTCCTCCTGTACTAGCACCTTATTCCACGTCTCTGCATAGATTTCCTCCACCACAGGGGCAGTGCCGGGTACTATTGGATTCCCTAGAGCCACTGCTGGCAGGAGGTTTTTTATGTCTGCCGCACGAGCAGGAGAGACAGCGCTCCCCGGCAGTTCGTAGGGGCTGTAATCACTCCATCTGTTGGGATAGTTGAGGGCAAGGAAGGAGGTCCCTTCCTTGGCCTTTTGCTGAGAGGCCTTCCAGAGGAGTAGGTGGATAGGCTCTTTTTCACTCCCCATTCGGTGGTCAGGGGGCTGTTTGGGGTTCAGGGGAAATTCCACCGCTACTCCATCGGAGTATCGGTCTGCCCGAAGGTTAAAATCCTCGGTGGCGTCTTCCCACTCTATGTGGAAAGCAATCCACGTGCCGTTATTTACTGACCTCACCTTTAAGGAGGTGATAGCGGGTTGGGCCAGTTTGGGTTCCTGGACGTCCTGCGGTATGAGCTTAACTGTGTTGGCTGGCAGATTTAGCCAGAGACTGCTGGTGGGGTCTGTTAATTGGAGAACCCCCGACTGGAACTTGCTGACAATCTTCTCTGGCAGTATCTTTACCTCCTTTTTCTGGGCCGAGGCCTCTGGTGTACAATACCAGAGGAGGAGAAGTACTGTCAAAATTGGGAAAATTATTTTCCTTTGCATCCTGGTGCCTCCTAAGTAACGTTGTGCCTGAAAACGTCTAGAGCTACGTCTTTGTAGGGACGGACGTACAGCGGCTCCTTCAGGGGTACACGTACTATCTCTGCCCCTTTGGCCGTATATCCGATGGCCGTCCCATCTTTGACCTTGAAGCGCTCAATAATCCTGTCTGAAGAACCTTGAAGGAGTAAGAGACCCAGCAACTCAGGGTCGTCCTTGGCATTCTTGTAGGTGGCAATGGCCTTGTCCACCCCGGGGCCGAACATCTGGCGAAGGAAGACGGGGTCCGCCTGTTTGGGGGGGATGTAATAGATATTTGGCTCCGTCCCAAACTGGGGATAAAGAGGCAAGGCCACCTTCCTGATATGCACCAGGAAGTCCACCGGGTTATCCTCCTGGGCCTTTTCTGGGGTATTTATCCATCCCTGCAGGCGTATCTTCCCGATGCAGGTCTCAAAACACCTATTACTCTTCCCGCTCTCAAGGCTTGGATAGCAGGCGATGCACTTTTCTGAGGTGCCGGTGACTACGTTAAAGAATATCCTCTTGTAAGGACATGCCTTCATGCACTCCCTGTGGCCATTGCAATTCTTCTGGTCAATCAGGACTACGCCATCCTCCGGCCTTTTGTAGATAGCCCCCCTCGGACAGGCCGCAAGACAGGCGGGGTAGGTGCAGTGGTTGCATATCCGCTGGAGGTAGAAGAACCAGACGGCGTGGGGGATCTTCAGGTAGGCGCCCTTTTCTATCATGCCTGAGCATTCGTCCTCTCCCAGGTTCACGTTACACCAGTCCATATCTTCTGGCTGGTATTGCAGTACCCTTTCTCCCTTAGGGGCGGCCTCAAAGACGGTCGCCCCTACGTACTCATCTGCCCCCCACTTCTGTGGGCCGAGGAGGCTGAGGGCCTTGACGTCCCACCCCGTGGGGTAACTACCCCAGGGCTTGGTCTCCACGCTGTTCCAGAACATGAGCTCCTGTCCCTTCCCGGAGGTCCAGGTGGTCTTACAGGCCAGACTACAGGTCTGGCAGGCGATGCACTTGTTAATGTCAAAGACCCCTGCAAACTGACGCCTTGGGCGGTGCTCAGGGTACCAGTAGGTCATCTTTCGGTTAATCTGCCAGTTGAAGACTTCGTGAGACATTAGTTTTCCTCCTAGCTTAGCTTATGTAGGGGCACATTACAATGTGCCCCTACCGTGAGCCGTTAGTTTGCCTCCTAACTTACGTAAGCCCCTTTAAGGTAGTTCTTCATCTCTGCGGACTCATAGGTGGGTCTGAGTCCCTTGGCCGCAGGTTCCCAGAGGCCTTTGCCGTCCATTCCACCTGGTTCGGCGCGGGTAATCTTTACAAAGGACTCTCTGGGGGCACCAATGGCGCAATGGATGTCACCCTCAAAACCCTTTCCTATGGCCTGGCCGAAGTAACCCTTTCTTACCAGGGAATCTGTTTCCCACGTGGGTTTTATCCATGCCCTGGAGACGCTCTGGTGGCTCCCATAGCGGAATATGGCCTGGTATCCCGTGAGGGGATTCTTTGCCAGGCCGTCCGGTCGTTCCTCGTGTCCTTTGACACTACCGAAGGTGGCTGTATAGACGTTATGCCACATACGGGTGACGCCCCTTGGGGTACCAGGGTAGTATCTGGCCCTGCACATCATGCGCCCCACCTTGTAGTTCTCAGTGCCTGGCTTCCAACCCCTGTAGGGCCTGTCCTGGGGGTCGCCGTCCACATAGATGTAGTCGCCGTCCTCTATGCCCAGTTCCTTTGCGTCTAGGGGGTTCATGTCCAGGTAGTGCTCGGTTACGAAGGGTTTCCGCTTGTCCCTGCGGACGGGGTCACCGAAGGGCCCCTGCCATACAGCCACAGAGTCTGTATCCGTAGGGGTGGTATGTGAGGCATGGCGGTATTTCGGGGTATGCAGGATGAACTTGAACCCATTTTTCCTCAGGGGATGCTGGGTAGCACCCACCTCCAGCCATGGTTTTACCACGTGGCGGACCTGGCGGTTTTCAACGTCTTCAGTAGAGTCTGGTATCCCGTAGTCAGCGGGACTCTTGGGTTTCATGGACGGCTGCCGAGAGCCCACTATGACGTTTGGCTCATAGAAGGTGGAATCTATGGGTTCACGATGGACAGGGATGTTTTCTCCGGAGTCCATGAATTCTTGCTCTTCTCTATAGAATTCATTTCTTCCGGTCTTTGTGTACCAGGGTCTATCCTCCTCTGCCTGCTCCCAACCGACTACCCTGGGGTAAGTTCGGTTCATCATCAAGGCTGGGACCCCGTCTGCCGCATCGGCCTTCAGTTTCTCAATGTTGTAACCCTTCGTGGTCTGTGAGAGGTTGATTACCCTCTGGAGATATGCCTCTACCTTGCCCTCCTGTACGAACTTGAAGTAATCGGCAAACCTATTGTCCCCGGTTACTTTAGCCAGGGCGGAGGCTATCCCAGCCGCCACCTCCATATCGTGGCGGGTGTCCAGTATTCTGGGGAGGGGCGTGGCGGGGTAGACCTGGCAGAAGGGGTTGGTAACGGCGGCATAAAGGTCCGGGAACTTCATCTCTGCCCAGGAATCCACTGCAAAGACCACGTCTGAGTACTCACAGGTACCACTCCACCACCAATCGCTGTTCACTATCATCTCTATCCTTGGCAGGGTGTTGTTCACCACGTCAAAGTGCCACTTGGCATTGCCCAGTATGGAGTTGCTGTTGGACCATAGGCAGGCCTTGGTGGGGTTGGGCATGTGGGTTTTCCCTGTGAGGGTGGTATTGCCAGCCTTCAGGAGACGGTCTCCGTAGTCAAAATGGTGGGCTGACTCGCTCTTCCAGTAGAGCTTGGGGCGTGCAGGCTTCTTGGGGTCTAGCTCTATGTCAAATGGATTTTCAGCCACCCATTGGGGCAGGCCATTGAAGAGTGCCCCCCTGTAGTTACCTGCGAAACTCCCGATGTTGCCGCCGGCATATCCGATATTGGCCGTCAGTGCGGCAAGGAGGAAGATGGCACGGTCTTTCAGGTCACTGTTGAAGAACTGATTTGGACCCATCCCCGTGCAGAGTAGTACGCTCCTTGGATTGGCTGCAATCTCCCTGGCCAGGGAGAGGATGGCCTCTTTAGGGGCCCAGGTAATCTCTGAGACGGTGTTAACGTCAAGGCTGTTGTTGATGTACTGCTGGATGAGGGCAAAGATGGGGGCGACCTTAATGGTCTTGCCGTCCACCAGTGTTACGTCAAACTCACCCTCCAGCGCAGGCTTGCCTACGCCTGCCTTCCCAAATCCCTTTCCAACCTGGTCTCTGGTTATTACAACTGGTTTGCCTTTTATAACGTCCCACATCACGAAATCTCCCCACTCCTCACGTAGCTGTGTGGGGACATACATGACCTCTGTCTTGGGGGGTGGTGGGAAGTCTTTGGGGTCGCCGACCTTGATGAAGTTCTGTAGGTCAGCCAGTTTGTAGTCCTTAATGATGTCACTGGCCCTGAGGAGTTTCCAGGTATCCGTCCTGACCAGTAAGGGCAGGTCTGTCTTACTATAGACGTGCTCCTCATTGTAGAGCTTTTCCTTCATGATTATGCCTGCCATGCCCAATGCCAGGGCTGGCGAGGTCCCAGGCCTGACCACTATCACTTCATCCGCTTTACTGGCAGTGGAGGAGTACTCGGCGGCCACCACCACCACCTTTGTCCCCCTCAGCCTTGCCTCTGTCAGCCAGTGGCCGTCAGGCATCTTGGTTGAAATCCAGTTCATGCCCCAAACTACTATAACCTTGGAGTTCTCTACCGTGAAGAGGTCCCAGTCTACGGTCTGTTGCCCTGTGACCATCGGGTGTCCTGGGGGGAGGTCGGTGTGCCAGGAGTAGTTATCCCAGCCACGCCCACCCAGGGCCTTGTCTGGTCCTACGCCCCTGATGTAAGAATCCAGTAGGGCCATGCCGTTGGCCAGGCGGTACTTGGCAAATATGCGGGTAACGCCCAGGAGCGGCATGCCACCACGGAATTTAAGGGTTCTGGTGCCGGCCCCATCCATTGCGGCAATCATGGCCTCATCGTACCCCTGGGCCTTTAGACGGTTTGCCCCTTCCGGGCCACTATAGGTGCGGGCTATATTTTCCAACCCCTTGGCTACCATCGTAAATGCCTCGTCCCAGTTTACCTGGACGAAGGGTTCTTTGCCCCTATTCTGGAAGAATTCTGCCGGGGGCTTGCCGGTACTTGGGTCTCTTGGGAATCCCTTGTCTGCCCATTCCTTGAAGCCCTTGCGCACCATTGGGCCACGGACGCGGCGGTCTCCGTAGAAGCGTCTTACCATCCCTAGCCCTTTCTGACAGCACCTGGGGTCCCAGCGGGCAGAGGCCCGGTTTCCGTAGACGTCTTCGCTCTGCCCGTAACCGTAGGTAGGGCTGATGCTGGCGATGACGCCATTCTTTACGTGTGCCTTTAGTAGACAGCCGTGGGTATCATTTGGTCCGCACAGGAATACGAAGTCGCTGTCGTATCTGAACAGGTTACGATAGGACTCTTCCCAGTCCCTATCAGGGTATTTCTCCAGTGGGCTGGGTACCTCTTGACCGAAGGCCGGTGTTAGCCAGCTTACCAGTGGCCCTGCCGCCAGGCCGCTGAAGCCCAGGGTGCTAGCCAGCTTCAGGAAGTCCCGACGGGAGACATTATAACTGGCTATCGTCCCTTCTCTCTTGGGGTCTTTCTCTTTTGAGTCCATGAATTACTCCTCCTTGTGGTTTGAACCCTGTCCACGCAGGCTAAAGCCTGCGGCTACTTATGATAATGTACTATTCGCAGGCTAAAGCCTTCGGCTACAAGTTTATGGCTGAATTTCAACCGAGGCCCCTTTGCCACTCTCAACGGTGGCGAAGAAGTCCTTCCGCAATTGTGTGGGTTTTAGCCGTTCTCCCCATACCTTTAACTTGTGTTGTCCTGGTGGGACGTTTTCTATCTTGAAGTTACCCCCGGGGTCTGTCATTGCGAAGTATGGGGTCTTTACTACTACGATATAGCCTACCATCTCTGGATGTAGCCTGCATAGCTGGGCGTAGACGCCGGGGTTCTTGAAGATGTAGGACAGTACCTGCCCCTTTCCAGCATTACCCAGGTCGTAACCCTCGTTGTCGGGGGAGAGGACGTTGTGCTCTATATCGTCCTGGTTCGTGAAGTCTACCGTACTGCCTACCAATACGGGCAATACCCTGGGGATGAACTCCTTGCCCTTTTGGTCCATTACGGGGCGGTTCTTGGGGGCAAATAATGTAGCGCCTGGTATTTCATCTATATAGACAACGACGGGGAACTTCGCCACCCAGGGGTTTTTTACTACTCCGGTAATGGTTTCTGCCTCTGAGGGGGACTGGTATAGAAGGCAAAACAAGGAGAGAAAGAGGATAAAACGGGTAACAAGTTTTGCAGTGTTCAACTTGCCATCGCCTCCCTACCGTTTAGGTTGCGTTGTTTCACGCAGGCTAAAGCCTGCGGCTACATACAATGGGTCCAGAGTCGCAGGCTAAAGCCTGCGGCTACACAGAATGTCTTGCCTACTTTTTCCCAATGAGCTCGTCCAAGATTGAGGACATCTTTTTGAATCTCTCTTTCTGTACGCCTCCTGCAATAGCCTTTGCCTCTTCTACCTTCCCACCATAAATAGCAGGGATAATCTGGGTGTCTCTTGTGTTTCTGAAGGCCTCCCAGGTCTCCTTTAACTCCACGAGTTTACCCTTGGCCTCAGTACCTTTTTCCTTCGCTATTAAGGCAGGTAGAAGCTCATCTATATCCTTTGTTAGCTTTTTTATCTTTGCGTGGAGTTCCTCTTGTTTTGCCTTATCCTTTTCATCCAGCATAGCAACGAGTGCACCCCTGACATCCCCAAGCTTTGCCTTAAGGTCGTCAAGCTCGCCTGCCAGTACTCCTCTGGTAATGCCTATCAACCCCAGCAGAGAAAGGATAACTAAGGATTTATAAATAATACGGTTCATGTGATTAACTCCTGGCCTGTTAAAAGGTAGAAAGGTTTGAAACAGCCCCCGAAGAGGATTAAAGATACTCATGCCTGACCTCCCTACCTTTTTAAGGATTTTTAGTAAGAGGTGGTAGTCTTGACAGTCTTCCCTTTCAAAACTCCACCACTTTCTCTGCCACTACAACAGGCACTAACAGGCATTCCCCCTACCCCCTTCTTCAGCTAAAGACTTGCAATTCAGGTGCCAGGTATGGATAAGTAGTGGCGTAAAGTTGTAATCTATTGCAGATAGAGGGGTTGATGTGAGAGAGACCGAGGAGGTTAATTGTGGGACTTTCACACTATTGGGAAGGGTTGTAGGGCGGATAATGGGATTTTGTGGGGAGAAAGGGGGGTAGAGGGCCTTTTCACATTTTTGAGACAGGAGTCACAGTATTGTGAAAGGTCATGCCTTGAAGGCGTCTGTGCGGAGGTGGTACTTGTTCATGAGGCGGTAGAAGGTGCCTCTGGGTATCATGGCCTCGGCGGCGGCCTTTGCTACATCCCCCTTGAAGTGTGTCAAAAGTTCTCTAAGGTATTCCTGTTCAAAAGAGGCCAATTTCTGGGCACGGAGGCTGAAGAATCCGTGTGCAGTAGAGTTGTGACCCTGCAACTCCACCCCTCTTGTTACCACCTCTTCGGGTAGGTCATCAAGGGTAAGGACTTCGTGTTTTGTGAGGGTTATGGCCCTTTTTAATACGTTCTGGAGTTCCCTGACGTTTCCAGGCCAGGGGTAATGGGTGAGGACTTCCATGACCTCCGGGTCAAGTCCCCTAACGGCTCGGCCCATCTCCGCAGAGTAGAGGCCGAGGAAATGGGAGACAAGGAGGGGGATGTCTCCATCCCTGTCCCTCAGGGGTGGGACCTGGATTTTAACCACATTAATCCTGTAATAGAGGTCTTCCCTGAAGCGTTTTTCTTTTACCTCTGTCTCTATGTCTTTATTGGTAGCGGCAATTACCCTTACGTCTACTCGTATCTCCCCTTTGCCTCCTACCCTTCGGAAGGACCTCTCCTGGAGGGCGCGTAAGAGTTTGGACTGGAGGGCCGAGGGGAGTTCGCATATCTCGTCCAGGAAGAGGGTACCCTCGTGTGCAAGTTCCATAAGGCCCAGGCTGGTGGTGTAGGCCCCGGTGAATGCCCCCCTTTCGTGGCCGAAGAGTTCGCTCTCCAGGAGGTTAGGCGGTATGGCCCCGCAGTCAATGGGGATAAATCTCCCCTCCTTGCGTCTGCTTCTGGCGTGGGTACTCTTGGCTATCAATTCCTTTCCAGTACCGCTCTCCCCTACCAGCAGTACGTCGGACTCTGTGTAGGCTGTCTGCTGGATGATTTCAAAGATTTTGAGCATGGCAGGGCTCCGGCTTATGATGTTGTCAAACTTGTAGTCCCTCTCCAGATGGTGGGTTAAGGAGCGGTTCTCGTCTTGCAGACGTTTCTGTTCCAGTGCCCTGCTTGCCGTGGTAAGGAGCCTGTCGGGCGAGAAGGGTTTTACAACGTAGTCAAAGGCGCCCAGTTTGACGCTTTCAATTGCCGTTTCTATGGTGGGGAACCCGGTGACAAGGAGGACAAGGGTCTCGGGGCTGGACTCTTTGACCCTTCTCAGGAGTCCGATGCCATCAGGGGCAGGCATCTTCAGGTCTGTAATTAATAAGTCAAAGGATTCTTCCTTGAGTAAATTCTCCGCCTTTTTACTGCTCTTTTCCGTGGACACCTGTACGTCTCTCAGGTGGGCCAGGGTCTCCTCGTAGACCTCCAGCATGTCTTCTTCATCATCTACCACCAGGATACGTCTAACGCTCATGGGCCAGGTTCCTTTGTTCTGCGGGGGAGTTTGATAGTAAAAGTAGTCCCTCTGCCGGGGGTGCTCTCTACGTCAATATGCCCTTTATGGTCATGCACGATCCCATGACTAATGGAAAGGCCGAGGCCAGTCCCCTTTCCTTCGGGTTTGGTGGTAAAGAAGGGGTCAAAGATATGTGTGATGGCTTCCGGGGGTATTCCTACGCCAGTATCCGCAAGGGAGATTGCGGCGAAGCTATCCCGGTCCAGGGTGGTAACCTCAAGCTGTCCACCGTCTGGCATGGCGTCAATGGCGTTGTTCATGATGTTCAGGATGACCTGCTGGAGTTCGTTGAAGTTGCCGTAAACCCACAAAGGTCTCTCTGCAAGCTTTGTTCTAATGGAAAGGCCATTGAAGGTGGACTTATCTAGAAGGCCCAGGGTGGCTTTTACCACATGGTTGGCATCAATGGCTGTTTTTCTCTCTATGGAAGGACGGCAGAAGGTAAGGAGTCCCCTGGTGATGGAGGCAATCCTCTCTGCATGGGTATCAATCTTCTGTAAGTCAAGGAGGGCCTTTTCCAGGGTACAGCCCTCCGTTAATTTCGCTGACAAGAGCTTTGACTTTGCACTGATAATTGCCATGGGGTTATTAATCTCATGTGCAATCTGCCCCATTATCTCTCCGAGGGCGGCCAGTTTTCCAGCCTGGCAGAGCTGGACCTGGCTCTTGCGGAGCTGTCCCATGATGAGTGTGGTGAAGTAGGCGGTGAGGAAGAGGACGGCAGAAAAAGAGAGGAGATAGACCCCTACGGATAGGGGGTTGGCTATTGGGTAATCAAGTTCAGCAACTGTATGGTGGCTGAGTATGGCAGTGGATTCTCCTATTGCCATGAGGGACGGGAGTGCCACTGCTACGGTAGTTATGAGATAGCAGGCCCTGGGGGTCATGAGGATGCCTGCGATGATGACGTGTAGGATGTAGAGGACAAATAGTGGGTTTTCAAGCCCTCCTGTATAGTGCAGAAAGAGGGTCAAGAAGAAAAGGTCAATAATGGTTTGGACGAGGATTAGCCGATAAGGGTGGGCAGATGTGTTTGATAGGTACCAGAAGACGATGTTACACAGGGCCAGGAGGAATACGCAGGAAAGGAGCGGGAAGCGTACCCCTTCAGGCAGAAGTCCAAAGATTGGTCCAGTGGTAGCTATCAGGGCAAGGGCGATGAATACTGCAAACCACCTGAGGTGTATAAACCAGAGGCTCTGATTGCGGATGTGTTCCCTCTGTAGATGGTGCAGTGGAACCAAGCCAAGGGTAGGTCTCCCCAGAACAGAAGACAGGTCAAGTGGTAGGGAGATCCCTTCCTGAGGTAGTATAGAGGCGAATACCTCTCGTATGCTCCGCCGTGCCTCCCCAAACATACCGGAAAATCCTCCCCCCAGCCACAAGTATTATAAAGGATGTGTGACCCGTGTCAATAGATTTGTGGTATGGTAAATATTCGGCCAACTGGGGAATTAATAGCGTAAGAAACGTAGGGACAGACCTTTAGGTCTTCCATTATTTCCACTCTAGTAGGGGTGAACCTACGTGTTCGCCCTACGTTGGGCTTCTCCGCCTGGGGCGGATTAAAATGACCTCCTGGATATTTTTCGGAGGTCTCGTATAATCTGTATAATCTATTTTTTGAACGGCACATAATCCCATGACCAATATCCAAGTCCTGCCTGGCCTGTACCAGAACGGTACAGGGCCTGGCTGGAAAGAACTAGTTGACGGCATAAATGGGCTAAAGGGTGTGGTAATAATCCTTGGGGCGCCAGACACCGGGAAGACCACGCTGGCCTTTTATCTATCCAGGGAGCTCCAGTTAAGGGGTTGCAATGCGGCCATGGTCTCTGCCGATATGGGGCAGTGTGCCTTTGGCCCTCCGGCAACGCTTGGTATGTCGTTCCTGAGAGGGCCAACGTCCCTCCGCGACTTGGAAATCCATTCCATGTACTTTATCGGCTCCACCTCTCCCGTTGGACACCTGCTCCAGACTACAGTGGGCCTGAAAAAGCTGGTAGAGAAGGCACAAGGAGGGGACGCAGAGGTTGTGATAATAGATACTTCAGGCTTCATAGAGGGAGGGGCCGCCTGGGAATTAAAATTCCAGGAGATAGAGCTCGTCAATGCCAGGCACGTAGTGGCCCTGCAAAGGGGACAAGAACTGGAGGGCATCCTCAGACCCCACGAGGACAGGAAATGCCGTACCATTCACCGTCTAAAGATATACGAGGGGATAAAGCCAAAATCCTGTGAACGGCGGAGAGACTACCGCAGACAGAAATTCTCAGAATACTTCCAGAAGGCAACGACTAAAGGCATCCCCCTGAGGGCAGTCAGGCTAATCAATCCGCTAAATATCCTCACAGGAGAGGGCTACGGGGGCCTGTACAAGGGGCTACTGGTAGGGCTGAATGATGACGAGAATTTTACCCTGGGACTGGGCGTTATTGAGGATATGGGCCTTAAGGAGTTGCGCCTGCTAACGCCAATAGAAGGGGTTGAAAGGGTAAAGCTAGTGAGGTTAGGCGCTATCAGATTGGATGAAAATTGGTATGACAGCCGGGTAAGGCAAAGCCAGGAATTAGGGGCCAGGGATTAGGGAAAAAGTATAACGCAGGCTAATGTTCGCCAGAGGCGAATCCGCCTCAGGCGTGACCTGCGGCTACTCCTGGTCCCTACCCCCTACTCCCCACCCCCTAGTTCCTACTCCCTGATTCCTAGTTCCAGTAGCCTTGCTGTGGGTAGCGGAGACTTAAAGCCCATCTCCTCTACCAGACGTTCTGCCAGGACTCCGGCCAGTTTATCTAGTTCTTCCTTAAGAAGCCTGGCATCCTCTTCGGAATATTTCCCGTAATTGAAACCGAATGCCTTTTCCTGCTGGGGCAAGGTCTGTACCATCTTTGTCTGCCATAGTAGAGTACCATCCCTCACCCTCCTCATAGAGGCCTTTACTTTTAGCACCAGGT